>Ga0163179_10002586_pt1 | contig 12560 bp, 12 predicted proteins | sample AtlANTMetagenome_FD_109643 | JGI IMG/M metagenome (GOLD analysis project Ga0163179, IMG submission 109643) | Marine eukaryotic phytoplankton communities from the Atlantic Ocean - Atlantic ANT 2 Metagenome | ecosystem: Environmental > Aquatic > Marine > Oceanic | place: North Atlantic Ocean...
AACAGCGACTCGGCTACCTCAGCCCCGACGAGTACCGCGCCCAAACATCCGCCATCGCATAAGGTTCCATTAAGAGTCCAACTTTCGGGGTCCACTCCACTTCTGCGCCAATACTTTCCGAAGGGAACCGATCTCTCGCGATGGAATCCAGACGATCTCGCCGCAGTCGCACACGCTCTCAACACGCGACCACGGAAACGACTCCAATGGCGAACCCCCGCTGAAGCCTGGGACGAACACCTACGATCAATTCAACAGCAACGTGTTGCTTCGACCAGTTGAATACGCCTTGACTGCCGGCATCGCTGTGATGGATCAGTCCGTCACCAACCCGATGTCCACCGTGATCGCGTCGCCACAATGCCATCTTCAATGCCGTGGTGACCATGGCCGTGTCCTTCACTGTCGAGGCATGCCAGCCGACGATTGCCCGGGAGAAGCAGTCGATCACGAATGCGACGTAGACGAAGCCCGCCCACGTTCGGCAATAGGTGAAATCGGCAACCCATGTGCGGTTCGGTGCGTCGGCGGTGAAATCGCGATCGAGCAGGTCGGGTGCCCGGCGACTGTCCTTGCCGCCCGGAATTGTGGTTCGGTGCTGTCTACCCCTGACCACCCCGTTCAGTCCTTCGTCGCGCATCAATCGGTCGATGGTGCAGGCCGCGACGTGGTGGCCTTTGCGGCGCAGGTGAGCGGTCATTTTTCGGCGACCGTACAACCCTTCCGCAGTGCCGATTGTTGCTCGCAGTTCCTCGGTGAGGTGGGCGTCGGTGATCGTCCGTGCAGATGGTGCTGCGGTTTTCCAGTTGCGGTACGTGCGTGGGGCGACCTGAATTCCTTGTGCGGTGAGCACTCGGCAGATCGACTCGACCCTGAAATCTTGTGCACGCATGTCGGCGATGAACTGGACTATCAGCGGCGGCGAGGGTCGAGTTCCCTCGCGAAGAAAATCGATGCCGGCTTCTTCAATTTCGTTGGCTTCCTTGAGATCTCGGTTCTCGCGCTCGAGATCTTTGATGCGTTGCTGTTCCACAGAAGTGGCACCGGGAACTTCGTTGGCATCAATCTGGGCCTGCTTGGCCGAAGTTCCGCAGCGATTCGGCACCGATACCGAGTTTCGGGCCTATCACCTGGCATGCGGAGTAGACGGACCGGTATTCGTCGAGGTGGTCGAGGACCATCCTGACGGCTCGGTCACGTTGCTCGGGCGGGTAACGCTTGGGCATGATCTGCATCCTTCACAAAAACGGAAGCGGCATCAAACCCGGCACGGTTCAATCCGATGTGGCACAAGATGTAGGGGCATGCAGAGGGTGCTGGGACGTGGGATGGAGGTTCTCGCACCGAATCCGAACACCACAGGACCCATAAACCAGACTACTAACCTTGTCGCCGATACAATCTGCCGAACTCGGCATTACAATTACCGGCGCCGCCATCGACGAGACGTTCTCCACATTGACTGTCGACCCGTCGAACGCGACCCGACCTGCCCAGGTTGCGGATAGTCCGGTCGGCTCCGCGACCACGTCATCCGTACCCTCACCGACCTACCCGTCGTCGGCCATCCCACCCGCTTGCACATCGGACTACCGCGGTTCACCTGCGACAACGACTCCTATTCGGTGACGGTATTCCGCCAACGCACCTGCATCTCCTCGAGTACCTTGTCCGCGATCCGCGAAATCGTCTCTTTCGAGACCGACGCCCCGTAAACTTCGGCAAAGTGAGTACTAGCCTCAATCTTTCATGAGAGGCCGCTGCTGGTCTGATCGGTCCACCGATCACACCGGCAGCACCCGAATGCGCATCCGGGCATGACCGGGCGACCCGTGTGCAGTCGGGATGCTGCCGGATTCCACTTCTCCGGAGTCGTGCTCTTTCCGCTCGTACCAACAAAATTCACCGTGATTTAGGTCGGTACCGGCAATGCCTCAAGCCTGGTCAACGCCGACGTGATCAGTCCGGACCCAGGTGCCCGCTCTGATAGGCGCAGGTGCGTTTTCCGAGCGTGACGAGCGATGCGACCGGCGATCGAAAACAGTCGTAGGCGAAGTCGTTTCGGCTCCCATCGGCGTGCATCGCTGCTGTTCAACGCCACCATTTGCATCCACGCAGTCAGCTCGGAGGCGAGCGCGACGATCGCCAACCAGATCTGATTCTGCACAAAACCATGCAAAGGGAGGTTCGTCAGCCCGGTGTCCTTGGCCGTGCGGATTCGGTCTTCGCAACGGGCCCGCCGGCGGTGCCGTAGCTCCAATGTTTGCAGGCTCCCGACAGCAGTGTTGGTTACGAACGCGGTCAACCGCAGACCGTTTCGGTCGGTCAAGCGCAGTTGAGCGCCCGGATGAGGTCGTTCCTTGCGCACGATGAGCCGCATACCGGTAGGCCAACCCGACAGATGAACTAGCCCGGTCAGTTCCGCAACCCAGGCTCCGTCGCGAATATCGCCGCTCGAATCCAGAGCCGGGATCCACAAGTCTTCGGGAATGTCGTCCACTGGTTCGGCCATCGCGTCGGTCAAGGTGAACCCGACCGAATACGACAGCTTCCGAGCGGTCAAATATTCGAGGAAGGCATGGGTGCCTCCGGCACCATCGGTGCGGATCAACACTTTCTTTCCGACCGCGCCGGATGTTCGGAACGGCAACTGCCCTAATGCTGCTCGGGTGACCTCGATGTGGTCGACAGCGGTGTTGGAACCGGCGTTTCCGGGCCGAAGGAGGAAACTCAACGGTTCTCCGGTGCCGTGTTCGTCGTGGTCGACGAACGCCAGCAGAGGATGGAAACCGAAGCCGCGCTTGAAATTCGGTGCAGTTTTCTCTTTCTCCGAATGTGCGGTCACGAGGGTGGCGTCGAGGTCGACGACCAATGGTTGCCGCGGATCGATGGTGTGGTCGGGTGCGTGTTCACCGGCGTGGGACCACGCGTTTTTTCGGGCGACGGCGCAAGCTGAGTTGATCGCGGACAGCGCTGTCGGTCCGTCGGCGGCGAGGGCGCTGATCAGGCGCGATACTGTCGCATCGGAGGCGACCGGGCCGAATACGGCTGGTTGTTCGCGCAAGGTTGCAATGTCTGCGAGGCAGTCGCCGCCGACAGCAAGGGACAACGCCAGATCGAGCAGGATTTTGCCCGGATCGTGTTGGGCGGTGGGTTTACGCCACGGAGACAAGGCCTAGGACAATGCGGTGGCCAGGCCGGTTTTTTCGGCGGTGCGGATCAAGATGATCGCTCCGGATTGCGACACGAGAGCGTTGCCGGTGGTGTCGACGGAGAGTTTCGGGTAGCAGGAAGTAGACTTGTGCACCTGAAAGGTGATCCTTCTGTTTGGATGAATACGGGCCTCAACAATCCGTATTCTTCCAGGTCGGGTCGCCTTTCTTTATGTCCGACTCAGTGTTTCGAAGTGCTCACCGTGAAAGCGCGAGGCTAATCTCACCAGTCGTCAATCCCTTGGCGTACAACGACATCACGATCTCGTCGACCCCGTTCAACCGCCGTTGGCGTTTCTGGACGATCTGAGGCTCGAACGTGCCTTCACGGTCTCTCGGGACGTCGATCGGGACATGGCCGCTGGCCTCGGCCAACACCGTTTTTCGATCGTGTTCCGTTGCGGATGTTCGTCGACTCCCGCTCCGGCTGCGCCTGGTTCTTGTCGTGCCCGAGGTGCTCGGTCATTTCCTCGTTCAGTGCAGTTTCCAGGACGATTTTCGTGCGCTGTTTGAGCTGCCCGCCCGGCCCGGTCAGCGACAAGCCCTGCTCCTTGGCAAAACACACCAGCTCCGCGCGGCCGCCGCAGCTTCCGCAGATGGCTCGGCCCTCTTCTTCGTCACATCTTCCAGTGTCGTCATCACGGCACCTCCCTCGCTGAGCATTCACTCAGCTAGTCGGGCCGAAACACCGATTAATGGACAGCCCCGGTTGATCGCAGATCGAATGTTCGCCAACCGAGGCTTCTACTACGACGACAAGTTCCGGAATCTGCGCTGCGGGAATCCGGTCTCGGAAGGCTGCCTCGGGTCGTCGAACGGACCTTCGCGCGGTTGCACCAGTTCAAGCGCCTACAAACACGCGTTCCGAGGTACGAGACGGCCTTCACCAATGCCTACTGGAACTCGTGGGCAGCATCATCTGTTTGAGGTGCCTACGGGATCATTCTGAAACGATCAGAAAAACTGACAAGAGTCGCCTTATTTGCCGCGTATTGCGTCGAATACCTTGGGATCGACCAGGGTCGAGGTGTCTCCGAGGTCGCGGCCTTCGGCGACGTCACGCAGGAGGCGGCGCATGATCTTGCCGGACCGGGTCTTCGGCAGTTCCGGCACGATCGTGATCTGACGCGGTTTCGCGATGGGGCTGATGTCGGTGGAGACCTGAGCCTTGAGTTCGGCGATGAGGACGTCGCCGGTGTTCTCGACGCCTTCGCGGAGGATGACGAACGCGACGATGCCCTGTCCGGTGGTCTCGTCGGCGGCACCGACGACGGCGGCTTCGGCGACTCCGTGATGGTTCACCAGTGCTGATTCCACCTCCGAGGTGGAGATGCGGTGACCGGAGACGTTCATAACGTCGTCGACGCGGCCGAGGACCCAGAGTGCGCCGTCGTCGTCGTATTTGGCGCCGTCACCGGCGAAGTACCAGCCTTCTTCGGCGTAGCGGGACCAGTAGGTGTCGCGGTAGCGGTCCATGTCGCCCCAGATGCCACGCAGCATCGCCGGCCACGGCTCGTCGAGGACGAGGTAGCCGTTGCCGCCGGGGCCGAGGGGCTTGGCGTCGTCGTCGACGATCTTCGCGGAGATACCGGGCAGCGGTGCCATCGCGGATCCGGGCTTGGTGGCGGTGATACCGGGCAGCGGGGAAATCATGATCGCGCCGGTCTCGGTCTGCCACCAGGTGTCGACGATGGGGGCCTTGTTGCCGCCGATGACGTCGCGGAACCAGCGCCACGCTTCGGGGTTGATGGGCTCGCCCACAGATCCGAGCAAACGGATCGAAGACAAGTCGTGGGCGTCGGGGATCTCCCGGCCCCACTTCATGAACGTCCGCACGAGGGTGGGGGCGGTGTAGTAGATGGAGACGCCGTACTTCTCGATGATGTCGAAGTGGCGGTGCTCGTTCGGGGAGTTGGGGGTGCCTTCGTAGACGACCTGGGTGACACCGTTGGAGAGGGGCCCGTAGACGATGTAGGAGTGTCCGGTGACCCAGCCGATGTCGGCGGTGCACCAGTAGACGTCTTGTCCCGCTTTGTGATCGAAGACGTTGTGGTGGGTGTACGACGCCTGGGTGAGGTAGCCGCCGGAGGTGTGGATGATGCCCTTGGGCTTACCGGTGGTGCCGGAGGTGTAGAGGATGAACAGGGGATGTTCGGCGTCGAAGGCCTGCGCCTCGTGCTCGGGTGAGGCTTGTGCGACGGTTTCGTGCCACCACAGGTCGCGGCCGTCGGTCCACTCGACGTCGATGCCGGTCCGGTTGACCACCAACACGTTCTGGACGGAGTCGGCGCCGTCGACGGATTCGTCGACCGCTGTTTTGATGGGTGCTGCGGCGCCGCGTCGCCACTGACCGTCGACGGTGACGACGAGTTTGGCTTGGGCGTCGTCGATGCGTGAGCGTAGGGCGGTGGCGGAGAATCCGGCGAAGACGACCGAGTGGGTCAGGCCGAGGCGGGCGCAGGCGAGCATGGTGACGATCGCTTCGGGGATCATCGGCATGTAGATCGCGACGCGGTCACCGGCGACGAGGCCGAGGTCGGTGAAAGTGTTTGCGGCGCGGCTGACTTCGGCGAGGAGGTCGTTGTAGGTCAGATCGCGGGAATCGCCCGGTTCGCCTTCGAATGCAATGGCGACGCGGTCACCGTTGCCGGCGAGGACGTGGCGGTCGACGCAGTTGTAGGCGACGTTGAGTTTTCCGCCGACGAACCACTTGGCGACGGGGGCGTCGGTCCAGTCGAGGACGTCGGTCCATTTCTCGTGCCAGTGAAGGCGCTCAGCCTGATTCGCCCAGAAAGCGAGGCGGTCGGTATCTGCAGCAGCCTGCAACTCCGGTCCCGCGTTGGCGGCCGCAGCGAACTTAGGAGATGGGGGGGACACAGTAACGGCGTGACTGCTGGCTTGCATTGACATTGGTGGACCTTTCTGTGGAGTTCGAATCGTGCGGCGATACCGCCGGCCACAGGCCTGGGACTTCCGTAGAGCCTGTCGGACACGGTCAACGCGGGCACGCTTTATGAGTGCGAGGAGGGCTTGAGTCATGATCTCGGGTCCACGGTATGTGAAAAACTTTGGCCCTCAATATGTTTTAAGACCAGATTAGTTCTGGTTCATTAGTTCACGACGAGACGTACTCTGCAATGGGGCCTCTACTTTCGTGTGTACTCGGCACCTCGATCAGCTGATCAAGCCGAGCGCCTGAGCCGCGATAATCGCCTGAACTCGGTTAGTCACGCTCAATTTTCGCATCGCCGTTCTCAGGTACGTCTTGACCGAGTTCTCGCGAAGGCCCAGCTTTTCTCCGATAGCACTGTTGGTCAGCCCGAGCGCGGCCTTACGCAACACGTCGATCTCGCGACGGGTGAGGTCCACTGGATTCATGGGGCTGGGATTGGGTAGTGCCCGGTCGAGCCGGGCGTGCACCTGCATCAATCGCATGCTCAGCCTTGAGCTGTCCATCTCGGCAACTATCTCTTCGATCTCGTGAAGAAGAAAAGTGAGCTCCCTGTCACTGACTGTTGTCTTTGGCGTAGTCTGTCGATCGGATGGGCGGTTCGGTGAGGCGACTGTGTGCACGAGATTCTGCACCCACGGTCGGAGCTGCTCATACCACCGTTCGCCAAGGCTGACTCGGCTGCGATTCCCCAGGTAGATCATGATGTCGGGCGAACCTGAGAGAACGGGAGGAAAAGCCGCCAGGGTCTCGAGCCCCTCGCCTAGAACCTGCGCGTCATAGTCATGGGTGATGCCGTCGGCGATCTTGTAGCTCGACACAGCGAGGGGCCGGTTCAAGAGCAGCGCCTTGCCGCCAAGGCCCGCTCCGCAGTGAACAACCAGGTTGGACATCGTTCCCGTTCGGGCGCCGTATGTCCACGTGACCTGCACCGCGGCATGTGACGGAAGCCGACGAGCGACGAACACCATTTCCAAGCCTGACCGGGTTGAGAGTGTCTCCATCGCTTCGGTCACGCCCGTACCTTCGGTAAGGACGTCGGACTTGGCGTTCATGCCACACCAGGATGGCTCATTGGGATCATTTTCCTCCGGTAGTAGCGTGAACGATGCACACCACCCGATGAATCGGGGGGGTGCAGCTTCCCGATGTTCTCCACAGACTGGCTCGGCGGCGCGAGAATTCCAGCGCACCCGCATTGGCCGGCGCAGCTAACGGATATCGATCGACTGTGGCTGACCAAAACAGGGAGCACGTCCTCTACCCTATGATCCCGTAGATTTTGATTTTTCGGTACAGGCTGCTGCGTGAGATTCCCACGGCCACTGCAGCGGCCACTCGATTACCTTGATGTTCTTGCAATTTTGCGATAATAGCGTCGCGCTCGGCGATCTGAATAGGCGACAGGTTGTGGCTTTTGGCGACTGTCAGGCAGTAGCGGGGAAGGTCGTTGACCTGGATCTCGCCGACCGGACGTGCCTCTAACGCCTCCGCGAGGGCATCGCGCAGCTGGGCTACGTTGCGTGGCCACGGAAACGCTGCGATCGTCCGCTGAGCCGCGGCGGAGAACCGGATACGCCGGTGAGGTGCGAGGTCTTCGATGATTCGGGCGATAATGAGCTCAAGGTCCTCGGTCCGGTGTCGAAGCGCTGGCAGAGCGGTCGATGCTGTGAAGCAAGACAGCATTTCGGCGTTTGGGACGGAATTGTCGCCTCGCGTGGTGGCGGACGTTGCCACAACCACGACGTGGGCAGCGTTAAGTTCTGCCGCGTCCATCAACCGACAGAGGTTGGTTAATCCGGAAGCGCCGAGCCGATCGATGTCGCGAACAATTACCAGAGTCGGACCGGTGGGAGTCTGCTCAAGCAGCACGTCGAAGTCGATGCCAAGCCTATCCTCAAGCTCGCACGGATTGAAGCAAATACTGCGGGCTTGAGGATGATCGGCATGGAACAGTTCCGTGGCGAGGGTGAATCGACCCGATCCCGGTTCACCAAAGACAAGTGTGGCATGGCGCGCAGCCATCGCCTCACGCAACTCCCGGCATGCACGCAGCCACCCCGGAGACGTTCCGCCGACGATGGGCTTGCGGCCTTGTCTGTGGATGTCGGTGACGAGGGACTGTGTCGTGGCGTTGGCCACAGCGACGTCAGACATGACCTCTTCGGATAAACCGTGAGCGGGCGACTGTATGGTGAACGGTACAGAGTCGGGGTGGATTGGCTCGGCAGTGACGACGATCCCGGCCGTGACGTCCCCGCTGGCGATCCGCGTTCCACGCACTCGTACGTGACGACCGGAGGAGAGTTCGAAGGTGTCCGATACCCGGTCACGTCGACTCATCAGAAAGGTCACATAGTCGCGAATCGCGGTCTGCTCGCTGTGACTGAACAGATTCTGGGCCGCCGCGTTGGCCATGATCACCGAATCGGCGAAGCCAAAGACGGCGAACCTGCCGGAGCGCGTGTCGGCTTGCAGAAAGGTGCTAAAGAGGACTTGCTGAGCCTGGGTGCGATCCATCAAGAGGTTCCGTCCGATGTCGGAGGCCGCCGACTTGACGAGAGTGTGCATCAGTGGGCTCCATGATCGCGCTACCGTCGACACATCCAGGACACCCTCAAGACGACCGGTGATCGGATCAATGACCGGCGCCGCCGTGCAGGCAAACTCTTGCAACCGTTGCGCATAGTGCGCCGGGCCGACGATCGAAACGGCCTTGCCCGAAGCGATTACCGTCCCGACGCCGTTGGTGCCCATGGTTTCCTCGGCGTAACTGAACCCGGGTGCGAACTCCACCTGGTCGACGATCTGCCCCATGTCCACCGAGACGTCGAGGCGCTCGATCATCCGGGCTCTGTTGTCGGTCAGAGCGATGACCAGCGCAATGTCGGAGATATTGGCACCCAGTCGGTCGAGCACCGTTCGCGCGCAACGCACCAAGCGTGACGAGGTGTCGATGTCGGCAACATAGTCGGCGGTCGGTCGGTCTACGTTCACGCCCGCAGATCTGCTGCGCTCCCAAGACGCGGTGAGGAGTTCGGACACCATGGTCGCGCCGCATCGTCCGTTCTCAAGAAACTGGGCACGAGCCACCGCGACGGTGCGTTGCTCGCTGAACGAACCACCATGAGCACCTTCGCCATTTATATTTATGAGGTGTAACACACCCACCATCGTGCCGGATGCTTTCGCCGATTCACAGATCCAGAGTGTGTCCCAAGTTGACACACCTAGAGACTTGTCGTGATCGCTAAAGTCTGGGCCCACCGATTCGGCGTGGGGCGTAGGTGGGCCATAACGGCGAAATCTCCTCTCAAGTTGAGGGAATCATACTTCTTTGGGTTCCGATTCTCGCCGACGCGAAGGGATTCTCAATGAATCCGTCAAATCGCCTGGGCGATACGGCAGGGCGTCACGTTCCCAGGTCCGGTTGTCTCGAATGAGCGCATAGAGTATGCTGACGCGACCACAGCAGGAAAGTCGTGGCGGGAATGTGCTTCAGCACTGCTGGGTCGTCGTAGACACCCGAGAGGGCGCCGCGGACCTCGGCGAATTTCCATGGATGCGTTTGCGCTGGTAGTAGGCCCTATAGCCCAGGTTGCGCCGCATCGTGGTGAGTGCGGACTGTAGATCACTCGGCGCAGTTCCCGATCGTAGCGCTGAGGCATGCGCGATCGTCCGCTGTGTTTGCCGGAGTCCTTGGCAGGCCGGAGCCAAACTAGCTCACTACGCAAGGCGGTGGCCGCTTTCGGTGAGGCGACACGGTCGATGTACTGCCGGGGTATCGCCTGTCAGAAACCCGGATCCTCGCAGATTGACCTGGGGTATCTGAATGTTCAGACGGGCCGGGTGCCCCACCACAGGAAAGTGGCTCTTCGCAGTTGATAGGGGCGGTGTCGAGCGACCCCGTTTGCCGTGTCGGTTATTGCGGAACAGCAAACTGCATCTAAAAACGGACCGCGACCGGGACCATGCACGGATCGACCTTTACGTTCGCGTTTTCCGCCGTGATCGACGCCTTCGCGGTTTCGTGATCCTTCTTCCCCCGGGGAACCGTGGTGATCGCGCCCGGCGCAATCGTCATCTGGATGCACGAGTTCACCGAGGCCTTCACGCCGATGTTCGCGGACAGATTCCTGGAGATGGAGACACAGACGGACGGACCGAGGGAGAATCAGTCCCACACGCCGAGGCCGGAGGACACATCGATCTGGCAACCGACCTGCAACCCCTGCTCGATATACCCTGTCTTGACGGTCGTATCGCCCGCACCGGAGATGGTGACATTCGCCGACACGAACTCTCTTGCGTGGACGCTGTCCTCGCAAGGTTTGGGGCGGGGTTCGCCGACAGTTTGGTAGCAGCGAGATCCAAACGCCCAGACGTCGTCGGTGACCATGCACAGACCTCGTCCGGCAGTGCCGGACGAGGTCGGCGTAGGTCGCGCCGTCATCATGCAGGGATTTGAAACATCTGATGTTCATCCAAGACTCTCCATAAAGGATCGCGGCAAGGGCCACCCTTCGTGTCCGTCGACTCGGCGGTAGACGATTCGACGGGGCCCTTGTCGTGGGCGAGTTACGACAGGACTCGCCGAGCACCAACATATGAGGTTGTACGGGGACTGTCACGTGAGGGTGTACACCGACACCACGCACCGGATTGGTGTTCTTTCCGCGCGTGCCAATGTTGTTTCCGGGTCGTAGCAGGAAACTCAACGGTTCGCCGGTGCCACGGTCGACGAACGCCAACAATGGTGAAAACCAAAGCCTCTTGGTCTCAACAGGTCAATGCATCACCGGCGTGGGATCACGCGGCTTTTCGGGCGATGGCGCGAGCTATGTTGATGCAGACAATGCACTCTATCCGTCGGCCGTGAGGGTGCTGACCAGGTGCGATACCGTTGCATCGAGTGCGGCCGGACCGAATACTCCGGATTGTTCACGCACGGTCGCGATGTCTGCGAGGCAGTCGCCGCCGACCGCGAGGGACAGTGCCAGATCGAGAATGATCTTGCCTGGATCGTGAAGCGAGGTGGGTTACGCCACGGCGAGAAGGCTTTGGACAAGGCGGCATTCAGGCCGGTTTTTCGGCGGTGCGGATCAAGGTGACCGCTCCGGATTGCGACACGAGAGCGTTGCCCGTGGTGTCGACGGAGAGTTTCGGGTAGGAGGAAGTAGACTTGCTCACCAGGATGGTGCCACCTTTTTCTGTGATTGATTCAGAGCTGTCGCAAGTCGAATTATCCCAGGTAGGGGCAACATTCTGGTGACACGGGTTTACACCGAATTATCGTGAAAGCCCGAGGTCAGCGATTGCCCACTTCTGGATCCGAGGCAACTGACACGCCGTCTGTTTTGCGCGGTCCAGGACCAGTTGCTCGCCACGTGCAGAACAATACTCATCGCCATACAGGCTGCGTGACAACTAATCTGCTGGCGTAAACATCTCGCTGCTGAGCGGTTACCGGTCTCGTCGGTCCCCTCTTACGTGTGGCCGTCGAGACCGTCCCTATTTCCGACCGCGACTCCAGTCGTTCGAGGAAAATGTTGAGTTCACAGGGTTCGGACCTACTGTGTGCCCCAACCCGACCGCTCCTGAGCGCAGGGTTCCTCGCTGGATTAGGCGATTTTCGATCACTGTTCGAGACCTCGCGGTCGGACGTTCGGTGCCTAATGTCATGGCGGTTTCTTGCCCGTTCGAGATGGTTGGCGATGGTTGGCTTTGCCTCCGGCGCACCCTGACGCACAATGCTGTGGCGTAACTCGATACTCTCTGAAGCAAGTCTGTGCTGGGCTCCTGCTTTCGGGACTGCCCCCACTTCGGTGGGCGGTTTCAACCGGTCATCGCAACACGAGGTCGGTTTAGTTGGTGATCAGTAGATCACGTAGGCGCTCGGCTGGGGTATCCCAGCCGAGCGTTTCGCGTGGTCGGCCGTTGAGCTGTTGGGCGACATGTTCGAGGTCGGCTGCGCCGTGGATGGACAGATCAGTTCCTTTGGGAAAGTACTGGCGCAGAAGTGGAGTGGACCCCGAAAGTTGGACTCTTAATGGAACCTTATGCGATGGCGGATGTTTGGGCGCGGTACTCGTCGGGGCTGAGGTAGCCGAGTCGCTGTTGAATGCGGGTGGTGTTCCACCATCGCAGGTAGTCGGTGAGCCCCGTGTGAAACTCGTCGAGAGTTCCGGGTTTCTGGACGGGCGAACCATTCCTCCTTGAGGTGGCTGAAGAATCCTTCCATGACAGCGTTGTCGAGGCACGTGCCTTTGCGGGACATTGACTGGGTGAGCCCTGCTTCGCGCACCGTGTCCCTCCAGAGGATGTGACGGTACTGAAATCCTTGGTCGGAGTGCACAAGTGGTTTTTCGCCAGCGTTGAGGGTATTGATTGCCATGCGG
>Ga0163179_10002587_pt1 | contig 12556 bp, 9 predicted proteins | sample AtlANTMetagenome_FD_109643 | JGI IMG/M metagenome (GOLD analysis project Ga0163179, IMG submission 109643) | Marine eukaryotic phytoplankton communities from the Atlantic Ocean - Atlantic ANT 2 Metagenome | ecosystem: Environmental > Aquatic > Marine > Oceanic | place: North Atlantic Ocean...
ACGATGTACGGCTCCGAATCGATCTCGATACAACCGTCCTGAGAGTCCATCAGTCCATTGCAGTCATTGTCGACACCATCGCAATACTCGATGGCACCTGGATAAACGCTTGTGTCAGCATCATCACAGTCATTGTCGACTTCGGTGAACCCATCGCCGTCATCGTCGTAAAAGCTCGTGGTTTCATCCACCGTGCCATCACAATCGTTATCCGCATGATCTGGAGACTCAGGCGCTCCCGGATAGACGTCATCGTTGCTATCGTCGCAATCGCCTTCCTCTTCGGTCACCGTGTCGCCATCGTCATCGTAAAGCGATGTCCCTTCGTCTACGACGCCGTCGCAGTCGTTATCGTCACCATCCGGAATCTCTGCGGCATACGGGTAGCTATTGATGTTCTCGTCGTCACAGTCAGGGTTGGCGGTGTCTTCCAGTCCGAACCCGTCGCCGTCGTCATCGCTCTCTGGGTAGCCCGAGCTCACGAGCACCGAAATAGACGCCGAGGTCAACTCTTCCCCAGCATCGGTCACCGTGACACGTAGCGTATCTACGCCTTCGCCAAGGTCATCGGGGTCGATGTCGACATAGACGTGGCCAGACTCATCTTCCGGCGTACAGTCGGCAACACTCGCCCCTGCCAGGACCATGCTCTTGACTTTACACGTCAGGCTTGTCGCGGGCTGATTGACGTCAAAGATGTTGATTTCCATCTCAATCGGATCGAGCGTCCGGTGCATATAGCCGACGGCTGGTGCTTGAATCTCGACAGTGGGAGGCTCGTTAGTGGGATCCGAACCGGCGTTCCCTTGTAAAGACACATCGATGGTAGGCGAGTCTTCATCATCTGAGACCAAGGAGAGCGTGCAGTACGCCGTGTTCTGATCTTCTGGAGTGAAACCTACCTGAATGTACGTGGCTTCGTCTCCGTTCAGCACCTTGCCAGTCTGGTACGACTCCAAAAGCGTAAAGGCCGAGTCACAATCCTCGTCAGTCTGGGGCGCGACGAGATTCAGTTCCCCATCTCCAGAATTCCGGATCTCGATGATCGTGGTCTCCTCGATACCCGTCCACACAGCGCCGAAGTTGTGGGAGCGCGGAGAAACGACAACGTTGGCTACACCACGAAGGCCCTCACCTGTCAGGTAAAGAATCTTTGTGCTCTCGATAGGATCGGAGAAGAACGATGGGTTGATGACGTCTTCTCCGCTCTCACGCGCAGTGGTGACGAATACCGAACTGTAGACGGCGCCACCTTGCTGAGGCTGAAATTCGACAGTGATTGGGACCTTGCAGCCGGCCTCAAGCACCATTTCAACGTTGGCGGGAGTCTCGGTGTCGGAGGAACCCCCATCTCCTGTATCTTCAGGGCCTGGGCCACCGGTGTCATCACCACCGCCACCGCCACCGCCACCAGGACCGGGTCCGGGGTTGCCGCTATCAACGGTTACGCCCTTTGCTGCCGCCACTGCAGTGTCGGAATCGGGACATTCGATGTCAGCCGCGTTCCAATCTACGGAAAAGTTTTCAGCTGTTTCTTCTGTACCCAGTGAGATGGTCGAAACACCCATCGCGAGATCACCGTTGTTGTACAACGTGACCGTACGACTCACGGAATCGCCAAAATCAACTTCTCCAAAATCCACCCAACTCGAAGAAAACTCACCTGACGGGTAGGAAAGGTTTTGGTACGAAGGTCCACCACCACAGCCCGCCAAGAAAGCGGTAACAAGGGTGAATCCAAAAGAGGCACGTGCAGCGCGATAGAACATCGAAACTCCTGAAGGCTCCAACCAAATGCGCCCTCATTCTAGTACGCACGTATTCTGTGCGAACCCGCACTTTATAGCTGGCGTCCCTTCTGGGTGTCAACGCACACCGATCGCAGGTGCGCCAAGTATGTTCCACCACGAAAAACCTGAACAGCGCAATTGTTCATTACGCTAAACCTTGACGAATCAATGATCTGTGTGCATTTTGAATGCGTTCGACATAGATCGAATTCCGGAACGGCACATCGCGTGGCCGTCGGCGGAAAACATTCCACCGAAAAGGGCTGGTATTAGCCCACGTGACTGCCCCCGGCAGTCGCCAGGGGGTCAAGACAATGAGCAATGTACATGCAATGCCGTGGGCGACTGGCACCCCACGATCTTCTAAAGACGTGGAAAGCCAAACCTCACTAAAGACAAGCGCAATCGTGACGCTGATCGCGGAAGCGAACATCCCATCGCGCTTCGGCGACTTTCGAGGGTTCGCTTTTCAAGACCATCGTGACGGCTCTGAATCAATGGTGATGGTCCGAGGCGACATCCGCAACGCGGAAAAACTGCTTGTCCGTGTACACAGTGAATGCTTCACAGGCGATATTTTCGGCAGTTTAAGATGTGACTGCCGCGACCAGTTGGAACGCGCGCTTACGATCCTGGCAGAACAAGAGCACGGGGCGCTGATCTACCTGCGGCAAGAGGGCAGAGGTATCGGACTCGGAAACAAAATCCGAGCGTACGCCCTGCAAGAACGCGGTCTAGACACCGTTGAAGCCAACGAAGCGCTGGGATTCGATGACGACTTGAGAGACTACGAAATCGCGGCTGAACTGCTTCGAATCCTCGAGGTGTCTTCCATCAGACTGCTCACAAACAATCCGAATAAGATCGAAGGGCTTCGATCATTAGGTGTGCAAGTGGAAGGCCGTGTCCCCCTACAGATGGAACCGAACGCCTTCAACTCCGACTATCTCGAAACCAAGCGCGAAAAGAGCGGCCATCTCCTGTAAGGGCCTCGAAGCGCAACAAAAAAGTACACTGTCAAATTTAAGAAGGTCGGCTTCACAGTGTGAAACCGACCTTCATTTTGAACTTTTTCGATCTCAGCCAACAGGCCACTTGAGCCTGCCCCCCGGCGAGCACGAAATTGTTTCAAACCGTTAGGACAGACCCGAGTTGAGCTGCTCTTTCAGACCCTTGCCGGCGCGAAAAACAGGAATCCGCCGTTTAGGCACCCAGATCCGGCTGCGCGTTTTGGGATTGTGACCAGGGAATCCCGTCCGCTCGGAGATCGTAAAGGTCCCAAAATCTGAAATCGTGACTTTCCCGATCGGCTCTTCTTCACCGGTGTCCGGGTTGGTACCTATCCGTGTCAACTCTTCCGTGATGATGTTGATCAAGGTGTTGATGTAGGTGGCTGCGCGAACTTTGGGAATATCCGCGCGCTCTGCAAGTAGTTCTGTAAGTTGTGCTTTGTTCACCGCGACCTCCAGAAGCGTAAATAACCAAGATAATCAAAATAACTAAACTTCTAAACCAGGGTCTGGACTCCGCACAGTAGCGAACTCAAACCCGCTTTTCGCGACTTTTGACCGACATAGTCAAAATATCGTCGCACCCCCATTGTACTTCGCGCACAGCAAAAGAGCCCGACGCATTATCGCCCGCAAATACACAAATAAACCAATAAACCAATATTTCCAAAAAACCGACCAGTTACCCTCAAACAGCATGCAGGGTGCGAACGGACGCCCTAATAAGCCGAAAAAACCTGGTTCTCCCGATATGCAGTGCGTCAATTTAGTATTGCGCAATACATTAAAATCCTGTAGCCCAGTGTCTTTTGGTCGATTTAAAGAACGAAAATAACCAAAAAACCGTCCAAAACACCCCGATCGTTTTGGGTTGCCCTTAGATTTTTATGGTGTTGGTACGCGCTCGGCAGAGGTCTCTCGCGAGCCGTCGACAAAATAGATGGGGTTCGTAAACAAGATCGCCACGCCTTCTTCGGACCAAACCTCAAACCGAATCGCGGTATCCGTCAAGATTTCAACGGGCTCCGAGATCTCGAACACACCATCTGCTTCCACTGTCCATTCGGGCACTATCTCAGCACCGTTGCCGATCATGCGCACGACCCAGCCGGCTTCGACGTAAGAGATTTCAAAGTCAATGGTTTGCGTTCCCAGTCCTGCCGTGACCACCTGGCCCATCGTGGCGCGGACATCAGGAGCAGCCAAGCGCACATCGACATGTGACTTGTCGAAGAAGGTCGGATCACCAAACCAGGCAGCCCCGCGGCGCAGATTCCAGCCGATATCGCTCTCGCTGTCACTGGCTGTGGACACCCAGGTCACAAAGTTGTTGTCGGTTTCAGTGTAATCAAGCGTGTCGTGTAGATCTGTCGTTCCCAACCCTGTGATCCAGACCCCCTCCAACCCCAAAGCATCCCAAACCGAGAGAAAGTCTTCCAAGAGGCCGCCTCGCTCGCGGTAACCGATCTCGATGAGGTCACAGCCGAAGGCAGCCTCGCCGGTCAAAAGCTCGATCTGGTCTTCTACGGCTTCTGCTCGTTCCTCATCTGTAAGGACGGCTCCTGTCATACCGAACATGTGATTACACGACACGATGCCGCCATAATCTTGCGCCCAGCTGACCTGGTCCGCGCCGCTCCAACCGAACATCTGATTCTGCGAAATCAACGGGACCTCGGAACCGAATGCGTTCATGTGAGGAAACACATCGATTCTCGAGAGCTCAACACCAATATGTTGCGTAGGCTGTGCCTTTAGCGCCTCTAGATACTGCGCCTGCAGCGTCCGGAGATCTTCGCCGACGATCTGAAGTGACCAGTGAATATCATCCAAAAAATAGGCATTGCTCACCCCAGGGTCTGGAGAAACCTGGACCAACAACGGCTCTGCGTGCTGATCGCGACCCAAATCGGGGAATGCGCCTTCCGCAAGTTCACTTAGATTGAAAGAAAACTCGGTCCACTGTCCGGCACTCGCTTCTAATGGCACAAAAAGCTTTGAAGGGTCACCCGTCGGGGTGTATTCCCCGTGTACAAAGACAATCTCATTGAAGTCTTCTCGATAATGCCAGGAACCATGCGTAGAACTGGCAGAGAGCGGGATCCGCAAGAATAGTGCACCGCCTCCTGCAGCCGAAGCGACCGGATACAGCGAGAACTCGAAAGAGACGTCCGCCAACAACGGGTATTTGTGAATCTCCGGATCAACGCTCAAGCCATACGTCAGACTACCGCCGTCGCTCGGTCCACGCGCCCCAATGTGCCAGCCAAAGTCTCCAGAACGCGCAGCGTCCTCAATGACTTCGGAAACCGAGACATCCACTGCTTCAAGCAACTCCCATTGCCAGGTAATGCTGACGCCCTCCTTGTCCGATCCCGCGCCCTCCAAACTGCCCGTCTCAAAACCCTCTCCCGGAAATTCCATAGAATATTCAGGATGGTATAGGTTTTGATGATCCGACCACCAAAGGACGTCTACCCCATAAGTCTCCGCCTGCTGCACATGATGGAGCATCGGCGCGTTGCCTTCGGAAATGCTTCCATGCAAATGCAACGCAGCGCTCAACGCTGCGCCTTGGACAAGCTCCAGCGCAGTGTCCCCATTCACGTCCCATACATCTGAAGAAAACGAAGCCGTACCGGGCCACGTGCCCGCGACGAAAACCCCGCTACCTTCACCGCCCACGAGCGAAATAGCTCCCAACGCCCCAAGCGATGAATCGAGCTCCACTTGGGTAGAGTCAGCCGGCAACGTGCCATCATTCAAGACACCTGAAACCGAAACGCTAGCGACCGAACGTCCATCTGCTGTGAGTTGTTCGTGTGAAACGGACAGTGTGAGTTGCCCGATAGGCGCTTGAACCACGTCTCCACTATCTTTCGAGCCACCGAAACACGCAGGCACCAGCAGACCGCCCATCAACAGGCCAAGCGTTGCGTAACGACCCAGCACGTCGCCTACCGCCAGCCGCCGCGAACACGAAGCGCTTCGGGCAAAATCCGCAGTTCCAGAGGAAGAGCGGCGTCTACCTCCCCGTCGAGTTCAACCAAAATAGGCGGCCCGTCTTCCAAAGCTTCAGCACGAACATGCGAAGCCGTGACACGAAAGGCTGAAGAGGCCTTGTGGATCGTTCCCGTAAACAAACGAGGAAGGTTTAGAAGCAAGCGCAAGATGTTGTCGTCTTCAATCACGGTCAGGGCGAACATTCCATCCTGCATAGATGCGCCTTTACCAACCAACATGCCCCCACCACAGTAAAAGCCATTGGCAGCGAAAGCGGAGAGTAGATTTCCCTCCCATGAGCCTTCGCCTTCAGGTCCCTGCCAACTCAACCGAACACGCTGCGCGCTGTAGTCAGCCAAAGTGCGCAAGGTCGCTTTGACATAAGGAACCGAGCCACCAACGCGCTTAGAGCCCTGGTTCACCCGGTTGGCGACGTCTCCATTGGCGCCAAAACCACAAACATTGATGAAATATCGGATCGCAGGACTGCCATCCGGCGCGCTGTATTGCGCCACGCCCACATCTGTAGACATGGTGACGCCTGTACTGGCGATAGCAAGCGCCTGCGCCGTATCGGTTGGTGTTTCCAGCGAACGCACAAGATCACTACCGGTACCAAAAGGTACTACTGCAAAGATTGGATTGGTCACATCTTGTGCGTCGGGAGAAATCAAGCCGTTGACCACCTCATGGCACGTGCCATCTCCGCCGACAGCCGCCACCAGATCAAAGCCCTCACGGGCCGCAGCCCTCGCCAGCTCGGTGGCATGCCCCGGCCCCTCGGTCAACCGAAGTTCCCAGTTTTCGAAGGCTTGATCGATCAAGCCACGCAACTCATCTAAACGCTTGCCAACCCGCCCACCTGCGGCCTGCGGGTTCGCAATCAAGCAGATTTTCTCTCCTCGATTCCGCGCCGAATCGCCTTCAGGCGACTCCTGACCTACGTTGACCATTCGCTGCTCCAGCCCGTGAAAATCTCGATCCTTGGGCCAATGCTTATCTCGCCAACACGCAAGCCGAAAACGAAGAAGGCCCGACACAATGGCCGGGCCTTCTGCGGTGAGGGGTTGCGGGGGGGCTTTCGCCGGCTCCGCTGAGCCTCTACGCGTCTCCGTCCCCCTAAGAAGCACAGATCATGCCAAGCCAAAAATGAAAAGCAAATACCTGATAAACAGGTAAATTAATTTCATATAGGCATGGATAATACCCTCGTGGTCACGAAAACCACGACATTCATGTCATGGTACGGGATCTATGGGGGCTAATTTTAAGATCGAAATCAGCGCATCCGCCAGTTCCCAAGGCCGTTCTTTGGGAAATAAGAACCGCCCTCCCGGCACCGCGACATGCATGCCATGGTAGCGGGCACTGGCAAAGAACTCTGCCTCTGAACACGGGAATAATACGTCTGCATCTCCCCATATGGCTGCAATCTGACGTGCACCCGGGTGAAATTCATCGGATGTCGCGCGAATCGAGGACAGGAATACTGCGATCTTTTGTCTTGTTTGCGCCTCTGTCAAAAGCGGTAGGGCCAGCTCCTCAACGGTCTCAACGTCCATGACATACGGATTGACCACAGCGCGTCGTAAACCCGCCGAGGACGCAAGCCATCGAACGAAGGCACCGGGGCGCAAGATCGTATTGGACGCCGTCGTTTTTCCACCAGGCGCGCGACAAACCGCTGCCAACGTCGCAGTAATCGCGTCCAGTCGCGTGACGGGACCATTCGCGACAACAAGCTGTGGTGTGGGCAGGCGCTCCGCGGCCTGCAACAACAGTGGGACCGCGAGCCCGTGTGCAACAACCGCCTGCGGATCTTCACATCCATCTACAACCGCGATCAAGCGCTCGACGAGCTCAGAAAATAGGCCAGAATCGGGGGCATGGTGTAACTCTGGCACCACGACCCGCGCGCGTTGGGTCAAGCGGCGGACGACCTCAGTAAACAGCGCGCCGCTAAAGGGGAAGGCTGAAACCAACACCACAACGGGTCCGGTGTCCCCAAACACAGCACAAGGGCATCCCCCTATCGTGCGCTCCTCTCTACGTTCCAAACTCACCACACGCTCCGTCAAGAGGGAAGTGTAGCGCGGTAGACACCTCTACGGGAATCAGACCAGACATCGCACAGGCAATGGATCCTGAACTGCAATTCAATTAAGCCGCGGCAGCTAATTTATTCGGAGCCCAAAGTCGGTGTACGACCTTATTTTTCGAGACGGAACCTTAATCAGCAACGGCAGGCGCCTTGTTGCTGACGTGGCAGTTCAAGAAGGAAAAATCGCGTATATCGGACCCCGCCCAGGCGGGAGCGCACGAGAAACCATCGACTGTGGTGGCAAGTTCCTCTTGCCGGGCGCTATCGATATTCACGTACACTTTCGCAGCCCCGGATTCCCTGACAAAGAAACCTGGACTTCTGGTTCGAGAGCCGCAGCTGTTGGTGGAATCACCACCGTCTGCGACATGCCCAATACCAACCCATCAACCACAACGATGGAAGCCTTGGCTGCCAAACGCGCACTTGCGGCGGCGGACAGCCGGGTGAATTTTGGCTTCTGGGCCGGAGCGACCAACAACAATCACGGCGAACTCTGTGACATGGTGAGCGAGTCCGACGTAATCGGCACCAAACTCTATCTGTGCGACACCACGAATATTGATCAAGGCGCTACGGAAGAAGCCGTAGACAACCTGCTGGCAAACACTCACGGCATCGTGGGGATCCACGCAGAGCACGCACAAGAACTCGATACAGCGTTCGAGCAATGGTCGAACCACGCTCACCCCGTGCACAACGATGTAAGACCACCTATCGCTGCAGAGTCGGCGGTTAAGTGGCTACTCGAGGCAGGCAGCCGCCACGAACGCCATATTCACCTTTGCCATATGACCTTGGGCGCTGAGATGCGGATGGTCGATGAGATGCGTAACGAGATGCAGGTCACCTGTGAGGTCTCGCCCAACCATCTATCATTCAGTGTGGAGCAGGCCCGCGACAGCGGTATGGATGATCGGCTCATCAAATGCAACCCACCGATTCGGCCAGAGGGCGATCGCAGAGCGCTATGGGCGGGCGTAGCGGATGGTCGCGTAGACTTCATCGCAAGTCACCACGCACCACACACGCTCGCGCAGAAGGAACGGGACTACTGGAACGTGCCATCCGGAATGCCTGCTGTAGAGACAACGCTACGGGTGATGATGCGCGCTGTGCAAAACGACAGGTTCCCGATTGAGCGACTGGTCGAGATTTGTAGCAGCGCGCCCGCTCGGCTCATGGGCCTTGAAGGCAAAGGCGTTCTGGCTGTCGGAGCAGACGCAGACCTGGTCGTAATGAGCGAACATGCGTCTTCAGTCTTCCAAAGAGATGACGTTCACACCAAAGCCGGCTGGTCACCTTACGAGGGCCGGATGCTTTCCGCACCGCCAGCCGTTGTGGTAGTCAGCGGAAAAACCATTGCAAGACATGGTCAAATCGTGAACGATGACGTTCGCGGTCAGGCTATAAGCACAACACCCCACGCATAACCGGAGTCCTCCATGGTCAAGCTGCCCACCGTTCGCGAATACATGGATACCGAGATCTGCACGCTCTCTCCGGAAACGGATATTCGTGAAGCAGTCACTTTTTTGCTCAACAACCGCCGAACCGGTGCCCCCGTTGTAAACGCGGACAACGAAGTGCTCGGCCTATTGTCGGAATACGACTGCTTACGTCTGCTCGCAATGGGGACAGATGCCGAACAACCTGAAGGGACAGTGGCGGACTTCATGACTGAAGAACCCACGACAGTGCCCCCGCGCATGAACGTTTACTACGCGGCAGGACTCTTCATGGGCACGCGTTTCCGACGGTTTCCGGTCGTAGAAGACGGAAAGTTGGTCGGCGCGATCACACGCTTCGACATCCTTCACGCGATCAACACGAAGATCTGATCTGCTGAAGGAGTAGAGCGCCCGCTGCCAGCCACTGCACGAGACAAGCAAGCTGTGACCGGTCGCCACCTCCCACACCTCGTTGAATCTCGTTGAGTTCGCACAACGTACCGGACAGCGGGCGCAAAACCGTTCATTCGACGCAAACCGCGACGCGGTAACGGCGACCTGAAGACACACGTTCCAGGTGCGGTACCACGACAGGCCAATGACCTGTCCAGAGCGCGGGCTTACTGCCAAGCTTCAAGCCCAGCACACCGGTGGGGGCCCACTGAACGCGCAACTCTACACGCGCTCCCTCAGCGGGCGCTTGGACAAACCAATCACTGGGCAACGCCTGCAACGGGCCATCCGACCACTCCACCACGGTGACCTCATCCTCGACGAGTTCCACAATGCCTGGACTTCCAGCGAGCGGGAGAACACACAACAACCAAAACGCCATCAAACACCTCCTGCGCCATCAAAGGCGCGAAATTGAAGCGCTTCCGCGACGTGGGACTCCCCTACGCTTTGCACTCCATCAAGATCCGCAATCGTTCGTGCGACACGCAGTACCCGCACGTACCCGCGCGCCGACATTCCCCGGCGATCGACTGCCAGAGCAAGCAGACGATGAGCTGCTGGACAACACATCGCGGCCCTACGCGCCTGCTCAATGCGCAATTCAGCGTTGCGTCGACACGAAACAACGGCGCTCCGTTTACTCTGTAGACGCCTCGCCAAATCAACACGCCGCTGAACGACCGAAGACGCCTCACCGGCTCGCACGCCTAGCAATTCGTGCGATTCCAGCGCGGGTACTTCGACACGAAGATCAATACGATCCATCAGCGGGCCACTAAATCGTGCGGCATAGCGCCGAATCGACGCGGGCGTACACCCGCAAGCCTTCGTCGGGTGCCCTCTAAAACCACACGGGCACGGGTTCGCAGATGCTACCAACGCAAAACCCGCGGGAAACCGAACGGTACCGCGCGCCCGTGACAATACAACTTCGCGGTTCTCCATCGGGCCCCGCAACAACTCCAAGACATCCCGCCGAAACTCCGGCAGTTCGTCGAGAAACAAGACGCCCCTATGCGCCAGCGTCAGCTCTCCTGGACGAAGGCCTGCCCCTCCAACCATCGCTGCAGGCGTCACCGAATGATGCGGCGCGCGGAAAGGTCGCTGTAATGCCAAACCGCATCCCTGCGGCAAAACCCCTGCAGCACTGTGAATACGGGTGACATCAACAGCTTCGTCCGGCGTCATCTCCGGCAAAATGGAGGGCATTCGAGAAGCTAAAAGCGTCTTCCCACACCCCGGTGGCCCCACCAAAAGCAGGTTGTGTCCCCCTGCGGCTGCTACTTCTAAAGCCCGTCTGGCTAGGCTTTGCCCACGAACCTCGGCCAAATCAAGCGCCGCCGAGACCGGGGCCGGCGCACTTAAACGCGCACGAGGAAGTGTGCGTTTACCTACAAGATGTTCCAAAACCGCTGCGAGGTCTCCTGCAACGCGTACATCGAGACCTTCTACCAAGGCCGCTTCTCCACCATTGGCCTCTGGAACGATGACCTGCTTCAACCCAGATGCACGCGCCATCAGCGCTAACGAAAGCACTCCTCGAACCGGCCTCAACGCGCCCGATAGTGAGAGTTCTCCGACGAAAAGTCGGTCACTCAGACATCGTGCAGGCAAACTCTGGCCCGCCGCCAAGATGCCGACGGCTATGGGTAGATCAAAACCAGTGCCTTCTTTTCGAAGACCGGCTGGCGCGAGGTTCACGATGATACGACCTCGTGGCCAAGCATGTCCTACAGCGGTCAACGCACTGCGAACTCGCTCGGTAGATTCGCGCACGGAACTGGCTGCAAGTCCAACGATTTGGATCGAGGGCAACCGACGCAAAATATCGACTTCAACATGAACGGTAACGGCTTCTACACCGATCAAACTCCCCGTAAGCAACTCAACTGGCACGACCTTCCTCCTGTGAGCGCCAACAGGAGTGCAAACCAGATACCAATCACAACCGCATGATTAATCGAAGATAAATTTTAAGACCCCGACATACTTCGACGCTATTCGACGGGCGTCGACACGTTTTCGTCAGACCCCGCTTCACAAAGTTCGGAACCGAATTTCGGCGGTGATGTCCAAGCCAAAGGCAAGGAGCACCACCATGAAACTTCTGTTTGCCCTGTCGTTATTCTTGAGCACATTCACGCTGCCCGCAGCAGCGAACACCTCTGGCGCCTACAGCATGGACATCTTGGTCGATGGACGGCAACGCCCCGAGTACAGCCACAAAGGCCAGCGCTATATCGAAGCGCTCCAAGAGCGTGACTACACAGTCCGGCTGACCAACAACACCAGCCAACGTGTCGCCGTCGCGCTTGCAGTGGACGGTCTGAACACCATCGACGCCAAACACACCACTGCATGGACGGCGGCGAAATGGGTGCTCGATCCTTACGAAACGACCGAGATCAGCGGCTGGCAAGTCCAGCAGCACTACGCGCGATCCTTCTTCTTCACCTCATCTGAAAAATCCTATGGAGACTGGCTCGGAGACACGCGAAATCTCGGAGTGATCACCGCCGTGTTTTTCCGAGAAAAGACACCGCGACGCGCTATCGTCCACCGGCACCCTGAAGCGCGAGAGTCCCACACCCGTGGACGCCTAAGTGACGAAGGCGCGGCCACCGGCATCGGATCCGCGGATGCCTCAAAACACTCCAGCAATAGCCAAAGCGGCTCGGGCACCGGAAGCGGCCGCCTTGGAAGCGCAAGCGGACAAAGCTCAAGCTCGAGTCACGCCAAAGGACG
>Ga0163179_10002589_pt1 | contig 12556 bp, 33 predicted proteins | sample AtlANTMetagenome_FD_109643 | JGI IMG/M metagenome (GOLD analysis project Ga0163179, IMG submission 109643) | Marine eukaryotic phytoplankton communities from the Atlantic Ocean - Atlantic ANT 2 Metagenome | ecosystem: Environmental > Aquatic > Marine > Oceanic | place: North Atlantic Ocean...
ATAGATTTTTTTTAAAATTTTTTGGAGGATTAGATTGGATATCAAAACAGATAGATAAACTATTTGCACCTAGATGTAAATGTAAAAACAAAAAGGAGAAAAAATGATAGAGGTTGTATTTGCCCTACTACTTATTGTAGACCATGAGATTAAGGAACATAGAATTCAAGACAGCTTAAGCCAATGTCTTAAATCAAAAAGATATGCTATGAAGGATAAGAGTACTGCAGATAGAGTAGTCTACAAATGTATTAAATCTAAAGCAAACATAGAGATATACATGGGGGAAAAGAAGATTACTTCTTTAATATTAGACTGATGAAGATAGCTTTGTTTATGATTATGTGTTCAGGATTAGCAAACTCCTGTCTTGAACCTCATAAGTTAAATACTTATGATACATTTTATGAGTGTATGACTGCTGGTTACAAAGAGTCTTTTGAAAAAACAGAAGCTATTGGACCAGATGAAGTTAATGAATATAAAATATTTATTAAATTTTTTTGTACTCCTGAGTCAGATGAAGAAGTAGAAAAACAAGAAACTAAATTAGAAGTTTAACTGTGAAAGACATCCCTTGCAATTTTTTCTAACTCTTCAGTTAGTATAGTAAAATTACTTTTACATTCCCTTAACAACGCATTAATAACACCAGCATTTTCTTTTTTAAAATGTAATGGTATCTTATCTATTGGGTAAGATTTTATTTCTGTAATGAATTGTCCTTGATTATTTATAATCAATTTGAAGCCCATCAATTCAGCTTCTTTTCTTTTAACTCTAGGTTTAGATTTAAGTTTTCGATTCTGTTTCATGCTTTTTCTTTAGTAGGTCTAAAAGAAAATCATCATCAGATTTTCCTTCCCTTAATTTAGTTAAAGGTTTCTGACCTTCTTTATATATCTCAACACTTTGTACTCGTGCAGGATTAGTCATGAATACTGGTAGTCTTTCATTATCAAAAGACTTTACCATAAAGAAACCATCATCAGCTATACCAAATGTTTGTACATTTTTTATATCAATATCATCTGTACCAACTAAACATAAACGCATATGATATTTATCTGGTGTAGGTTTTTTAGGTTTACCATCTAACCCTAATACATTATTCATTTTCAAAACTTATATCAGTACCATGTTCTTTAAGAGAAGTATATGTTCTCTTACTATAATCTTTGCTAGTAAAAGATTCACCAACTGGTTCTTCTTTATGTATAGGAGAAGGTTTATAACCTATCTCTCCACTTTGATAATCATCATCAACTAAAGCATCTACAGTTTCAGTATAGATTTCATTTAGCTTTTCATTGTTTCTTTTTATTTTCTTTTTTAAATGTTCTTTTAAATCTTCTATCTTAACAAATAACATCTTATCTATTTGTTCATGTATCCCATACATATTTAAATCATTTAATGCAGCAATAAGTCTGCGAAAACCTCTTGCCCTTTTTTCTAATTGTCTTATTTGTGCTTCTGATAAACTCATGAGTAATCCCTTTCAAGTATCATTTCAAGATAGTGAATAGCTTTTTCAATATCTTTTTCTTTTCCTTTTGATTTATGTCTACAGATATATTTAATAGCATTACCTTCTGCAAACAACAAACCATTTTCATTTATAAATTCTGCAGGTTGAATCTTCATCTTTGAATAATGATTTCCATCTACCTGCTTACCTAATGAATCATAGGTAGTTCCTTTAAACATATCTTTATGTGTCATTATAGTGGTCCTAGTTCTTGCATTTGTTGTCTTCTTAATTGTTGTTCGGTTGGTTGTAACATAGCATTTAAATCATCTATTGTCAACTCTGGATTGCGTTTTAATTTTTTAACTATCCATTTGTACGACCAAGGTTGTAGTCTTAATGTATCACCTTGATAGTAATGAGTTTGATTAGGAATAAAACTAAATACATTTTTATAATTAATTTTACTAGCTTCTTCTTTTGATAACAAAGATTGTAACCAAGCTACTAATATATGTCTAGCTTTTCTTCTAATAGGTTTCATTTGTTTACTGTTCATTTCGTATATTACTTATTACTTTATTTAAAGTTTCACATTCTTTATCTTTAGTTAAAAGTTTGTCTTTTACAATAGCTAATTCATTTTCCATTGCTTGTCTTTTATTTTTTTCATCTCTCCACATTTCTAATAATGTTTGATAATCATTATTCATATTACTCATCCTTATCTAACTTTAATAATTTAAAATTCTTTTCTCTATCAAAATATCTATAAGACATTCTTACTGGTTGAAACTTATATACATAATCAAAAACAATTTTCTCATCTAATTGTTTACAACTATAAACATCAAGCTGTACTAACGCAGGACTCATTTCATCCCATGAGTGTAAAGTTATATGGGATGTTTCTATTATAGTAACACAAGTTAAACCTCTATTACCTACAACATCACAATACTTTGCATAAGGACCAGCTAATATTTTCATATCAATATCTTTTATTAAACTCTTAGTCCACTTCTTCATGACCTTTAAATCTTTAGGTGGTTCTAATACTTCTGCTCTAACTAGAAGGTGTTTGTGTTTTAATTCCATCTGTAAATTCTTTTGTTATATCTTCTACCATAGGTTCTTTAATTACATCAGCTAAGAACACATTCTTATTTGAATATTTAAATACTCTTAAACCTTTACCTTTGTTTGCATCTGCATAACATTCAAACTTATGTATACAAAATTGACAACCAACTGGTATAGCTTTGTTTCCATTCTTCTCTGTCTTTAATTCATAACATCTTTGAGGTGGTGTATCACTAGCAAGTTTAGTATTTAAATCTTTTATTAAAGTTTTTGTATCAGGTTTAGCTAAGTCTTCTGGTTTATAAAAACATATATCACCACTTGATTTATCAGCAACAAGAAAACCTCCCTTGTTAGTTCCATTAGCTGTTTCATATCCTGATAGCTGGGCATGATACCCAAAAGGGTCATCATTTATTAACTCACCATTCTTAAATTTTTTAAAACTAAAAGGTGAAGCAGACTTAACATCACATATTTCTCCATCTACTTTAGCATCTATATGTCCTTTAACATCATCTACTTTAACTTTCATTTGTCTATCTTCTACTTTATGTCCAGATAATTCTGTTAAGTATAATAGTAAGTGTTCTATAATATGTCCATATAAAAATTTTAAATTATTACTTGCATCATATTCTTTTGTTTCTTTAGGTGAATACTTATCATACCATAATTGTCTAGCTGGTTTACCTAAGATACTCATTCTTAATACACCATTATACTTTTCTTTTTTAGGTGGAGTGTTCCATGCAATCATAGCTTCCTTAATATTATTAAGAAAACTATTCATGTTCTCTTCTGTTATAGGTGCAGGATTTCCATTAGATATATCAGCAATTAATTTTTTAATATCAGTTGCTACTGTATCAATGCGTTTCTGCCCAGTTGTTTCCAATTTTATATTCTCCATTTAATTCACATCTTAATTTTAATTTTGTACCAGCATCCTTTATAGCTTGAACTGCTAGTCTACCAAACTCTTCTGCTCTTCCTTCTTCAACTTCATATTGAAATTCATCATGTACATTTACTACAGGATAAGCTTTGATTCGTTTATTTTTAGCATATTCTTCTAAAAGAATCAAGGAAACTTTCATAACTATTGCTCCTGCTCCTTGAAGTAAACTATTTAGGGCTGCGTGTGGGTGTCTGATGATGATTTTTCTTCCATCAAGTCCTTTAAGCCATCTTCTGTTAGACTTAGCAACTGCATCCACCTTTTCTCGTAAGCTTCTAAGACTTGGTGTTGCTCTAAGAAACTTTTCTTTAACTCGGTTGCCATCTGCTTCCGAACCTCCAATGATGCTTCCAATTTTTTTTGACCCTGCTCCATAGATGAAGGCATAGATAAAAGTTTTGCTTTCATCCCTTGACCGAAGACCAGCAGCCACTTGATTTGCTGTGTGTATATCTCCATTAATGATTTCATTTGTGTATTCCTTATCGTTCATGTAGTGTGCTAACATTCTTAACTCAAGTCCAGATGCATCCACACCTACTAATTTATTTCCTTTATCAACTACCCATAATCCTCTACATTCTTTTCCATATGGTGAGTACACAGCAGGAACTTGTGCCATGTTGGGTGCTTGATGACTCATCCTCCCTGTAATTGTACCATTGGTAATTACTTTGCCATGTACTCTACCATCTTCCTTGATTGCTTCTACCCATGAGGAGACTTGGGCAATTCTTTTTTGAAGCATAAGGTATTCGTTTATTAACTTAGCTTCAGGTATATTTGTTATCTCTGATAAAACTTTTTCATCTACAATTACATGACCCTTATCAGTTTTCTTTTTAGGTTTCCAACCAAGCTTCATTAGTCGTTCACCTATCTGTTGCCTTGAACCTAAGTTAAATTCTTTATACTTAACTTTAGTAAAAGGAACTCCCTTTACATATCCTCTTGCTTTGTTATTTGATTTAGGTACAAACACTTCTTCAATTTTTAATGGAGGAAATGTTGCCCTAACTTTATTTTGTAATTCATTCATGTCTTCTTGAAACTTAGCTTGTAATCCATAAGCATTAACAACATCAATCTTAAATCCTCTTTCATGTTGTCTTTGAATTATCTTAGCAACTTCATGTTCCAACTCAACTGAATAACCAAAATCTTTTATTCTTTTAATTAAAAAATTATATAGTCTTTGTGTTAAGTCTACATCATTTCTACAATACTTTAACATATCTTCACTAAAGAAATCAAATTGTTCAAACTCAATCTTACTATGTCCAAGTTTAATTCCCCAATTTTTTAATGAATGTCCACCATCTATCATAGGATTTAATAATCTAGATAGAACAAGTGTGTCTGTTATCTTACAATTTTTAAATAAGTCATAACCAAAAAATCTATTCAGTACTGGTATATCAAATCCAATTATGTTATGACCTATAACTTCTTTAGTTTGTTTTATAAACTCTTCAAACCTATGTAAATTATTTTCTTTGAATTGATAAAAGGTATCTCCATCTTTACAAACTATACACCATATTTTATCTGCAGTTAAAGTTGTTTCAATATCGAATACTACTTTATTAAAAGTCATCTGATTGTACCTCAACTAATCTACCAGTATCAACATTATACTGAAGATTACAACAAGGTCCAGTCATTCCTGAAAATCTATTCTTTAATACCCTAACCCTCGTTGTGTTTCTAATATCTGGGTTATCATTTTGTGCGTCTCTCTCTAGTCCAATTACCATATCACTAAGTTGTCCTATACTAGCTGACCCTCTTAATTGTGATAGTGATGTTGCTGCTCCCTCTTCATGTCCTTTGCCATCTGGTCTTCTCAAATGAGACACAACCATCATAGCAACACCAGTCTCTTGAACAAGAGTTCTTAATCTAGTCATGATTTCATCTAATGCTCTTCTCTCATCACCATGACTTTGGTCTGATACAATAATACTTACATGGTCTATAACAATATACTTACAGTCTAAACCTTTAGCTAAAAATCTAACTCTTGAAACTATATTATCAATTGAGTTAGAACCAAAATGGTCAAACATAAATACTCTACCAGTACCAACTGTCTTATCAAAATAAGTTTTTAATTCTTCTTTAGCTACATGAACATCTGGTAAATGTAATCTTTGATTTGCTTCAATACTCATTAAACCTTTTGAAGTTATTACTGGTGTTTCTTCTAACATTAACAAACCAATATTATCTTTAGTAGATTTAATCATGTGATGTACTATCTCTCTCATCACTTGTGTTTTACCTAACCCACTACCAGCAGTAAATGTAACTAACTCGGATGGTCTTATACCATATGTTATTTTATTAATTCCTTCAAAAGGATATTGAACAAAAGATTGTATTGTTGGTTTAGCAATGTCATCAAATAAAATATTAGCATTTATAATTCCATCTGGTGCAAATACTTTTGCATCCCAAAAAGATTTTACATATGATTGTATTTTATTTTTAGTTAAACAATCTGAAGCATCTTTAAATTCTTTTGGTAAATGCATAATCTTACATTTCCCTGGGCTGAAGAGTTCAGCTACCTTTAATGCTCCATCAATTCCTTGTTCATCATTATCAAAATTAATTACAACATTATCAAAATTATTTTCTAACCAATCTAAACTATTCTTTATATCTTTAACTGCAGAAGTAATTCCATTCTTAATACTAACAACTGGTGTCTCATACTTATCTGTCTTAAACATTTGATAAGCTGATAGACAATCTAATTCTCCTTCAGTTATAATTATATATTTATTTTTATTAAATAAATGTTCACCAAATAAACCAGAATGTTTTGTATTACCTTGAATACTAAACTCTTTTAATTTAGTAAACCTAGTTTTAGTTCCTATCTTTGAACCTTGCTTATCATGATAAGGATAATAATGATTAGTTATATTACCCATGCTATCAATCTTAACAGATACACTATACTTTTTACAAGTATCTATCTTGATATTTCTATCAACAATTTCTGCAAAGTCTGATTGATTTGTTATTGGTTTTAATTCTTGTTGTTTACTTACAACAGTTGGTTGTTGGTCTGTATCATAGTCTCTCATATATTCTTGACATGAGAAACAGTAAGCAGAATTGTCAGCATTAACTGATACTGCATCACTACTATTACATAATGGACATGGTAAATGATACTTTACAAATCCATTTTTATTTTCTTCATTCATTTGCACCCTCATAAATTCCTTTTTAAAAATTTAAATTATCATGGTACCATCCTATTAAAATAGAAACAGTAATCATAACAATAAATAATATTAATAAATACTTAAACTCTTTCATAATAAAAAAGGACTGCCGACCAACTACAAGCCGACAGTCCTAGGAGTAGAAAAATGACAGCCATAACTTTTATGACTGCGTGACTATACTAAAATTCTTTAATGTTGTCAACACTTCCATTAGAAGTATTTCCAGATTCAACATCAAAGTCTTCTCTTGGTGTGTACTCTATTAAGTCTAGTACTTGGACAGCTTGTAGGTCTAACCCTATTCCCTTCTTACCTTTGAAGTTCCACTCATAAGGTTTATACATTACCTTAACTCTACTTCCATTACCGATTATTTTTTCTAATGGTTTCTTATCTGCATCCACTAATTGTGGTTGAGTATTCTTATCTCCATTAGCTTTACTTACTTTTCTTTTAAATCTAATTATATTAGATATTGTTTTTTCATCAACAGTTGTTTCGGCTACTGATATTCCTTGACCTTTAAAATCCTCTGCGTCTTTAGAATCAACTGCTAAATCAATTCTCCACATAGGTTCAAACTTTTCGTTTGGTCGTGTCAGAGAAGCCCAGTATGCTGTGCCTTCAATTATCGCCATATGTTTTTTCCTTTATTGTTATTGTTAAAATGGTAGTAAACCCCATAACTTTTGTGCGTAAATAAAAGTATATGTGCCTACCACTTTTGTTTTATATATTAACCAAGACATTATTGTCCTTTGTTGTTTTTAAGTTTATCATTTTTCATAGACATCTTTTAACATATCAGACCCCTCCTTGTCAACACTTGTATCATCTTTTTTTTCATCAGAATCGCTAGTGTTTTCAAGGATTTCTGTTATCTTTTCATCTATTACTCTTTTGATTTTATGTTTCTTCTTTAGTTTAGATTCTAGTTCAGCAATTTTCTTACCCATAATTTGAGTATCACCATTACAGTTCTCAATTTGAATAAGTAATTGTTTTATTTTAGAATCTTTTTCCGAAGCCAGTTTTACTGCATCATTTTTTTCTTGTGTTAATGATGCAATAGTATTCTTATATTCTCTTATTAAATCTTTCTCACTCATTTAAAAATTTTTTCACCCCATCTTTTACTTTAATTCTATTTACTCTTTTAATTGCATTACCTGATTTAGTTAATCTTATCCAATTAACATACTCTTCTCCATCTAAGAAAGTTGGAAAATGTTTTGCTGTCCATGCATAAATTTTATTTATCCAACCTTTATGATTGTTAATAGTATCTATATGCCATACATTCTTACCACTATCCCAATCAAATCTTTTTAATACTCCAGTCTTTTTAAATCTTTCTTGTGCTTCATCACTTAGAAATGCCCAGTTAGTTATAGCATAAGCAACACCAGTAGTTTCATATCTAAATATATGATATTGATTTAAAGCTATACATGGAATTAAATAGTCAGCTAACTCTTTGTTAGTCATAAGTTTCCATATCTCTTGGTCTTTATATAATTTTATTGCGTCTTGTATATCTTTGCTCTTGTCCATAATTATATTATATCAAATGTTCCTAGTATCATACACACTAATATGTAAATTATATAACCTAATAAAAGATAACCTATTATTTTTTCGAATACATTAAACATTATATTTTATAACACCCTTCAGTAAACAATTCTTTAATAGGTATAACAACACATTTACTTGCTCTATAATCTCCTATGTTTTTTGTATGTGTCTTCTTATATTTATTAACTATCTTTTTTAATCTTGATACTCTAAAGACTAACATACAATGTTCATTGTTTTCTATTTCTAAAACATGAAACCACCATTTAGATTCTGTTTTAAATATACCACTTGGTTTGTCTCTATACTCATACTCTATTGCTATGTTGCCAGTCTTTCTCCACCAGCTTCTCTCTGTTTTAATTTCTATCTTACCACCTTTAAGTAAGTTCTCTATTCTCTTTTCTCTTATCTGTCCATACTCTAAATCTAAATCAAACTTTGTATTCTTAGCCATTGAAACTATTCCTTGTTGCTGGGTCTTCATGAAAGCTACAAATATAATGCGTTAAAAATTTATTTAGATTTTTATTTCTAAACAATTTCTTTGCGTTAGCATCTTTCAATTGGTTAAATTTTTTAATTATAAATGATGGTTCTAAGTTTGCATAGTCACAAACTAATTTGTATTGCTCATCTTCTAAAGAAAACCATGCGATTGCATCTTTGATAATGTTTTCTCTAGCATTACCCCACGCATGAATGTCAACATCAAGTCCATCCATGATTGCTCTAACTATAACACACCTATATAATAAAACACATGGTGTTATAGCTGAACCTTCACCTTGACTATAGTTTATTCCTGCTGGGATTTCTTTATTGAGTATCATATTTCATTTTATCAAACAATTTTTCCATGAGTTTTCTTTTCTTATTCTTTACAATCTTTAACTGATACTGCCTTTTCCTTAGAAGATAAGCCATTGGATTTTTTGACCTTCTCTTTGTATGTTTCTTCATTTATCTCCTCAACAGTATGTCTAGTAAGTTTAACATCTCTACTTACTATGTTAGAATAAGGACTCCATTTTAAATTCTCTTTTACTTGTTCAATTGTTGTGCCTGAGTTGTAATAATCTTCAACGCATACATCTACATTGACCCAAGATTTTTTTAAAAAGAATTTATTACTCATTGATATGTCCTATAAAATGTTTATCGTATTGTGAATTGCTGTCTTATTAGAAGACAGTATCTCTATTATACAGATAAACAATTGCCAAGTGAACATTGAAATAAAATATTTATTAGTCAATGATATCAATGGTTTAGACATATATTGTTTGTTCCTTTCACCTATAAGTTGTATTGTTATTATGCTGGTTGATGTCCACACTCTAAGAAAATCTTCCAGTCTTTTCTATCTTTAAAATTACACAAATCAAACTTAGACATTGCTTCATCTAAGTAGTGTGCATTAATAAATAAATGTAAGTCATGTTTAGTATGATGAAACATATAAACAGAATTTAATTTATCTTCTTCATGTCCACAATCTTCATGTCTTACTATTTCTTTTTTCTTTTTCTTTGCCATTAAGCTACCTCCTTTATTATTTCTATTGCTCTTGCCATTGCTGGATGTTTTTTAATATAACCTTTCCATTCTATATAACCTAACATCTGGTGAATACCATGTGATGATTTTATATTCATGTGTTTCATCATATCTTTAAATGTAGGCATATAATTATTTTCTTTTTTATATTCTTTTAAATAATTAAAAAGTTTTAATTGTCTTGGTGTTAACATATCTTTGTCTAACCACTTATAGTTACTACCCATTGTGGTACTTTGCTCCTTTCAATCTTAGTTCTCTTTCATATTTTACTTCAGCTTTTAAAAATTTTATTTCTTGTTCTAATCTATAAATAGTTTCTTCTAAATCATGATAACCTCTATCAGATTTTTTTACTTTCTTTTTAATAGCTTCTCTTAAGTCTTTACTAAATGTTAAAAGATAATCATCATCCATATTAAATTTCTTCTATTATATTATCTTGATATCTATTATCTTGATAGTCATGAGACTGCTCAAACAAAAAGTATTCTATATCATCATAGTCTTTAGCTTCAGCCATTAGCTTTGCATAATGGTCAGCACTATGTCTGTTTACAAATTGTTTTTCTAACATAAATCTATCTTGAGATTTAAATTTAGTCATTACTACATATCTTTTTACTGGTTTATCACTCATTATTTTTTCCTTTTTTTTCTTTATTAATTTTATTATGTCTTCCCATATACCATTCACTAGGTTCATAATCCCATTTTTTTCCATGATGTCCTCTTATATCTGCGTACCACATACGCAATCTTACTATTATTTTTTTCCAAATCATATTTATATATACCATGTTTTACTTTAGTTCACAACCTTTTCCCTACATATTTTATTGTCAATTAAAAATTGTGCTTGTCTTCCAAACCAACCTTGTAATCTCCAAGCAACACCAGTATCAATTAAGTATTGCCATGCTCCTATCTCTTCCTCTGCAGTATCACATGGTATATAACCCTCTGCTCTACCTACTGCTTGATGTACATCATCAACCAATTTTTTATCTAACTCCATTACTTCATACCTCCTATATAATTCTAACTCAATCCTTGAATTAAATAATTTCTTTCCAAAGATTGCTTTATTTACTCTTACTTTTCTTCCACTCATTATAACCTTCAGTCCAAGTTTTTATTTTAATTACATTACTTTTTATTTCTTCTATGTCTTTTTTATTTATTTTAAATCCACCATTATCCCATAGCCCTATTGTATTTTGCTGCTCCCAATCTAATACATTAACATCCATTGCTTTAGTGTATGCGTCATGTTTATTCTGTGCTTTGATATCAACATAATACATTACAGTTTCATAACCTTTAACTCTATATGTTTTCATCCTACTATCACTCCTAATATAAATCCTACTACAAACCAAATGATTTCTTGTCTGTAATATAAACTCCATACTTTAAACTTACTCATCATAGTACTTCCTCTCTTTGATAGTGAGTTCTTAACTCATACTCCTCTTCATTATCTCTCTCCCATACTGCTTTGTTATATGCGTTCTTAACTACATCCTCATCTAAAAAATATCCATTGTTATCTTTGTGCCAATACTTTTTAAATAGAATTGTTTGTACTTCAGGAAGAGTAATTGTTTCATGTCCTCTCTCTAATGAAGTTCTACTCATTACTATTTCCATTACTTCCTGTTGTACTTCTTGTATCGCTTGTTTAACCTTGCCCATTTTTTTATATCCTCCTTAGTTATATTAATTGCTACTGCTAGTCTTTGTACACTCCAATGATTTTCTACTAGCAACTGTCCTACTGTTTTTCTTATTGGCATTACTCCTCCTTTGTATCACCTATTATTTCTGTTTGTGTATCATCTCCATACTCAACACCCTCAAACTCAACCTTAACTTTGTCATGAGGAAATTTTGTTATTGCTCCTTCCTCTTGCCAATTACTTTCTACACCATACTCTCTAACTTCATCCTCTGTTAATTGTTTAGCTGAAGTTATCTTCCATGTTCTTACATCAACTGACTGCTCAATGTATCTATATTCATAGTCACTCATTATATTACTCCTCCTACTTCTAAATCAAACTCTAACTTTTCAAGTAAGTCATTTCTCAACCAGTCAAAGTCATCATCTTTATCTGTTAAGTCACTCTCATTATACTCATCAGAATAAAAATCTTTTATCTGCTCACCCATAACTTCAAAGTCTTGCTTACCTTTAACTATTTCAATGAGTAGTTTTAATTCCTCTTCACTAAAATGTTTTTTAATTTGTGTTATTGTTTTCATTTACACTTCACTTTCTTTTATCTCTACTAAATCTTCATTGTCTACATACTCAGCAAAATGACTATGGTCAAAGTCATCACTTGTTTCATAAAACTTTGTATTACCTTTGTCATCTTCTTTGTAGTATTTAATAGACCAAACCATAGGTCTTATTTTATTCCAATTTGTTTTCATTCATCCTCCTCTACATCCATATCTACATTACCCCAATCCCATAAACCAAGTGCTTGACTTTCTGCGTCACCCTCATCTTCAGCTTCAACAATTAGTTCTTGTTCTGGTACTGTCACTTTATATCTTTTCATCTATCCTCCTATATAGTACTTACCTTTAATCACATAAGGTTTTGTTTTATATGTTCTATCTATCTCCAGTATTCTCAAGTCCATA
>Ga0163179_10002590_pt1 | contig 12550 bp, 6 predicted proteins | sample AtlANTMetagenome_FD_109643 | JGI IMG/M metagenome (GOLD analysis project Ga0163179, IMG submission 109643) | Marine eukaryotic phytoplankton communities from the Atlantic Ocean - Atlantic ANT 2 Metagenome | ecosystem: Environmental > Aquatic > Marine > Oceanic | place: North Atlantic Ocean...
AATTTGCTGTAAAAATCCTGATGAATTCTTTCTACGGCGTCTTTGCATCGTCTTTCTATCGATTTACGCATCAAGATATTGGCGCGTCAATTACTGCGTGGGCACGTTCCAATATTCGAGGTGTAATCGCCACTTTGGAGAAGGAAAATCAGCGTGTAGTATACGGCGATACAGATTCGATATTCATCTCAGCACCTGTTGATTCAGACATACCTACACGCATCCCAAAGTTAGGTGAGGATGGCCGAAAATCGTTTGAGGAGGCTCGTAACACGACCGTTGAATTCGGTCAATCCTTAGCTAAGCGGTTTACGAAGGCAGGTGCAGAACTTGAGTTCGAGGCTGCTCTTGCAGCGATGTTCAGTCATGGAGCGAAGAAGCGGTACTTCGGCCAAGTGGTTTGGCCCGAAGAGGATTTGTTAATCCGTGGTTATGAGGTCCGCCGCTCGGATTCTTTCGTGATTCTAACCGATTGCATGACTTCATCTTTTGAGCGTATTCTCGCCGGTGAGACTACACAGGCAGTCGAAGATATCCGTACCTTGATTCAAAGGGTTCGTAATCGTGATGTTGCTCCCAAGAACCTCGTCATCAGTCGTTCTTGCAAGGGAAAGATCAACAGGAAAGATGGCTCAGTTGATTTTTCAGTTTACGCTAATCCAGATGGGTTGCCTTACGTGAAAGCAGCAAAACAACGTCTGGCGCGTGGTCTCAATTTCACTCCTGGCATGAAAGTAGGATATCTCGTTACTGATGCAACTAGTAGTCCAATGTCGGTCGTGGATTGGCATGAAGATGAAACAGGAGAAATACAAACTGATTTCGATCCTGAATATTATGCTAGGAGAATAGCAACAGCAATGGGGAGAATTACAGAGGTATTCGGTTGGAATGAGAAGGAACTACTCGAAGGGTCACAGCAATCATCGCTCGATCGCTGGATGTAAATGGAACACCATATTGGGGGGTCTCTGAATCGAATGGCTGATAGGGACCGGGAATGTATGGAGGTATGATGAGCCGCCTTCTACGCGCTTCCATGCTCGCTCTTCTCGTAGTATGTCTCCCTCTTGCAGGTTGTCTTGATAGTCTTTCATCGAACTCACCACCAACTGTCGCAATGAACATCACTCCATCCGGGACAGTGAAGGCTCAGGACTCCGTCACTTTCGATGCAGCAGGGAGTAGCGATCCAGATGGCGATTCTCTGACTTTTACCTGGGACTTTGGTGATGGCGATGTAGGCACAGGACTCACCACTAGCCATATCTACACCACTTCTGGCACATACACGGTTACGCTTACTGTTGCCGATTCCCAATACGAAGCGTCGTTAACGAAGGATATCACAGTTGCAGATTCCAATGCACGACTCCCTCACGCGGAAATTATGGGCCAGAAGGATGGCGACTGTGAAGGAGAAGATCCGAAGACTGGAACATACATCCTCCAGTGGGTATGTGAGCCTGATCGAGAGATATCTGATCGAGACATCGATATTTCGACAACTCTCACTCTGGATGGGAGCGCCTCTTGGGCCGGTTGTGATCCAGACGATTCTGGCTGCTATGCAGAGGAGTACTTGACGGATTATGAATGGGATCTCGACGCCTATACAGACTCGGATGGTGACGGGGATCCAATGAATGATGTTGATGCGACGGGCGAGACCTATGATTGGATGTCGATGACAGCAGGAGAACACAAAGTTTCCCTCACTGTAACAGATAACAACGGATTCACAGATCAAGATACATCTCTAGTATACATCAACTACCGCGGAGTATGGGGAGATTTTGAACTCGATAGAAACAATTCAAACGGCGATAGTATGTTGTTTGATTTCCCTGTAGTGGACGATGACGAAGTTAAGAACACAATTAGGTATGTGAAAATCAAGATTACATATCCTATTGAAGATTCAGAGGAGGATTGGCCACTAGGTTGTGGAGGTGAACAATGTCACAATCGTTTTGATCTATTCGTCACGAATGATACAGGAGTGGATGTAGCAGATACAACATCTACTACCGAAGAACAAATGAAATACGGAGATTGTGATACAGGCACTGAGCAAGAACCAGGTAACCGTTGTCTTTGGCTCCAACTAACTGGTGGTGATTTTGAGGAACACCTCGATGGAGAATACAGTGTCGAGATTAAGAATATGAAATCCCATAACGCGGAAGTCATTGACTTTGCAATCGAACTCATTTACAAGTGAATCGACGATAATTTGCGATTCGATTTCGGTTCTGAAAACGTATATCTCTGATGAGTAGCCTTGATATATGCATCCACGGTCGCAGCGTTGCTTAACACAGGAGTGAACCACATGGGATCGCAATGGGAAGACAAAAACAAGCCACACTTGAACATCGTATTCATTGGTCACGTCGACCATGGGAAGTCCACGACCGTCGGTCGTCTTCTCCTCGACAGCGGCCACATCGAACAGCACGTTATTGACAAGAACGAGAAACTCGCAGCTGAGTCTGGAAAGGCTGGCTTCGGTCTCGCTTACGTGATGGACGGACTAAAGGAGGAGCGCGAGCGTGGAATCACGATCGACGTTGCCCACAAGGAGTTCTTCACCCCTAACTGGTACTACACTGTCATCGACGCACCTGGTCACCGTGACTTCGTCAAGAATATGATTACTGGAACTAGTCAGGCGGACGCTGCTATTCTCCTATGTGCTGCGAATGACGGCGTCAATGCGCAGACCAAGGAACACGCTTTCCTTGCTCGTGTTCTTGGTGTCAAGCAACTCATTGTCAATGTCAACAAGATGGACATCAGCGGTGTCGACTATTCCGAGGACAAGTACAATCAGGTCTGTGGAGAGGTCGATGAACTCCTCAAGATGGCTGGCTTCAACCCTGCAGATGTTCCAAAGATTCCTTGCTCATCATTCAATGGCGAGAATCTCTACAACGGCTCTGACAACATGGGCTGGTGGAAGGGAACTACCTTCAACGACAAGTCTGTCAAGACCCTCTTCGAGGCAATCGATGCTGTGAAGCAGCCTTCTAAGCCTGTTGATAAGCCTCTGCGACTTCCAATCCAGGACGTCTACAAGATCAGTGGAATCGGCACTGTGCCCGTCGGTAAGATTGAGACAGGTACTCTGAACGTCGGGAAAAATGTCGTGTTCAATCCTAGTCAGCAGACAGCTGAAGTCAAGAGCATCGAGATGCACCATACGCAGGTCGCAAAGGCCGAGCCTGGTGACAACGTTGGATTCAACGTTCGTGGTCTTGCTGCAACTGACATCCGCCGTGGTGACGTTGCAGGTTACTCCGACAGTGAGCCAAGCTTCGTTCGTCACGACGAGACCTTCGTTGGACAGATTCAGCTCATGGATATCCCCAAGGCAATCGGCGCTGGTTACACCCCTGTATTCCACGCACACACAGCTCAGGTTGCAGTCCGCTTTGCTGAACTCCTTGAGAATGCAAAGACCAAGGAGAAGAATCCAGCATTCCTCAAGTCCGGTGATGCAGCTCTCATTCGCTTCGCTCCGACTAAGCCTATGGCTATCGAAGAGATGGGCGCGTTCCCAGAACTCGCACGCTTCGCAATCCGTGATATGGGCAAGACCGTCGCTGCTGGCGTCTGCATGAAGATCGAGAAGAAGTGATAATTGGATAATGAGGAGTTCGGAGTCGGATTCCCATGCCTATCATCACAGCGATTAAGTTGACCGGTGAAGACCACACTGCAGTCGATCGGGTTGCTGGTGTTGTCAAGGAGATTAGCGACCGAACAGGCGTTAAGATGAGAGGTCCAATCCCTCTCCCCACCCGCCGACTTACCGTTCCTTGCAGAAAGTCTCCTGATGGCGAGGGTTCCGAGACCTTCGATCACTGGGAGATGCGCATTCATCGTCGCTTAATTGAACTCGTGACAAACTCCTCAAAAGATGAAAACGCGATTCGTGAGATTATTAAAATCCCAATTCCCGATTCCGTCACCATCGAGATTAATCTGCGTCAGGTCAACTGATTAGGATTAGGATTAGAGGTCTGCAGGCTCTGCCATTCCGCCACCGATTAGTGCGCCTGCTAAGAGTATTGGACATACGTGGACATCTCCAATTGAGAGATTAACCGGGGTATCATCGGGGCCAAGTATTGGTTCAGGCAAATCTTGCAGCATTCGAATTCGACGAAATCCTTCTGGAACGGTGGAAGCCTGTGATTGATCGTCGTCATCCCAGGCTTCGTCGATATGGAATTCAGGAGGAGGGTCTAGATCTTCCTGAGAAGATGTAGTTGGAATCGCTTGTTCATTATTTTCTTCTTGGATGAAATCGGTCAATGGAGCGATACCAGAATTGGAAACTTCGATAATTGGTGTAGTTATTCCGTTTTGTAATGTATCCCAATCGATATCCTTCTGGAAAATTTCGATGGAACGACAGACGCTTTCGTAGAATGCGCGTTCTGCTGGTCCATGCTGTTCCCAGTTTGGTTCAGGAGCGTTTCCTTCTCGTTGGAGCAGAGTCCGCATAGTGGCAAGTCGAGCAAATCCATTCAGGCGATGTTGGGTCAGGGAACCAATAGCCCAACGGATGGTACGCATCCGTTTGCGGATCAAATCCGTCTTCGTGTTCCACCCTTCCTTCCTCCGTGCCTCATCCATCTCAATCTCAATTCGTTGGGTGAGTTGGGTTACCAATTCCCAGAATCTGGAGTTGGGAAGTGGGAGAGGGAGTTCTTTGTCTGCTTGTGAGCGTTGAAGGCTGATGAGCCTCGATTCAATCTCTTGGGCGGCCTGTTCGCTCAACGGGGGAACCGCCCCGGTGTCAGAACTAGTGACCGCCATCCATTTGCAGTCAAACCGGCCGACTCATGAACCATTCGTTCTTGGTTCAAGAGAACGGAAGGCCGGACGATTGAAACGACCGTGGATGGCTAGGCTACCATGGACCCTACACGCGGGAAGGCATCTGCCCTCTCCCTCGTGACTCTCATGGTGATGATGAGCCTTAGTCCAATAGCTTCAGTTGTATCTGCTGATGACGTGCCTTGGACGGGTCCTGAAAGCACGTTATTGGACGATACAATCGTTGAAGGCTTTAGCATTGAGACCAACGGAACAGTCACCGATGCATGGGTTACGGTAGATTCGGATGGCAGTGATATCTTCACCGTTCCAGGTTGGTCGAGTGACACTCCTGGCAGAAATTTCTCCCATGGCTCACATCACAATGCTTCCTCCACGTTGTTCAATGGAGATCTTAGTTTGTCGAATGCTGACAATCATGGTAGGATTCATGACTTTGAGAATCTTCATCGTCGATTTGAGGGTTGGATTCCCGGGGGGACAACCAGTGTTTGGGAGATTACTGATGTATCTAGCCTAAATGGAACTGTAGTCAACGTCAACAATCCTGCAGGTCAGTCGATGACAGCTCGGACCAATGGGGGTGGCCACGCACCTAGATTCGCCACAGATGGGGATTTTGTTGCCATGACTCAACCGGATATTAGTATCGCTCCAGGTACACATTCATGGTTAACTGGTCCGGATTGGTCCATGCCAGCACATGTTGAAAATCTGACCTTCACAATGGATCACTGGTTTCATCTTTGGACTGATTCGGATATGTCTGGCACCGGAGCTGGAGCATGGGTAGAGGTTTCTTTTGATGGTGGCTCTAACTGGTCGTGGATTGAACCTGAGCAGGGTTATGGGAATACAATATCCACTGCTGCCCCTGTTCCAAATGGAGCGAATGGTTCAGGATTCCCTGTATGGGCATCCGTTAATGCGAGCGGCTGGGTTCGTTCATCCTTCGTTTTAGACGATAATCCAGATATTGTTAACGCGAGTACGTTCCGTTTTCGCCTCGTAGTTTGGACACCGATTACACAATCCATAGATCGTCCGGGCTGGTTCGTAGATCGTCTTCAGGTGAGCAATGACGGTTATGCGCCTGGTGCGTGGTTCCATGGCAACCTGAATGGAGAATATTCACCGGATGCAAACGCTGCTTTGGTTATGGAAGCAGACCTCTCCTCTGTCAATGGCCCCATGGTCCTACAGTATGCCGCGGATTTCGATATGGAGGGGGATATCTACGACAACTGGCATGTCGAGATGAGCACGGATGGTACCAATTGGACAGGCATCACCCCTATGATTGGTCTTCCTGGGCACGGTGTCTATGTAAATGGGACTACTATAATCGATGATTCAAATGGCTGGGTATCCCTTCAGCATGCGATTCCTAATGGATATAACACAACGATTTGGTTACGTTTTCGCTTTCAATCTGACCCGACAGGAGGCACTGGTTTTGGTGGCTTGACAATTGACCCTCCAGAAGGTCTCATGCTGGATGATGTCCGAATTGTCGAGATTTCCGGTCAAACTGAAATTGAACATGCAGCATGGCGGTTTAACGATACATCGGATGCGAATCATTCCTCCGTTGTTCTTGGTAAAGTGGACCAGTGGCGGCATATCTCGAACCAAGGGATGAATGGTCCTTGGGATGAAATGGAATCCTTTGAGGATGCAAGTATGTTGCCGATGGATTGGGACATTAGAACAGAGGCTGGATATGGTTGGGCATTTGGTGAACTGAATAGCACTGGGCCCGACCCCGCCTCTTTTCCAGGGGGGGGGAATGGTGCCGGGACCGTCTTGAATGCGGCTTATCGGCAGAATTCGTATTCTCATTTGGAATCACCATCGATCCCTATTCCTTACGGGAGTCGAGCAACTCTACAATTTGATCACTTCATCTGTGCAGAGAGTGGTTGGGATGGGGGGGCCCTCTACATTTCGACCGACCACGGTCACTCTTGGTCTCACTTTGGCTCTCATATCATGGATTGGTATGATTCGATGCATTACAACAACACTCTCAGTCCGTTTTATGGACAGATGGCTTGGGATGGCTCTCGAGTGAAGGGAGGCGGTTGTGGGACTAACACCAGTTTCGTTACCAAGACGGCGGATTTGAGCCATCTCGCAGGTCAGAGTGTAATGCTCCGGTTCTCATTCTTCTCAGACACCTACTTCGAATCCAGTGGTTGGTATGTGGACAACGTCGGTATTACCGTAGACGTATTTCGTGATAAGGGGACGTGGACCTCACCATTGATTCAAGCACCTGATTCCTTAGGCTGGGGCTCCGTTGATGTTCAGGGAAGTGTACCAAATAGAACTGCAATCAAGGCATCTATACTTGATTCACAAGGTATACCGATTCTTGGGATGGAGAATCGAACTCTTCCTGTGCATCTTGCCGATCTCTACGGATCAACATCCTTTGATTCGAGTTCAGGTATCTATATCCAAATCACGATGGAAACGATGGACGAACATAGGACACCTCGTATCGAACAGGTATCCATTAACGGCAGCCGCTTCCTTTCTGGTCAAGCGGCCTTTGCAACAGGTTGGGGCGTTAGCCCCCCATTGATTGTACACGAGGTGGAAGGACGAATTGAGAATCCAACTTTCATGACACAGCGCGTTGATGGGCCAACCATCATTTCTGAGCGCCGAATCGAATCTTTCTCCTTAGAATCAATTTCTGCCGGGGTCATGATAGAGGTCTTCGCGGATGGAAATTCCGTACATTCGTCGATGATTAGTAATGGCACAGTTTCTCTCTTCAGACCCGCTACAACTCTTGCATTTGTGTTAGATTTCCAACCAGGAGCGGATTTGGAACAATTGAGTATTCATCCTCATCTCGCAACACCTTCCTTTGGTCCAGAGATTGATGTCCTATCAGATGGTCTGGTTGAATGGTCTTGGCCTGATGACGGTGAAGGTAACGCCCTTCCATATGGCTTGATGCAGGGATCGAATCTAGAATCAAACGAATCATCGATTAATGGCTCAATTCAGATGAGCCTAGTCGATGATGCTGATTGGCGTTCTGCAACTATGATGATGCGTGCTCATACAGGTACAAATGTAACAGTAACAGTCGCTATGGGTCAGCGTTCATGGACGCAGACCATCTCTGCAGGCGACTTCTCTATGATTAGCATGAGTGGTGCGGAACTCCGTCAAGGCCAGTCATCTTCTATTGGTCAGTTGGTACTCGGTCCAGCTCACCAGATGCCTATTCGAGATGTCGTGTTCCATGTCACAGCAGACCAGGATTTTACTGGTTCTGTGACCTTGCTTAGTGTGGACCAGCACATCATCTCCAACATTTCCAATCTCGGTTCATCAATAGAGAATTATCGCCTCAGTCATCTACAAGATGCAGCAAATACAGGTTCGAATCTCTCTTCTAAGCTGGCTATTCCAGTCCGAATTATACAAGAAGACAATGGAGGTCTGATTCTCGATGGTCATGTAATTCAAAGTCCTTTGATGACTGATGAGGTCCTCCTTCATCCCACTACAATTGTCCCAGATACCGACTTTGATATTGTAACTGAACATCACCACCTTTTCGATGTGGATGAGATAGATCGAATCCGTCTCGAATTAGATATTAGCGGAATTGAATCTAACCCTTCTTTCGTTCTCAATCCGATAGACGCTGGCTCCGTTCAAACAATCGATCCTGCTGGATTCACTATTGGTAATCCTATAGTGGAGCGCCGAGCTTACAGTTACCGAGTTACTTGGCCCTTGACGATGGATTGGAGCCTTGATGATGCGGAGTGGGTCAAAATCCATGCGAAAGGCTTCGATTCATTGAACCGAACTTGGGGGCCGGCTGTAGCTACCATCGGTCTCGGCGGACTAAATGGAATTGAAAACGATATGGAAATAGTTGGATTCACTGCTGTAGATTCACTTGATCGCAGCCTTCTAGATTCAGGTGTATACGGATACCCACTTCATCTCAGCCCCCTCTCGCCAATAGAGGTGAGTGGACAGGTGAGGTTTGAGGGCATAGTCGGAGATATTCCCGACTCTTCCGCTGCGATAGCCGTCATAATTGAGATGGAGGGCCATAACTGGTCTTTCCCCGCCGGTCCTGTGGGGACTGATGGTTCATGGACAGCGACTATCTCCATTCCTGATATTGAGGTTGAATTACCTGACTCAGTTTGGAATGTCACTGCTCGCATGATTAGAGTAGGTCCGGCTGAAGAGAATCGAAACCAAGCTTTGGATAACACACTAATTGATCATCCCGGCCAATTCCGAATTGATCGCGGTGCCCCTTTGATTGGGCGCTTACTTGCTGATATCAGCGGTATTCAACGACCTCTTGACCAAGATGTCTGGTCCTTATCACGCCCGTTGATAATGAGTGTCGAAGTTGACGAGGTAGAATCCCTTTCCCGCACAATCCAAATCCATTCGTGGATTGAGAATATTAACGATCTAGATGGAGATGGAATACCTCAGCCGGATGAATACAATTCACGCCCCATCGTGGTTCCATTCAATGCTCATGAAATTGGAAGAATCGATCTTGGTTTGTTGGATATCTCCATGGGAATGGATGGAGCAATGGTGTCCATCTATGTGACTGGTGTAGATGCATCTGGACGCCCATTCATCGGTGGCGGTGGGCCTGGACTCCATGCAGATATTGCGAGCTTTACACTTGCTGAAGAACGTCCAACCCGCATCGAGCGGAACGAGGTCTTAATGGATCATACCGAGGGATATCTCTTGCACGCATCTACACACACGGTGAGCCTTGTAGTCGCTGATGAGAACGGATTCATATCAATTGATGAGATTCATTTGTGGTTGTCTGGAGTAGGTGAAGAAGCCGGACATCTACTGTATCATCCTCTTCTTGGGGAGTTATCTGCACCGACTAGCAGTGCCCTCATCCCGATGGGTAGTGAGTTTATTCCGAGTGATACTTCAGGGAACCGTGGATTGTTGAACCTCAGTTTCGCCATTGGTGAGAATGCCCCGTTTGAATGGACTCTGTCTAACCAGGTGCCTGGAATTACGGTAATTGAGGATGAACGCACTCTAGATTTGGATCTCCTAACCCTTGCCGATCTCACTTGGAATTTGGATCATAGAACATCCTGGCAGGTGCTCGAAGTCCAGGATTTGACTGCACCATTTGGGCGTTTCAATTCAGGTGTAATCCATGCATGGGATGGAGATGCTCTGCTATGTCGGCTTCAGATTATCCACGAACGTAACGGTGCTCCACTTTCGGCTCCACCTGTAGGTCGAAACGTCCAAGCAGACCCACATTTTGATGAGAATCTTGAGACTACCCCTGGAGTTATTGTCAATGGTACCGTTGACATGAGTGGAATAGTCGAATTTGTACTCGTTCTCCCTCAGATGGAGATTGATAGTGATGGCATAATCCGTGTTCGACTAGATTCTACAGGAGAGATTGCATGGGGTGGCCGAGATATCGATGTGGTTGTTGATCGCACTGCGCCTCGAATTGAATTCCTTCAGACCAGTCTAGCCGCAGTCCAGACAAACGGACTCGAAACACAACAGGTTTCCTTTTCCATTCTCGATGAAGGAGGTGTAGCCGAAGAAGAGGTTGATTTGCATTGGACTTTCAGGCGGTTTGGAGTTGATTTACCTGGGTCCATAGGCTACGAATCCATTGGGCCAGTTAAGCGGCAAGGTCTGGTTTACGGCGTATCCGAATCCGTTGATATTTCAACTATTGAACCGCAGAATCTTGAGGATGGAGATCAGCTAGTAGTATGGTTGACGTTTACTGATCTTGCTGGAAATCCTGTAGAAGGCATTGGTAGTCAGTACGAGCCACGGGCACCGGTGCTCAGGGTGGTCTGGTTTGAGCCTAGCATTGAACCCATTTCCGTTGACCCCCAGCCAGCACATCTCAACCGTTTTGTGGATGTTGATCTCTGGATTCGCGACACTGGAAATGAAGGAGGCAGTGTCGAAGTGTCTCTTCTCGCTTGGAAGCAGGATGGATTGATTGAACGATGGATTGAGCAGAACCGAACAACGATTGAACTGATGCCTGGTGGTTCTGTTCGTGAGTCTTTCGAGGTTGAGACATGGGCTGTTGGTCAGATGCTCCTACTCGCAGTCATTGATGGAGATATCGAGAATGGAACCATGCTTCCTGCAATCGAGGTGATTGATCCTGATGCACAACGTGGATTTCTCGATTCAGTTATCGAGGGTGATTTGAATTCGATTGGCTTACTTGTGATAGTATTCACCAGTTTTGGCTTCCTCATCGGTATTATTGTGCAACGGAATCCTGCTGCAGAGGATTGGGATGATGATGAGGATGACATACCATTGCCAGAAACCCCTCCTGCTCGACCGAAGTCATGGCCTTCACCTCCAGATAGATTTCCAGATGATCACGGCGAGGAATAACTTCGCAACCCTCAAGCGTGATGCCGTTGGACCGAAGCATGCGCAGGGGTACCCGAGTGGTCAAAGGGGGCGGGCTCAAGATCCGCTGCAGAATGCTTCGCAGGTTCGAATCCTGCTCCCTGCACTCCTGAAAAATCAGTCGCAACCGCAGCCTGGTCCGCAATTGTCTGGGAGTTCTTCCGGAGTTGCTTCCCGTACATCCATGATTTCGACATTGAAGGTGAGTGTCTTACCTGCCATTTGGTGGTTGAAATCAATTGTAATCTCGTCTCCATTGATTTCAGAGATTGTAAGGGGCATTGGACCTTGATCAGTTTGAGTCATCATCATGAGTCCTGGTTTGAGGTCTACATCAGGTGGAAATTGGTCACGTTTGACCTTCATAATCGCAGCATCGTCACGTTCTCCATAGGCTCTCTCAGGTGGTAGTGTGAATTCACGTGTTTCACCAGCTTCGGCTCCCATTAGTTCCTCTTCGAAACCTGGAATCATTCTGCGATGCCCGACTAGAAATGTCATAGGTTCTCCATCACGACTGCTATCGAATACCTCGCCATCTGGGAGCGTTCCAGTGTAATGCACGGTGGCGATTGCGTCCTTCTCGATGTTGGCCATGAGTAATGGGACCACACCCCCCTTTAGAAGAGAATGGGTCGTTTGAATCGTCATTTGCTCAGATGATAGTCACGCCTTCATCGTCGTCGGATTCTAGCGTATCGATTAGTCGGGTAACAATGGTCTCAAACGCGGCTGCGGCAAATCCTTCTGGCTCTGAAATAATTCGATGAACCCCATCATCGCCTCCTCGGACAAATCCTGGATCAAATGGTAGCGAACCGAGGAAAGGTACATCCATTTCTTCGGCTGCTGCTTCACCTCCTCCTGATTTGAACAGATCAAGGTTCACGGTCCATTCCCCGTCGTCAGTGGTTACTGCTTCGATCATCTGTCCTGATGGGCCGGATACATCGATGCTGATTTTTCCGAGCGGCTTGCCATCGTTGCCCCTTGCGGTTCCGGATAGTGAATAGCCGCGCATATTTTCGACGACACCTAGTACGGGGAGATTGATTGTTTTCGCGAAGTTAATGCTCTTCCTAGAATCGAGTAGAGCAACCTCCTGGGGAGTTGTTACAATCACGACACCATCCATGTCAGGCAAGGATTGCGTCACAGTCAATGGTTCATCGCTGGTTCCAGGTGGAAAATCGATAATCAAGTGGTCAAGTTCACCCCATGCAACATCTCCAATGAATTG
>Ga0163179_10002591_pt1 | contig 12550 bp, 5 predicted proteins | sample AtlANTMetagenome_FD_109643 | JGI IMG/M metagenome (GOLD analysis project Ga0163179, IMG submission 109643) | Marine eukaryotic phytoplankton communities from the Atlantic Ocean - Atlantic ANT 2 Metagenome | ecosystem: Environmental > Aquatic > Marine > Oceanic | place: North Atlantic Ocean...
ACGAATGGAGCGTGCGTATTGGACCTGCTCTTCCTGGGTTGGAGCAGCTTCGATCAAGGCGATAGCTTTGTCCGCAGCCGCCGGAGCTTGCAACCATGCAAGCGTTTCGCAAAGCAGCCAATTCAATTCGACAGAGTCAGAGGGGAAGAGCGGGTCGATGGCCACGATCAACTTCTGAACCGTTGCATCATCAGGTCGTCCAAAGCGATTCAGAATAATTTGGAGAGTGCGCTGCAAGGTAAGTTGACGAGTCACATCGAGATCAGACGAATCGATGCCCAGCACTGCGGTCAGCAATCGATCGCGCATCACCGTATCGACTGACGACGTCAACTCATCTCGATGCTGCGGGCAAACGCCCGTCACCCGAGCCAGTGCCAGGAGAGCTTCAGCCTGTTTGCTGGGATCAGCTTCGGTGAGTGCTTTCTCAGACCAGGTTTCGACAGGTTGGTGTTCGATCGCCGTTCGAGCAGCAAACCGAATGAATGGCTCTGCGTTGGAAAGGTGCGGCCAAGCGAATTCGATGGCAGCGGGATCCTGTCGACCATGAAAGGCCTCCAATTCGCGACGTGTCTTACGGGCAAGTGAGGCAGAATCGTGAAGCTGTTCCTCCGACGCACGCTCGACCCGCGGTCTGGATGAGGCAGGTTGCGTTGATTCATCTCCAACATAGGTAACTCGATAGAGCCCAGACTGAACACGTCGTCCACCAATCGTGAAATACATCGCGCCGTCTTGGGGGTTGATGATGGCGTCGGTGATCGGCAGCGGAGCCCCCGTGACAAATTCTTCTTTGGTCGCCGTGTAGGTCGAACCACTGGGTTCCAAATGAACGGCGTAGAGTTTCCCCCAACTCCAATCGAGTGCGAACAAGGCGTTCTGATACTTTTCTGGAAACTTAGCCCCGTAGCCGAAGGTCATCCCGGTCGGCGAACCCGGTCCAATATCGAGCACCGGAGGAAGATTGTCGGCGTAGAAGATGGGTCGCTTGCCGGCTCCGTTCCGCCAGCCGTATTCCGCCCCACTGACCACATGACAAATTCGCGTTGGTCGATACCACGGAGTGTTGAAATCGTATTCCATATCGGCATCGAACGTGAACAATTCGCCATCACGATTGAAGGCGGCATCAAAAATATTACGAAACCCGTTGGCATAGGCTTCAAAATTCTTCCCCTCCCAATCGACGCGGTAAATGATCCCTCCTGGTGCCAACACACCACGATTGTGCCCTCGACCATCTGGAAAACTCGGGAGCAGATGATCTTCGCCCCACACCTGTGGAACTTGTGAGGTATCCGCCAAATCGGTCGGCTTGGTGCTATTACCGGTGACCAGAAAGAGCGACTGACCATCTGGACTGGGAACCACCGCATGCACGCCGTGATCTCCTCGAGCTTGGAATTCCTTTAACAGATGAACGGTATCGAGTTGGTCGTCTTGATCACTGTCAGTGATTCGATAGAGGCCGGAAGGAATCTTTTTTTCGTAATCGTTGACCCCGACATACAAGGAATCTTCTGCCCACACCAAACCGTTAACGGCTCGAATCTCGACGGGAACAGGTTGCACGTCACTAATGGCTAAGGTTTCGCCGATGGCGGGCGGAGTCAGCCGATAGAGCCCACCGAACTGATCACTCACCAACAGCCGACCTTTCGGATCCGCGCAAAGGTTCACCCAGGACCCTTGTTGTTCGCTGGGAACGGAATAGAGCAACTCAACTCGAAAACCCTCAGCAGCCTTAATGCGACCTACGGGCGTCGCCTTGTTCCCACCCTTGTCAGTTATGGCATCGATCGCAGCCTGGGCCTGCTTGCCTTTCAGATGACGAAGCTTCAGATCTTTGAATTCGACGGTCATCGGAGCACCTGCATGGAGTTGCAAAGCAAGTATCCCCGATCGCTTTGCCTCGGGATGATTGTCGATCAGCTCCATGGTGGTGATGCCGTTAACCTGGTGGATCTGTCGATTTCCTACCGCGATGATCGTCAGCTCATTCCAATCTCGATCGACGAGCTTCTGATCTTTGTCCCCGACTTCACCAACCACCTTAGACTTGCCATCGGCATCTACAACCACCCTCTGAAAGCGTTTTGCAACAATCCCTCGCCACTTTTCCGCATAGAGCATTCCGAAGAACTCAGGCTTGCGATGCAAATCGGCCTGATAACCTTTAACGGCAAAATCCTCAGGCTTGCCAATCCGTTCGCTTCGGTATTGCACACCTGAGTTATTACCTTCAAAGCGGACCTTCGCTTTGAAAACAAAGTCTTTGACTTCTCCTCCTTGCCAGATCAGAAAGGTGTTGCCTTGCGTTGGCTTGTCTTTTGTCGTCTGGCCGAAGATCACACCATCCTGAACCGACCAGAACTCTGGCTTTCCGGCCCATCCGGAAAGATCCTTTCCGTTGAAGAGAGATTGAAATTCTTGAGCGTGGCCGGCAGCTGCGAAACAAGACAATAGAATCAGGGCCGCAAAAGATTTCATGGATTGAATCACGTTGTTAAGCCTATCAATGTAAGTCGTTAGCAATGACGAGAGCACTGGCCATTCGGCTCAGTTTTAAAGCGATGCTTCTTATTGTAGGGTTTATCGATCGATTCGTTCATAAGGGGCCAACTGCCAACCGTTGGCTCCGGTAATTCGGACACGAATCAGCCCATCACACTTCCTCAAATATCAGGTTCAAGAGAGCGGCTCATTATCGTGCCAGAGAATGGACCGACACCTAATCCACCGTCGCTACGTCGGGGTCGTGCCAATTCTCGATTGCCTTCCGAAGTCGCTCAACGATCTCGGGATATTTCTCAGCGAGGTCGTCTTCCTCATGCGGATCCAGACGCAAATTATACAATCGGACCGGTGCTTGATCCCAGACGTGAACTTTACGGTACTGCGTTGTATCTCTGCCGTGAAAACGAACAAGCAGCTTCCAGTCTCCGTCGATACACCATAGATACTGGAGCGTATCGTCTGGATTGCCAACGGTGACATTGTGCACAGAATTGGAAACGCCGAACACTTGCGTGCGAGCCCTGCGTACTTCTCCATCAAGCAGATTGAGACCTGGTAACTCGCGAGGAGCCTTGATACCCGTTGCTGCGGCAATGGTCGGAAACAGGTCGATTGCGTGGGCAAACTCCTGCACTCGCTCTGGTTTCACCTGGCCAGGCCATGAAACCATAATCGGAGTGCGAATCCCTTTCTCGTAGGGGGAGCTTTTCGATCGTTGAGCGTACTGTTTCCATAGCTTCTGATTTGGATCGGCAGCATTCGTGCTGGTCGCGGCCCACCCATTGTCACAGATGTAGATCACGATGGTATTGTCCGCAATCTTCTTTTCATCGAGGTAATCGATCAACTGCCCACAAGTTTCATCAAACCACTCGCACATCGCGTAATACATTGCGACATCGGCAGCTCGCCCGGGTCGAGTGTATTTCACGAGGAGTCGTTCCGGTGGATTGTGTGGCGTATGGGGTAGAAAGGGAGCGTACCAGACAAAGAACGGTTTCTTGGTGGCAACGGCCAGATCAATGAATTCGGTAATCGGCTGCATCCCTTCACGACCGATTCGTAGTCCCAGGTCACCATGCCGACCGCCGCGAGCGGGGTCGCCGTGAGTCATGCCATGCGTAAATCCACCGTCCTGCCACGAACCCTCCCACCACTTACCTGATTGATGAGCAAGATAGCCCTGATCCACCAGTGACCGGATGAAAGAGGTCTGCTGATGAAAGGCAGCTCGCAACGGCAGATCCAATGCCGCGCGATTATTTCGCCCATCCACATCATTTCCTGTGACGCCATGCTGAAACGGATAAAGTCCGGTCACCATCGTTGCCAAGGATGGACGGCAGAGAGGTGCTGCAACATAGCCTCGCTCAAAAAGCAGGCTCTGCCTCGCCAGCCGATCGAGTTTCGGCGTCTGAATATCGGGATGCGACATAAACCCGTAATCTGTCCAAGCCTGATCGTCGCTGATTATCAAGACCACGTTGGGCCTGGTCGTTTCATTCGCACGAACGGATGTGGTTGCCGCCAAGGCAGTTAGAAGGACTAAAAGTGTAAAGCGATGGACGTGCATTTGATTCAAAGAGATCTCAGAAAGTTTTTCATCACGGAAGTTCCATGAAGAGCGGTTTAATGAAGTGGATTGTCTCAACATCGGGAGATCCATGCTGTGAACCATCACTATAGTTCGTCGAGGATTTGTAATCCACATGAACGCAGTTTAGGACGGCAACCTGCGACAATAGCCTCTAAAGCGAGAAGCCTCCGTCACAGGCCTCATTGGAAGCTACCATTGCCAAACTGGGTCCCTGATCTTTTGGAAATTAAGGAAGCTCGCCGTCTCGTTCCATCCCCTCGAAAGCTGTCAATTGAATAACACCGAAAGAGGGGCAGATCTCTGTCTGCCTCCGCCCTCTCATCAATCCTTTCAACTCAAATCAGGAAGCGTGATCGAATGGTGATCAACCACAAGAACCCCCCGAAGCCCGACAAAAACCCTCAAAAGTTAAACGCAGTAAATCTCAGTGCGCGTCTGGCTGTAGAAACGATACAATAAGGGCTATCCTATTTTGCACCTTTCCATCTTTTTTACCTACGACCTGGAAGACGAATGCGAACCTCCCGACTCATCATGCTATTGGCTGGCGTGTGCTTGCTACACAACCTCCCAGTCACCCCTGCGCTGACCCACGCGGCCCCGCCTGAGCTGGATTATCATCAGCATGAAATGCCTGCGCTTCCGACTCCCAAATGGGTCTCGATGGTTGACCAGGGAAATCGCGTGCCAGAGTTACGAGGCATGCGGACGCCAGACGGTATTCAGGTTGACATTGTTGCGCGTGAGCCGGTGATCGTGGATCCTGTCGGCATGGCCTTTGACGATCAGGGGACGGCCTATGTCCTTGAGTGGCGTGAGGCAACGGAGCAGGTCGATGTGACTTACACGGTGAACTACCGTGACGGGACGTCCGCTCAGGTGAATCGCAAACAGAAAAATGCACTGGATCATTTCAAGCGATTGATTGATGCCGACAACGACGGGCATTATGAAGACGCCGAACTGCTGATGGACGATCTTGAATATCCGTCGAGCGTGCTGATCCATGACTCCTGGAATTATTTCCCTTCGGTGGGTCATGTAATTCGTCGTCGCAGCGATGGAGCCGGAGGATATATCACCGAAGAGATCCTGCGGGGCATGTGCGGCTATCATCACCACCAGGTATCGGGACTGACGCTGTCTGCCGACGATTGGATTTATACCACGACGGGTGACGACGACAATCGAGCAGAGGGAAGCGACGGAAGCCGTGCAACGGTGCTTCGCACCGGCGCCATCTTTCGTTCTCGGCCCGACGGATCGAAGTTATACGAGTTTGCTCGAGGATTCCGAAACCCGTATCGCAACGTTGTCTTTGATGAAACGTTCAATATGTTCCACGTCGACAACGACCAGGAAGACGGATCGAAATTTCAGGGTGTGCGATTGATGCACATCCTCGAGGGTGCCGACTACGGATGGCGATTAGAATTCGGTGCAAAGTGCTGCCGCACGGATTTTGATCGAGGCGCGGTCTTCGGCGAACGCCCTGGGAAAATGCCCTCAATGCTCAAGGTTGGACGTGGCGCGCCGGCGGGTCTCCTAATCTACCAACAGTCTCGCTTTCCGGACTTCTTTCGGGGACTCCTGATCTATCCTGACTGTTATCGTCGACTGGTTCGAGCCTACGAGGTTGAGCGACGTGGAAGCAGCTTCGCGGTTGTCAGTGAGTTTGTGCTGATGGAATCGGACGACGATTTGTTTCGTCCAATTCAAGCCGTCGCGGGTCCCGATGGGGCGATCTACATTTTGGATTGGCACACCGACAGCGGCGGTGCCGGCAAATCATGGGGCGACAACAAGCATGGTCGGATTTACCGTTTAAGTTGGGGCGGCACTCAGCAACATCCCGCTATCCCGCTCGGTGATCGAAACGCATGGCGCAAACAATCGGATCTGACAAGCCGAGAATTGATTCAACAGCTCGAAAGCGATGACTTCGAGTTACGTGTCCACGCTCAAAGAAAACTAGTCGCGAATCACTCGTTAACACTCAACGATTGGGCGGTAATTTTCAATGACTCAGCCAAGCCAGCTGGAACCCGCGCGTTGGCGATTTCAGCCGCCGCTCAATCGTACGGATCGGATGTCGAGTCGGCCTTTGCTCAATTATTGCAAACCGACGAGGACTCTGAAATTCGCCGGCTCGCTGCCGAATGCATCGGACGCGAATCGACCGGTGAATTCAATAATGGAGCGATCATCGATGCGCTGATACGCGCGACCAATGCCGACGACCACCTGGCCGTTCGCCGCGCCGCAGCGATGGCACTGGGGGCAATCGCCGCGACGTCAGCAGCCGACTCCAGCCATCGGTCAGAGATTGCAAAAGCTCTTTTTGATGCAGCATGGACCTACCGACAACATTCAGCCGACGAAACGCCCGACGTCTGGCTCACTGACGGTTATGTACGAGGACTTGAGCGTTGTGGTCAACCAGCGATCGATCTGCTCGCATCGCAAATCACTTCGCCCGCTAACGCAGAGAAGCAAGAACTTGCGATCTCAATTCTGGAGGCGATGCGAACTCGACCGGCGGCGAATGGGCTCGACCAGGTGTTGGCCCAAGACGACCAACTATCTGACGAACAGCTGCTGCGCATGATTGAAACCTACCGACATATCCTGGTCGATCCACCGATCAAAGCGAGTGGTGTGCAAGAATGGTTACTGCGACGCACAACGGCGTCATCCCAACTGCGTGTTGCTGCTTTACAGACGCTGGCGATGACAGGTGCCGATGCCGACTCCGTACAAGAGCTCGCAATTCAGCTATTGGAAGATCCGGACCCGTTCGTGCGAGTGGCCGCGATTCAGTCGATCGGTGAATCTCGCATGATGGATGCCACACGTCCTTTGGTCTCGGCCTTAAGGCAGCCGACACGGAAGGCTGAAGAAAAACGGCTCATTGTCGAGTCCCTTGGCATGCTACGAGCCCAAGGCTGGCCCTATCTTGATCGCAGTGACCCGGGCGTTGAGTTAGTGGTCAAGGACCTCGTCCAATTAATAGGCTCCGATGCGGGCAAGCCGATCCTCGGGGATCTTATCTCGCTCGTCGGTCAGGTCGATCTTGAACAAGCTCGTGGCCCCGCGGAAACGTTGTTGGAATCCGGTGATCCCCAAGCCGTTGCCGCGGCAATCGATGTCATCGGAACCGAGCAAGCCGCGGCCCAACAAATCGCCACACGATTCCTGGCGGGCAATCTGCCTGCCAGCGTGAAGCCCAATGTTGCTGCGGCCGTGCAGCGGCATTTGCCCAACGATCAATCCGGACAACTCGCAGAAATCGTCACAAAACTGTTTCAGGACGGCTTGAACGTTTCTCTGGATCCGGCCGAGGTCGACCGAATCGAAACTCTTGTCAAAGAAACCGGCAATCCGGAACAGGGTAAATCGCTCTACCTCGACATCGAACGCAGCCAGTGCGCCAAATGCCATCGCCTGGAAGGAACGGGGGGAGACATCGGTCCGGATTTGACACGGATCTGGCAAACTCACAGCGTTGCCAAGATCTTGGAGTCGATTGTGGAACCGTCCCGTGAAATCAAAGAAGGTTTTGCGAACTGGACGGCAGAGACCAAGGCGGGGCAGGTTTACGCTGGGTTAAAGGTGAGCGACACAACGGCTGAGGTCGTATTGCGAGACGCCAACGGCCGTGACATTCGCATTCCTCGCGACCAACTGGAATCACTTGACGAGACACGTCAGAGTTTAATGCCGGTAGGAACGGTCACTCAGTTGAGCTTTACCGAATTGATCGACCTGCTCGCATTTCTCAAGAACGACGAAGCTCAACGGAGTCTGCGTCAAAGACAGACGAGTAAGTGATTGATTGCATGGCGACCGCAATCGAAAATCATCGCCTCTCAGAAAAGACGGGCCGAAGGCAACATGAATCGCCGGGATTCCTCCGACGTACCACCTCGGCCTCGATCAAGTGACTCAAAACGCACGACAGCGTTTCATTTTTCAACTCTTCGTCGCAGTCTTTTTTGATTTCGAGTCAGGTAGATCCTTAATGATTGCAAAGATGATCCGCGAAGAGAAATAGATCAACGTCGCCGGTATATAGAGCCAGAGGAAATAGAGAAATATCAGCAGCAAAAAGGCGACAAGTGGACCGAATAGCAGCGGTGCCTCACCCGACAATTGAAGCGTGAGGCTGTCGGCCGCAATCATGTCCCCAATGTCAGCAACGGCTTGTCGTCCGGTAGCAGGATCTTTGATGAATTGTCCAAGTTGCCGAAACACCTCGAACGCAAAATAGACAGACACAAGAAGCATTAAACTGACAATTGTCAGCACACCGCCTCGCAGAATCCCACTTAAGCTAAGCTCAAATTGAGTCCAAAACGCTGAAGAGCTGCTTTGATGCATGGACTCCGAACGCGTCAAACTCTCGCCTAGTTTTTGCCGAGGATTACCAGGTTCTTTCAACATCGTTTTTACCCCTGTTATCGAAGCCTTAATCGAGAAATCGCTGAAACGAGTACGATTAGAAGTGAGTTTATTCGCAAAATGCAACTTCCCTAGAAAATGAACCTCCATTCGGTGACCAGCAATTCCTTTACCGTCTAAATTTGGTCACGTCAGCTTACGAAATTAAACCTTTCCCTCTGAGAGTGTTGCTCGTGATCAATCCTGAAGAACGCCTCCCGACAACGATATAAGTATGGCAGATTCCTGGGTCGTTGGAAAAAAAACGAGAAAGCTCTTGTTGGCAGAGCATTTTCCGTGCGTACCGCCCCAGCAACCGCAGTGCCGTCGTTAGTAATGCAGTCAAGCTTTGATTGCTCTGGGCCCCTGGCCTCAACTGCCTTGGAGAATCCGCAAAAGAGAATCAACCTGACTTTCAATGAACAGGAATATCCGTTAAACGATACACACCATGGCTCGGTCGTAGATTCTGAAAGTAACGATGTGAAAGAATTGTTGCGTTGATTTCCTGAGATCGACTGGGATACGTGAAAGCAAATCGTATGACTCAAGCCGGTCTGTGTCCCGGCAGTCTGCTACTGGAAAAGACTCGTGAGCGCGCCTGCATTAGTTCACCCGGTTAAATTCGGACCATTTGTCACCCGCGCGGTGCTCGAGGGGATCGAAGGGCTCGAAGGGCTCGAACATAGCTCCGTTCTGCTCACTTCACGACGTCACCGCAAGCAACTCCGACCTCTGCGACTCCTCGCCTCAGCGGGCCTTGATCACGAGCCCGTCCCTCGCAAAGATTGGTTCCGATTTTGGGCGCCTGATCGCCTGTCGTGGTGGATGGCGATCCTCTTCATGATCGGCTCCTCTCTGTTTGCAATCGGTGCTGCACCGTCGTTATGGCCGGTCTTGTTCCAGAGTTTTCTCGGGCAAGATGCAAATCCAATCTCGAACGTTACTTTCTTCGTAGGCTCTTTGTTCTTCACGTCCGCAGCATCACTTCAGCTCTTTCAGTCGATGAACAGCGACATCAGTCGCGTAGACGATGGACGTGGCACCAAGATCGTCTGGTGGGCCTGGCGACCTCGAAACCTCGGCTACCTCGCCAGCCTCATTCAGTTCGTAGGAACCTTGCTCTTCAATCTCAATACAGGTTCAGGACTTGTTCAACAAATCCATCCGGATTGGATGACATGGGTCCCGAATATGACAGGTTCAATTTGCTTTCTTGCTGCGAGTTTATGCGCTTACCTTGAGATCGCACACCGAATCCGTTACTTCGCTGCAAACGATCTCACCTTCTGGATCACGGCCATCAATGGACTGGGGTCTGTGGCGTTTCAGATTTCCGCCTTCGCAAGTTATGTCGGAACTGATGGACAACTTGCCGATGCTACGATGGCCAACTGGGGGACATTTCTCGGCGCTCTGTGTTTTCTCGTCGCGAGCTACCTACTGATCCCGGAGATGTTCGAGAAAACCCCCGAGTCAAACTCTTCGTCGACCCTAAATTAAATTGAGCGTGTCACCGCCCTGCTTGCCTTTTTGGCCAATTCCATGCGGAATCAGCCTCGCAAACGTCGTGACCAGAAGTCAAATCATGGATGCTATGAGGAAAGCGTTCGATCTGGATCCGGACTGGTTAGAAACGCCCAAACGATACCATCAGTCATTTTCAAATGCTGTCTTGTATATTCAATATTGCACCCTTTCAGGTTGGGAATCCACAATTGGTGCCCCTTAATCGATCCAAGCATATTGGCAGGGTCTTCAAGGCGCTGACGCTCGTCGTCGCCTATCCCCGTACGGAATAGATGCGCGTATCCGTCTTCCACAAATCGGTTATAAACTTGAAGTCGTCTGGCAAATTTCTGAATTCTCCCACGCCAATCTTGAAACTCAGATGCGCTATCTGGCCCCACCGCGTTACTTCTGGGTCGCCCCCTTGGCACGGTTGTCGCGTCACTTCTGGGTCGGCCACCCGGCGTTACCACCGCGTCACTTCTGGGTCGGCCACCCGACGGTACTGCCGGGTCGTTGCCTGGCAAAGAATCCTGAGGTACATCGACAAGTGACATTGGCTGGAATTCACCCCACAACGCATAAGCGTCATTTTTAAGGTAGGCCAATTGGAGTTTCGTCATTCCGTTCCAATGCATCTTCACGCAGGCAGCAACTCGTGCGTATGTTTCGAAAGAAATGTTTTTTATAATGGCATCCCACATGCAGTACGTGAGACTTTTCCCCTCGGAAAACGGACCCGTCTTGTAATTATCCCGGAGGCACCACCAGGGGCTCACTATACCTGCAGGGTCTAATTGAGCATGCTTGTCATCAAACCTCCACAGCCTTGTTCCTGCCGGCAAGTGAAAAGGACCCTTGATCTTTCCGTCCGGAAAACCACCTTCGGTGGCCTGTTGAAAAGGCATCCAATCTAGGCTTGACGTTGCCCTATTAAAGGCTCTGACCTCTCCATGCCTGAAGTCATCTTGGTTGAAAACATCACCAGATCTAAGGCGACCACCAAATTCATCAGGCATCAAATTTCCCTCAAAGAATTCGATTCACTACTGTCTTATACAATGACACGCGATTGTATATCTTTCAACTCAGCACTTGCCGCCAATTGCACGCCAAAAAACGTCGCAACATCAAGACACATTCGGTGTCCGCAAGTCGCCTCGAACGGCCGACCAGTCGGCCCTATCGTGTCCCATCCTTCGTGTTATCCGATGGTCACCAATCGCCTTGCCAATCTGAGCGATCGTTCTTCTCATATCACTCTGCACCGTCGCCACAGTTAAGCGACCGGAAGCAACATGAAAGGGATTCACCTCTCTACGGAACCAACGAAAAAAGAGGACCAAGGCGCCTTTGTGGTTTGGATGTGCGCTCCACGGTATTTTCTTCTGTTCCCTGTAGATTCTTGCTGACTGATTGTGACTACGACTCTTTCGTAATATCAATTCATGCGGTGAATTCTCGAGGCGTCCGATCAAGCAATCAGGAATAGTTACGCTATCAATCTCATCATCCGGTGCAAGAATAGCCATGTACTGGGCGTACAGCCAAAGCTCAACAAGCGGTTGCAACCCTTCACTATTGACGCTATCGAGGTTGCTCTGAAAATCCCTGATCACCTGGCTAACGCCGTCTTCGAGTTGCTGAATTGCCGCGGTAATCTTTCCCTCAATCGTCGCTAAGGGAACGTTCACGCCAGGACCGTAGATCCTAGCTCGGTAGCCTTGGACGAACGCTAAACATTTTGCTTCTTGGTCAACTAAGTTGTGACCGTACGCTTCATCGACAGCTTCCCTAATCACAAGTTCCATAACCTGAGCGGAAAGTGTCATCGTTTGATCGAGCTGATTACCGAGACTGGCAGCACTGGGCAATTCACGTGCACTGACCCCGAGGCGAGTTAATTCATCGACTGATTCAGAAGCACTTTGAAGCTTACGGTTCACCTTCTCGACAAAAGGAACTTCAGCATTGAAATATTGCCTCGGACCAACCTCTCGGGTCTGCGGGATGGAAGTATCGACGTGTAATCTAGAGCAAACGGTACTGCCTATCTTGCCGATCAGCGAAATGGGAAATGGTCCGCCCTCAAGAGCACCAAACATACTCGACGCAAGATTAATCCTGGACTGAACCTCTGCAGCCGCATCGCCCACGAATTGCTCATACTCTGTATAAGCTCCATCGCACGCTATTTTCATCGAAACCATTTTCCGAATGGAAGTCTCGCATGCGCGCGTGAAGCGAGTTTCAATGGACAGCATGGATCTCGTCCAAGCTGCTACCGCCCGTCCAATATTCTCGTCAGGCCTTTGCCCAATTCGATGTCTCGAATGTTGATGATGCCTGTCAGTAAAGTCCTCTAATGCAATCCTAGCTTCGGCATCCACCGTTACTCGAGGGAGTATGCGCGGTGGAGTCAAAACTACGGCTGGACCGATCTCTTGCGTTGGAAGTGCGCGATTGGAGATACCCTGGAAAGTTTGA
>Ga0163179_10002592_pt1 | contig 12547 bp, 7 predicted proteins | sample AtlANTMetagenome_FD_109643 | JGI IMG/M metagenome (GOLD analysis project Ga0163179, IMG submission 109643) | Marine eukaryotic phytoplankton communities from the Atlantic Ocean - Atlantic ANT 2 Metagenome | ecosystem: Environmental > Aquatic > Marine > Oceanic | place: North Atlantic Ocean...
CCGATGGAGGCCAAGTTACCCAGCCCAACGAGGCTTTGGAGCGTACCGGGCGGAGCGTGCCCCACGGGTTCGAGATCCACTGAACCCTGCACTTCACAGATGCAGTACGCACCCGAAATGTCTCCGGCATCGTAGGCGATGTTTAGGTCACCCTCGACGCTGTAGGCGCGGTCCGGCGCGCACAGGCCGTCGTCACTGGGCCAGGTCAGATCCCCAGACCAGGAGGTGGCCAGCGTGCAGTCGATTTCGTCCAGATAGGCGCCATCGCAGTCCTGGTCGACCCCGTCCCCCGGAGTCTCCTTGGCCCCAGGGTAGATGGAGGCGTCCGTGTCATCGCAGTCACCGTCTTCGACCGTGAAGCCATCGCCATCGCCGTCCTCTTCGGGGGCGGACGTGTCTTCACCGCTCGCCGTGTCCGTGTCCGTGTCCGTGTCCGTGTCCCCTACAGGCGAGCCACTGTCTTCTTTCGGAGCGGAGCACGCCACAAGGAGCAGTCCGGAAAGCGCGAGAACGCTGTGACAAGCAGACATCAGGGCCCCTATAAAGCGCGTAAGAAGTATCACGACACGGAAGGGGATGAGAAGACCACAGACTTTGTCGTCTTCACTGGTCCCTTCAGCCTTCACAGGACATAATTCCCACGCGGGGAGTCGCAGTTACTCAGATTCCGCTGCCCGCCGGATCCGCCAGCAAAGGCTCGATCCAGTCGAGCCGCTCCAGCTCTTTGAGCGATAACGTCACATCCACATCCGGTCTGATCAACCGCTGTGAAGGTCGACCGTTGAGGCTAACCCAAGCGTCTGCGTACACAGCGACGTCTCTGCCTTCCGCCTCATGCACGCCTTTCAGATGAAGCGCATAATCTCGGATCATGTCCGGCTGCGTTCGCATCTGCTTGTGCTGAAGCTCGGTGAGCTCGTGGCTTGGAAAGACGCGCCAAACGCGCCCAGTGGACTTCTCCGTGACGCGAAAATCGACGAGCCCGGTCTTCTCATTGAGCATGACACGCCACGCGAACCGATAGCCTCGCTCAGTCCAACTGACGTCACCGTCCATGATGTAGGCGCGACCAGGAAGCGCCACGATCGCGGCCGCGGCAGCCCCCCAAAAGAAAGCCTGGAGGGTAGTCAGCGCCCGATCCGGGACGGCCTCGAACCGTGGCAGTCCACTCCAGAACTTACGCGGCCAAGAGGGTGGAAGGAGTAATGTCGCGCTCAAAATCATGAGCCACGGAAACACACCAATCGGAAACAACAACCAGACGCCAAAATGAAAGATGACAACCAAAGCAAAAGCAAACCACCGCGTCGGAGGAAACAGCAGGAGGAAAGGGATGCACAGGTCGTAGACGGCACCGCCCCAACTCATCGCGAAGGCGGTTTCTTTCTGCGCCAACAGCGGACCAACCCATGGGATGTCTACGCGAGCCGCCAGCCAAGTGGTGAGCGGCTGGGCTTCAAACAACCAATCCGCATTGAGCTTAGCCACCCCTGCCCAGACATAGACCGAGCCCACCTGTAGGCGTAGTAGCCACAGCACCCACCGAGGAAGCGGCTGCTGTCCATTGGCGGTCACACGATCTACGGGCGCAACCAAGAGCCAAAGACCAAGCAACGAAAAGAGCACGTAATGGTTGAGGTAGAGCGTCTTGTCGAGCAGTTCGACATAGCCGAAGCTCAAAACCCAACAAAGCAGGCACCAGCGCACCCTCCAGCCCAGCGCGATCCCAACGCCTGCCAGCAACTGCAAGCCAAAGACCCCATAAAGCCACGGCGCAGACAGCACTGGAAGCCCGGAGAACCATGAAAACAGAAAGTCCGGCCTGAGCAGCAGCTCTTCTACCCAGCCATACGCCACAAAACGGAGCGAAGCGAAAGCGGCCAACAGCCCGAAGCCAACACGAAAGACGAGAAAGCTCGCAGGATCTACAGGTACAGCCAACGCGTCTCGTAAACGCGTCAGCAAGATCAGTCTCCGTCGTTATCGTTGAAGGTAATCGTCACGCCGAGCGCTTGCGCCAGGTCGACCTGAATCGCGACCTGAAGGGCCAAGAGCGCCTCCTGCGCGCGCACCACCAATTCCGGCTCCAAGCTGATGGTCTGCTCAAGCGGCTCGGGAACCTCCGCCAGGCGGGTCGCGCTGGTCGACAGAAGCGCGTCGATATCCTCGACCAACGCGCTGTCATCAGCGACTAAAGAGCCAATCCCCGCACCAACGCTCCCCTCAAAACCACCCTCCCAAACCGCCTGTACACCAGCCAGCGCATCACGGGCATCCATCAGGGAACGCGCGCTGAACCGAGACTCCAACATGGCAGCCTGCGGCTCGCCTCCCGTGTCATCCCCAACGGGCTTACCGAGCTTCAGCGCACGAATATTCTCTACCGTAAACGCCATCCGGTTGACCCACTCATCCAACACATCTTGGGCGTTGTCATAAGCGTCTTCTTCATGCGCTCCGGGCTCGCTGACGCGCGCCGCCCAATCGGTCTGCCAGGCCTCTAAGAGCGACGCGGCATTCGCGGCGATGTCTCCCGCTGATCCGCTGACCGCGTCGCACCTCCGGCCACCATCGGACAAGACCGTCAGGCTATCTTCACCAGAAGCCCAAAGGAAATACTCCAACACGGGATAGCCCCGGGTGGCAGATCCCATCGCGCCAAAGCCTTCGACGTCGAGGTCTTTGTCGCCCTCGATCAATTCCTCGACCGCTTCAGCGTTGACCGGCCAGTCATCCATCTTCGGCCCCAAACGCAGCGGGTACTCCACCGTCGGGCCAAACTGAATGATCTCAGTCTGCTTCCAAGGCTCGCGCGCGTTCCACCACGCCGAGCGCACAGATCCCAAGGTCTTTTCTGTTGGCGCGTCACAAAAGACGGTCGCAGCCTCGGCGAGTAAAACAGCCCGATCTGAAACCGACTGAAAACCAGTAACCGCGACGTGCTGGGCAAGATCAGAAAGGAGGTCGAGCCTCTCCGGGTTTGCCGCAGAGTCCACGGTTCCACCGTTACAACCAATGAGCAGAGGCAACGCGAATACAAACATTACAGATCTTCCAAGAAGGTAAGGAGCGAATTGCGCTCGTCAGCCGAAAATGCCAAAAATTCATCGCGAGAGGCTTCTGCCTCCCCGCCGTGCCAGAGGACCGCTTCTTCTAGCGTGCGGGCACGGCCATCGTGAAGGAAGTACGCCTGCCCTACGACGTCCTCGACAAGTCCCAAGCCCCACAGCGGCGGGGTCTTCCATTCACTCCCACTCGCCTCTCCGACGGGTCGTCCATCGGCGAGGCCTTCACCCATGTCATGAAGCAGCAAGTCTGTATACGGCCAGATCAGCTGGTCCTCTAGCTCTTCCAACGCGGCATCTCCGGTCGTGTGCGAAGGGACGTGACAAGACGCGCAGCCGATGTCGTTAAAGAGCTTCTTGCCCTTGAGCACCGTCTTGTCATCCGCCATACGGCGGACCGGGACAGCGACAGCACGGGAGTACAGCGTGACGAGATCGAACAGATTGTCATCAACCTCAGGTTCGCCGCCCGAGGTCTCGGATAAACAGGTCTCTTGATACGCCGTACAGTCATCTTCAGTGACCACACGCGACGTCAAGCCCAGGTCGCCAGCAAACGCACGGCCAACCTGCAACTCCACAGTCGGCGAATCGCCCTTCCAACCAAAGCGCCCCGGCAACAAACCGTCTTCAGTGTCTTCCCACTGCAAACGCCCGGAGATGCCGTCACCGTCGAAGTCATCGGGGTCGGCGAGCGCTTCCATCGTTTCAAGAGGGATCGCCTCTAAAAGCCCCAGACCGATCATATGGGGGGCGATACGCGGGGAAAACATCAGGTCATCGCCCATAGGCTCGTGAGAGAAGTCGCTGATGGTGTAGTGCGGCTCCAAGAGCGTATAGGGCGTCCCGTCATCATATTCCCCCGAGATCTCTACCCACTCGACGGATGGGAGCGCCTCAATAGGGACGTCGGGGTTCGCTTGATCCTGAAGCTGCGCGCCATACACGGGGTGTGGCTCTGGCCCGTCTTCACCCTCGACCGATAAGCGTAGCAAAAGGCCGACAAATGGGGCTTCACCCGTCTCGGGTGGGACACCTTTCCCATCCCGGAAGTGACAGCCGGAGCAAGACCGCGCATTAAAAAGTGGGCCCAGGCCGTCGCGAGCGGTTGTGCTCGCTGGGGCCTGGACCCAACCTTGATTGAAGAAGCCGTTTCCGCTGTAGAAATCGAGCTCATTCTCTGAGTTTAGGTTTTGCGCGGGCATGAGGAATGCGTTGGCGCCGAGGAGCAGCCTATTGGTGGTATCGCCTCCTGGAAGCCACTCGCCGTCTTCAAGATCAGCGAGATGGGTTCCACAACCTGAAAGCACCACCAGCAAAGACATCCTCATGCCGCGCATGGAGAAACCTACTCGGGGATGGTCACAGACAATCCGAAGGAGTCGAAGACTTCAAACAGGATGTCTTCTGTCGCGCGGAGGCTCTCAACGAGAGCTGATACGCGTGCGTTGCCTTCCGCGCCGGGGACGATCTCTTGATCGTACGGGGCTTGGATGGCGTTCGCGAGATCAAGACTCGTGCGAATCTGTGCATCAAGGCGAGAAGCCATGTCTGCATCATGATCGTTTACGACGTCGTAAATCCCGGTCCCCTCAATAGTCGTGCCATCGATACTGGTGTAAGTGCCTGTCCAGACGTTCAGGATGCCTTGGACATCTTGCACCATATCGCGGTGGGTGTTGTCCGAGAAGCAGGAGTGCTCTTCTTCCTGGTCGCCTGCATCAAGCGAAGCCTGAAGACGCTCACCACCGGTCTCGAAACCAGCGAGCACGATCATTCCGGTAAGGATCTTCTCGAAGGCAGCGTCTGCATCCGACTCGAACTCGGTGCGGTAATCTGCACCATCGGTCCAAGCGGCGTGCACCATACCGAGGTGCTCAAGCATCAGGTCGCCAACCACCGTGAGGTAGGTGCCGCGACGATCTTGGTTGGCCGCAGTACCGGTACCATCGGTCACATAGTCGGTGTAAGGACGTGCACCGGGGCCGGTGTCGCTCAGGTCCTGTCCCCAAAGCAAGAACTCGATAGCGTGGTAGCCAGTAGCCACGTTGGACTCACCGCCCACACCATTAAGCGCTTCCAGGCTCGCAGCGTCGATCGTCGACGTAGGGTCGTTCACGACGCCAGTCATGGGCTCGCCGACCACATAGTCAATGTAGTCTTCATCGAGGGGCCAGGCGTTCAACAGACCTTCGGGGCCGTCTTCGGGGTTGTCGATAGGACCGTCGTAGAAGCGATACACTTCGGTCTGAAGGTAAGGCTCGCGGCTATCCAACCATGCGGTCTGCGCGGTCTCAAGGGCGGCTGCGCTTGGCGAAGCCACCAGGTCAGCCAACGCGGTGTTCAGGGTTTCTGCGGTCGTAATCGAATCCGCGTAGCTCGCCTCAACAATCTGCGCGTAGGTCGCGACAGCATCAGCCTTAAGCTGATTGCCACCACAAGCCGCCACGCCGATAGCAAGTGCTGCGACGATGGAAATGGGTTTAATGATCTGCATTGCGTCTCCATTAGTACGCGTCTTTCCAGCGAAATGCTGATCGACGCGCCCAAAACTGAAAATGAAAGTGAAAGTGAAAGTCAATATCGACTTTCGCCCGCGGATATCGACTTAAAAGAAGAAAGGCAACGCCCCGACATTGAGGGGCGCACCGAATCTCCAGAATTGAAATCCCGCAAAACCAAGGAGGTAAAGCTGCTTTCGCACGTCTGTTAAAAAACCGAATACCGCTCACTTCGTGATCAAACTCACGAAGTTGGACCGCGTAAAATGGTCCCCTGAAATTTAGCTTTCGATATCTTTCACGCGTTTGTTAGCTTTTGAAGGAAGGGGCTCATCGTCATGTCCAGTCAACAACACGCATCCCCCCAAAATCAGCCAGAGACCGACAAACTCTCTAACGAAGAGTCGGCGTCGGCTATGCAGCCACCCGGCGTCATCGGCGCCTCTCTCGCTCACGGCAACGCGGCGATGCAAGACTTTGTCGGCGATGACGCTGTTCAATTCAAAGGCAAGCCAAAGGATGGCGTGGACCCACGTACCGTCGCGGCTGACGGTGTCAGCGGTAGCGGAGGTGCAATCCCCCATGCCCAAGCGATTCAACAGAGCTTCGGGGCCTTCGACGTCGGCAGTATCGAGGCACACACAGGAACCGAAGCCGCGCAAGCCAACGCAGAGTTGGGCACAGAGGCTTACGCCACCGGTAATGCTGTCGCCTTCTCACACGCTCCGGATCTACACACCGCAGCGCACGAAGCCGCGCATATCGTGCAACAGAGCCAGGGCGTCGCGCTTTCGGGGGGCGTAGGGCGCAGTGGCGATGCGTACGAGCAACAAGCCGACGCTGTTGCAGATACGGTCGTCGCTGGCGGTTCGGCCGAATCGCTGCTTGGCGGGGCCGCGGGCGGCGCGTCCGGTGGGGCAAGTGCCGGGGATTCAGTTCAAGCACTCCACGGCGACCTAAACACGCCGGTCAACGCGAACATCGCAGGGCAAAATCCAGAAATGGAAGGCAAAACCGTCGGGCAAGCCGCAGAAGGTTTGAGCGAACGCGACGCCAACTTCAACCCGAAAAGAAAAGTCGAGTTCGAAGCCGAACTCGCGAAACGCATCTTGACGACACCGGGCCCCGTACTGCCCATCGTCCGAGAGATCTCGACCAAGATGCTGCAATACTTCGACGCAAAAGTGGACGCAGGCCTTGCGAGCGCGAATCAAGATCTGGCCGCGCTCGGTAAACACTTCGCGGGATTAGCAGATAGAAACGATCCGACGGTCGAACACGCCAACGAGATCTTCTTCGGAAGACTGGCGGACACTACCGCTGAACTCAAAGACGGGGTCGCGCCGGCTATGCGCGCACTGCTCCAGGGCGGCGGTTCGATACCGCAACAGGTATTCGCACACCACCAGTTTATCGACCAGATCTGGGATGCCCGCGGCGCAGGAGACTTTGCCAACAACATTCCGGCACAGCTCGGCGCACTCGGCGGACAGCAAGGCACCGCGCTGAACTTCCAAATGGAAGCGGTCGCTCCGAAAGATATGCGTAAGAAAGATGGTGAGGAGGTCGAGGAGTTCAAAAACCGCGGGCGCTTTAAGCCAGGCGAAGAAGGCTCCCGGGTCCATGAAACCTTCGGCCAAGGTGACAAGGCGGTTCCTACAACAGGTGCGGCCAAGGGTATTGTCGCGAGGCCTTCAACCAACGGGTCCAATGCACAAAGCGCCGCGAAAGATGTCGGCAGCCTAAATCTGAACGCAGGAGATGGTGGCGAACAAGCGCATCAACGCGGCATCGACCGGCTGACCATGGACGAATCCAACGCCTTCATCCAAAACGCGCGCCTGGTGCTCGATATGCCATTGGCAGGTTCCATTTCAGGGACGACAGCCGACCTCATGGAGGTGTCGAAAATCTTCGGGTGCTCAAAGCCGCACCTGTACGCAATCGGCGTACTCGGTCACCTGGCCAGCGCTGGCGCACACAGCTTCCACGAAATCGCTACCGCCGCCTCACTCGCTGGGATCAACTACACGCCCGGTGACTACGCGTCCTTCATACCCGCTGAATACATGTCGATAGTCGCAGACCTCTTCGACAAATACAGCGATGTAATTTCGCCCCAAGCGTAGCCCTTTTAGGAGCCGAATTGAGCACGCCAACTTGGCAAGAAGCACTCGCACAAAACAAACTGCGACTGCGATACGACGTCGAGCTCCCGCCAACAGTCGGTGTAGACCGCGTCATGCCGAGCCTGTACGCAGCAGCGAGAGCGCTCCGCGCTTATCCTGACGTCTCACAGGATGAGACCTACCACTTCCACGAAGTCGAGAGACTGGGCAATGGCGTCCGCTTAAGACTGTCAGTCGTGTACGATTACGACTTTCACGCGATGTATGACCAATGTGAGTCAGATCAAGTCGTTTTATTTTGTGCAACAGCTGACGAGACAGTTCAGATCGAAGAATGGTCGGGACGCCGTTCGTCGTAAGGCACCGCGTAAATGGGGGACAACCGAATGGTGGCGAACGCGAACCAAAGAGCGGGACTAGTCGCTGTCGGCTTCGGCCTTATGTCGGCACTATATGTGCACATCGAATCGCCGGGCCCAGGAGAGCGTGGGAACCCCGTAGTCGCGACCGAAGCCTCCTGGACCGTCGGTGAGCACGTCCGCGTCAGTAAAGTCGAGCTTGGCCAAAACAGCGGACGCCTGCATCACCCCCTGCCACCTCCGACAGAGCACTGGCTGAACGACGACGCCGAGACCAGCAATAAGGCACGGCGAAAGGCCTGGATGAAGCGCATGCACCGCGCGCCGGACGGCGTAGATACCGTGGCTATCGAACGCGAGAATGGGCGTGCGCAGATCACGAAACGAAACGCGCTCTCGAACGCGCCGATCCCAAGCCCGAAACCGGGGCAGATCATCCCCACCTGGGTGGAGCGTGGTAGCGATAACCAAGCGGGTCGGATGATGGTCGCCCGACACAGCTCAGACGGTGAAACGCTCTACGGAGGCTCCGCGAAAGGCGGAGTCTGGAAAGGCTCACTCGACGGTGAAGACTGGACCCCTATAGGCGACAACTTATACGGCGGGGCGCACTGGGTTGAGGTCACCCCAGCAGACGTCGAAGGAGATCCCGACATCGTGCTGGCTGCCACCGACTGGGGCAGCATGCACTACAGCGAGGACGACGGAGTCACATGGACCGTCCCGAGCATGATGGAGAACATCGGGGGCACCCGACGCCTGATTCAGATGTCCGACGGGAGCCACATCATCTTCGCCGTGGTTTACGAAGGCACACAGTACAACCTCAAGCGCTCCGAGGACGGTGGTCGAAGCTTCGAGATGCTCTGGGACTTCTCGCACTACGGCGCAGACGTCTGGGTGCCACGGGATGGCAGTAGCGACGTCTACGCGCTGTGGCAGAACGTCGTCTTTCATAGCGAAGACTACGGAGATTCTTGGGCGGAGCTCGGGGGGCCTGCATCAGGTGCCAGTGACGGGCAATTGGTCGGCTCCGAAGCGGGCGCGCCAACCTTTTACGCGGCGCTCGGTTCTGCCCGAATCTGGCGGTCGGACGACGCGGGCGAGAACTGGACCGCCGTACAAGACATCAGCGACTACTGGGGCTCAATCAACACCTCGTCCATCAATCCCAATTTCTTAATCTGGGGTGGCGTCGAGACCTACCACAGCATCGACGGCGGCGAGACCGTGCTGCAACACAACACGTGGGGCGAATACTACGGAGACCCCGCGAACTATCTGCACGCCGATATCCCGGGAATAGACGTCGCGTTTGACGCAGACGGAAACGAGATCATCTACATCTGCACAGACGGTGGGCTCTACCGCTCCACCGACTACATGTCTTCAGTCGAAAACCTGTCGCTCAAAGGACTCCGAGTCAGCCAGTACTACTCGACGCTGACCTCAACCAAGAACCCAGATCACGTCGCAGGCGGCACGCAAGACCAGGGCTACCAGATCACCAACGGCGTAGAACAAGACGATGACAGCGCCTTCGACTTCGATCAGATCATCTCCGGGGACTACGGCCACCTTACCTCCTCCGACGGCGACCACGACTGGGTGTACTCGGTCTACCCAGGGTTCATCTTGGTGCAGATTGGTGAAGTCACGCCATCGCTTGCCTACCTAGACTTCCCCTCAAACGAAAGCTACGTCCCCTGGTTGCCCCCGATCGTCGCCGATCCCGATGAAGAGCAAGCCTTCTTCTTCCCAGCCACCCACATCTACCGCTACGAATTCGTTGGGACAGGCTGGGAGACCACCCTGTGGAGCGAACAAAACTTCGCCTACTACAGCGATGAGTACATCAGCGTGCTCGACTTTTCGCCCGTCGACCCAAACCGTGCGTACGCCGCGACAAGCTACGGACGGGTGTTTTACTCCGACGACAAGGGCGTCACCTGGACCCAATCGCAGTCCATGGTCGCCGATGACAACTGGTACTACGGTCAAGCGATTGCGCCGTCAGTGACCGACCCCGATATCGTCACCATCGGTGGAAGCGGGTACGGCGTCCCCGCGGTGTACCGCAGCGAAGATGGCGGCGTGAGCTTCGCGCCTTGGAGCGACGGTCTGCCGGAAACGCTCGTCTACTCGCTTGTTGAAGCCCCCGACGGATCAGGCCGGATTTTCGCGGGGACAGAGTCCTCCGCGTACATGCGTGAAGCCGATGGCGACAAATGGGAAGACATCACAGGGAACGATGCGCCAGTGACCACCTACTGGAGCCTTGAGGCGCTCACAGAAGAGAACACCGTCCGCTTCGGCACCTACGGCCGTGGCATCTGGGACTACCAACTCGATCCCGACCATCTCGGTTGCTACCCCGTTCAAGACTATGACGAAGACGGCACAGACTGTGAACTGGACTGCGACGACCACGACGACGACATCTTCCCAGGCCAGACCGAGATCTGTGATGACGGTATCGACCAAGACTGTGACGGCTTCGACCCGCCATGTACGGAATCGTTGGACCCCACGCTAGGTGAAAACCAAGACGAAGGCACGCCTGAAGGCGAATCTCCTGTCGATGAAGCCCCCGAGGGTGTCGCAGGTTCTGGCCAATGCGGCTGCGCCGCAGCGCCACTTTCGACCGGACTGATGACGGTCGCTTGGGCACTTGGGCTCACGCTTCGCCGGCGCAGGGCCTGAGCAAAATGCCAAACCTACGCGAGCTGTGCGCACTGGGGCTCATACTCCCAATAAGCACGGTCTGCGCCGCGACGCTTGAGGTCGCAGCCGACAGCACCGCGCCCTACACATCCATCACCGCCGCAATCGTAGCGGCCTCCGACGGCGATACCATCGAGGTGGGACCCGGCAGTTACCTGGAATGTATCGAGCCCTACGGCAAAAACCTCACGGTAGTCGGCGCAGGCCCGACTCTCACAGAGGTAGACGGAACGGGCGTGTGCAACAACACAGCGGCCGTCTGGTACGGAGAGACGCTCACGGTGCAAGATCTCGCGCTCTCAAACACCGCCGGGCGCGGGAGCTACAACTACTACAGCACGCTCACGCTTGAGAACGTACACATCGATGGGACAGGACAAACGGACTGGTGGGGAGGCGCGCTCTACATCGACGGCGGTACGACCCACGTCATCGACAGCACGCTGGAAAACAACGTGGGGTCCGCCGGCGGTGCGATCGGCGTCTACGCCTACGCGACCCTCAACATAGAAGGCAGCACACTTCAAAACAACGAAGCGGTCGGCGGCGGGGGTGGGGCGATTTACATCTACTACGACACAACACTCACCATCACGGACTCTCTATTCGATGCCAACGTGACCTCGGGACAAGGCGGCGGCGTGTTCGCCTACTGGGAGGTCGACCTAAGCGCGCAGAACACTACGTTTTCGAACAACACCGCGGTGTATGGCGGCGGCGCGATCGAGTTCGACTACTACGGCGACCTGTCGCTGGACGCGACGGTCATCGAAGACAACCTCTCCGAAAGTGAAGGGGGGGCTATCTACACCTACATCCCGACGTACGTGACCGTGACAGACAGCGCATTCTCACGGAACCGTTCGACCTACCAGATGGGTGGTATGGCGGTGTACTGGCCCACAGGTGTCGACATCTCGGGAACGACGTTCACCGAAAATACTGCGCCCGACGACACGTACTCCGGAGCGCTTTACTTCTACGTGCCCACCGAAGTGGTGCTGACCAACAACCTGTTCTGCGCAAACAGCGCCGGCTACGGGGGCGCTGTCTCGAGTCACTGGGGCGGCGCCGAGACCTACACGAACAATCAGTTCATCGAAAACAGCGCGAGTCGAGAGGGCGGAGCGATTTATCGGAGCTCGGTCTATACAGGCGAAATCAGCAACAACACCTTCGTAGGCAACACCGCGGCGTACTACGGCGGTGCGTATATGGCGAACGACGCGTACGTAGACTTCATCAACAACGCTGTCGTCGACACGGTCAACGGAAACGGTATCTACGCGATGACCTCTGGCTCGAGTGCGTACTCCACCGTCAGCTATGGCGGGTGGTCTGGAAACCAGGTCATCGACGGCGGAGGATACTTCTGGGTCGACGAAGAAGACGGCGAGCACATCCTTGAAGCCCCAGAGTTTGTAAGTTGGACCGCTGACGGCGACTGTACCAATGACAACCTGAGGCTCATGACGGGGTCGCCCTACCGAGACACTGGTGATCCGAAGCGCGTCGATCGCGACGGGACCCGTAGTGATATCGGTGCGTATGGCGGAACCAATGCACCATTAGAGGACTGGGATGGCGACGGCTTCGACACCTCTGAAGACTGTGTAGATACCGACGACACAGTCTTCCCAGGAGCACCCGAGGTCGCGGGCGACGAAATCGACCAAGACTGCGACGGCACAGATCTCCAAGCAGATACCGCAGACACTGGGGCGCCCGCTGGAGACACAGAAGACACTGACGGCACGCTTAGTGATACC
>Ga0163179_10002595_pt1 | contig 12536 bp, 20 predicted proteins | sample AtlANTMetagenome_FD_109643 | JGI IMG/M metagenome (GOLD analysis project Ga0163179, IMG submission 109643) | Marine eukaryotic phytoplankton communities from the Atlantic Ocean - Atlantic ANT 2 Metagenome | ecosystem: Environmental > Aquatic > Marine > Oceanic | place: North Atlantic Ocean...
GAAACAAGCGCCATACTCTGGAAGGTATGCTTCAAACATTAACGCTCTGCCTTGCACTGATTTGACAGCAATAATAACTGCCTCTACAAATTCGCCGTGGCCTTTTTCAAGGTCGTGTAAGTATTCTTTACGAACCCAGCACTTTGTATATGGAATATTTGCAACAAAATTCAAGACACAACCTCCCCCTTGTTAATTACTGTATTTATGGAAAATTATATCTTATGTAGAATTATGACTTCTTTTTGGTGGCAACATTTATTGCTTTGCCACGTCTATTTGGATTAGGATCTTTTTTTCTTTTTCTACGTGCCGCACTTGCTCTACCTTTTTTCCCTAAGGAGTATGCTTTTGATCTAGGTAAACATTTAGGTTTGCCTTCACCTTTTTTCTTACCACCACACGTACCTCTGATTTTGCCACCAGGCCCCATGCGTACCCATTTGTCTTTGAACCATTTTTTAAGATTTTCGTCTAAGGATTCGTCTAGTATAAGACCGTAACAATTAACACAGAAGTCTATGTGTTCTCTTTTAACACAGTTAGGTACACGTTTTCCGAACATAGTCTTCATGCCCTTCTTTACGTAACCCTTCCAACAACGTGTTCCTTCAAGGATTTCGTTTACCTTCATTACTTCTTACTCTTATTGCCCCAGTTCTTCGCACCTTTTTTACGACACTGTACTAGAGCACCAGAGGCATAAGCCGAAGGCCAAACTTTGTATCTTGATTTTACTTTGTGATAGCAGGCATCTTGTTTCTCTGCTAATTTATCGAATTCTTCTTCTGAAATAGGTTTACCAACAAAATCTTCAAGTACCGCTTTTTTTGTAGACTCTTTTAATTTTGCTTCAAATTTTTTGTGCATAGATTGTTTGTAATCTATTGACGCAGTCTGTGGTTGTTGTGTTTGTTGTCCTTGTTGTCCTTGTTGCCCTACATCAACTTTTTGACTCATCTGTGCAATCTTTTGTAATTGTCCTCTCAACACATCTTTACTTGTATTTTGTCCTGGAGGAAACATTTTCTTTAAAAAGTCACCTTGATTGTGCAATGCTGGATGTCTTGGCATAACATATTTAGAAATATAACCAACAATAGTTTCGTTGTCGTATCCTTTGTCAACAGGTGTTCTATTCATTGCGTGAACAGTGTTTATATCATTTACCATGTTGTCTGTTCTTAAATCTGCTTGATCATCTGCTTGAAGTTTTGCCGCAAGTGCCGGATCACTTAAACTTTTAATTTCATCTCTAAATCTATAACCCATTTGTTTAAGGTCATCTAACCAACTTTCATCTAAAGTATCGCAACCTGGTTTACAGTTACAACCTGTTGTGCATTCACCACCGCAACCACAATTTGCATCACAATCACAAGCCATTGATTCTGTTACTGCTTTGCTTTCCATCATATCATATTCCATATAATGTTTTACTGAACTCAAATAGTCAGATGCTTTTGTAATCTTTGCCGCTACCCAACCTTCAATACCTTGTTCTTCTGAAACATTTTTTAACATTTCATGAAGTGCTATTGAATATTTTGCCGCTTTGTATAAATCTGATCTTGCCATTTGCACTTCGTGGTCTTGTTCTACTTTTTGTGCCATTTGTGCTAGGTCTTCTGTTTGTATTGATTCGTCTTTAATTAAATCATGTTGGTGTTTTTGTAAATCTTTTATGTTATCAAATGTACCTGTAAGTTTTCCGTGTCTGTAAGAATAAAATTTGCCGTCTTTGTTTCTTGCCGCTAAACCGTATTTGTTCATGCCTTTAGATGAATTGTCATCTTCCTTTTGAATGAGGTCTTTGTTTTCATCCCAAATCATTGCAAGTGTCTCTTGTTCTTCACCTTTTTCTAATTCTAAGTAATGCATATCTTTAATATTCATGATTTCATCAGTTTCTCTGTTGTGAATTGTTACGTTGACTTGCATTGTGCCCATTGCACCTGTGCCTGAGCCACGTTCTGCTTTGTAGCCATACTTGCCACCTTGTGGATAATCAAAACCTTCTTTACCGCCTTTAGATGAATTGTCATCTTCTGCTCTTAAAGCCGATAATTTGTAACCTTTAGCCATGTACGCATCTTTTTTAGATGCTGGTACTAAAATTGTTTTGCCATCTTTGTGTACATAAACCTTTGCATCAGCCTTGCCCATTCTTTTCAAGTCTGCTGGTTGTACTCCATCACCTGACATTTCTTTCATTCTCATAACAAATAATCCTTATAAAGTAGTATTTATCTCTTTAGTGGTCCACCAAACAAAGATGTGTTTGGCAGTTCATGGGCGCCATACGCCACACCACTTGGTTTTTTCTTTTGTACCACTTTAGGTAATTTTGGAGCCTTTGTGCCTGACTTACCAGGTGAGCCTGTGTATGATTTTTTGAATCTATCTTGCCCTATTGCAATATGTGGTGACACCACAGTTGCTATATTGCCGCTACTTGTAGCACCTGGTGATGCCGCTTCTCCAATGACTTCTTTAATACGCATAATGTTATTTACTTGGTTTGAATAGATTCTTAACTTTTTTACTGGTTGAATACTTTGCGTGAGGCACTTTTAGGTTCTTTTTACCATAGATATCGCCTATTTTGTGCTTGTACACCAATGACGCTGGATCTATACCGTAGTGGTAATCGTACCTGAATACCTCAAGCAGTTTCATTACTTCTTAAATGGGTTAAGACCTTTAATACCTTTTACAGCACCTTTTGTCTTATCGCCAACTGCTTTAGTAATTTTGCCCATTTTACCTTTTACATCAGGCATTTTAACCTTAGGCATTTTAGGCATTTTTAATTTTTTAAACATAGTTTATCTCCTATGCTGTATTTATTTGATTTGAGGGAGGAATTATACTATTTTCTTGAGTTGTTCTATGCCGTTGTCTATAACTGCACGGTCATTTAGACTGCCTGGACCAAGTTCTTCAACACCTGATAATAGTGCTTCTAAACTGGATAATGCGTTTTCTTTAGTAACGTTGCCAGCATCGTAATTATTCTTAATTTTAAGTATCTCCAGAGCGGTTGTTTTTGCCCAACTAGCCTCTTCGCGTGTTGATACTCTAATCAGTTCTGCTAAAAAATTTGACATATTTTTAAATCCTTACTACTATTTACCTTTCTTAGGACGCCACCCACCGCGTTTTCCATTGGCATCTTTATCCCAATGTTGTACAGTGCCGTCTTTTAACACCCTATATTTTTTAAATTTTTTAGGTCTTTTGCCTAGTGTATTGTATGGTGTTGGTTTATTCGCCCTTTTGAATGCCATTGATTTTATCCATCGCTTCCAGTATTTCTTCTACAGTGTATTTACCATACATATGCTTTGTATCAAACCAATGAAATTTTCCTTCTTCGTCTACTCTTACTTGCCATCTTTTATCAGGGGATTCTGATATCATTTGCTTTTCTTACGACCCTTACGCATATTAATTTGCCAACGTGCCAGTTGACCTTTTCTGCCTGGAGCCTTTGCGGCTTTTTGTAGTTGTGCCATTGTTGCACCTTTTGGAATACCATGTCTTTGACTGTCACCAGGTTTACCAGGTCCTTTGCCATCTGCAAAGTTTTCAAAATATCCTTTAGGCTTACCTTTACCAAGTTTTAATTTTTTTACATTCATGTATTGTCCACCCACAGGTACATCTTTGGTTGCATTCTGTTTTGTTACAATACCAACACCATATTCATCTGTTTTATCTACCATGTGTTTGGATTTGTAAGTTTGTAAACCTTGTTGTACTTTTGCCAATGAATCTTTATTTGCTTGATACAATATACCAAAGCCACCTGCCTGTGTCCAACGATTAATGTTGATAGGTCTATCGTCAATTAAAATGTTTGGTTGTTTTGTTTGTTTGTTGATTGCCCAAGATTCTTTTCTACCTGTTACAACTATTTCTTTAGGTTGTTCAATATGTTTATTGATCCAAACTTTTTTATATTTTGCTGAATTTTCATTATCACCTCTTAATGGTGAAGTGTTAATGGAATAAGTTCCACCAGTAAAGTCTTTGACCATTTTAATTAAATTATCTGCTGTGGGAAATTTAGGTAATGTTTCAAAAAAATTTGTGCCAGTAATTCTAGCAATCACTTCTGATTTTAAATCTTTTGTTTTGTCGTTGGTAAGTTCTTTCCAGTGGTCCACTCCATATAGTTTTTCCACACCTCCAAAGAAGTCAGCCAAGACTCCATCCATATCCAAATAAATTGTTGGCATCTTATCCATATCCTCATTATACAACCTTTTGTTGTAAATGTCAACTTTGCTGTGCAAATCGGATAAACGCATTAATTGAAACCAAAATGTGTAACTTCTGGATATTTGGCAATGATTTTTCTTGCTAATTCGTTATGATATTTGATTGTTTTATTCATGTGACCTTCTTCTCTGCCACCAGAGTACATTTTTGGTCCACCAGGATTTTGGTCAACTTGAGTTGGTTCATATGCTGACGGTTTGTTTATGTTTTTTTGCAACCATTGTGTAGTTCTAGCAATAAATTCTTTTGCAGGTACAGGTGGTTGATTATCTTCAAAATCTGGATTGTAACCTAAGGCATCAAGGAATTGTCTCATACTTGCGTTGCTCATGTATGGAGTGTCGAGTGCTTCGTCTTTAGACCATTCATTTGGAAAAGTCCAAGTCATTTGTTTTTCGTCTTTGGGATCTTTGAAGTAAGGCATCATAGAAGCACCTTCTGTAATAAATTCAGATGCTTTCATAATTTAATCCTTTTTGAAAGACTTTGGAACTGTGATTGTGTTATCGCCGTTGTCTTTTTGTTCTAGTTTTGCTTGTACAAAATTAAAAAGTTTTAATGCAAATTCTTTGTTTTCTTTTTCTTCTGGTGTGTTTGCTGGTGCTAATTCTATTTGTTTTTCAATTTGAACAACTTTGCTGTTTAAAAATTGCAAAACATCTGATTTCATTTGTGCGTCTATATCTGCGTCTTCGTCAGTTGTAACTGCATCTTTCATTCTTGCATTTTTTATTCCCATCTTTTCTAATTCTGGAGGCATTTTAGATACAACAAATCTACCACTTGTATCTTGATCGTCAAACTTGTATCCTACTAGTTCCATTAATTCTTTAATTGCATAGTTGTGGTCTGATGATCCAAAACCTTGATCTTCTGGCTAATCATCATATTTTTGTTCTAATTCTTCAACTGCGTTTTTCCACTTATCTTTTAAACCATGCCATTCTTCTGCTGTAATAAACTTCTTCATCAAAGCCATTCTCACTAAACCCATACCGTCAAATGGTGCGTCTTCATTTTTAGGCATATTTTTTTCTGCCCATCTACGTAGTTCTTCTTTTCTCTTTGCGATAGTTGCCTGTGTTTCAGGATCTCTCATTTTAGGATCGTTTTGAATCTGTTGCAGGGTTTTCATTTTTTCTTTGTAGTCTGCCACATCCTTTGGATCTGGTTGTCCTGCAATTTTAAATTCTGGTAATATGTTTCTTATCTTCATTTTTTACGTCCTCTAAACTTGTATGGTCCTTGCAAGTATGGTCTTCTAAACCAAAGTTTAAACCATTCTTCATCGCCTGGTTTCAAGCCTAGTTCTCTTTCTTTTTGCCTTAAAGCAGTTGCAGTGTGACTAATATTTTCACCCATAGATGGCTCTTCGTTGTGTTCACCTATGCCTGCAAGTTTTTTTAAATCTGCTATATTCATATTTATGCTGGCTCCATGGTAACACCCAAGCCTTTTCGCACATCATCATACATTGTGCCTGCTAATTTTGGGTTTAATGGGGTCATTCTAACAAAGTTATCACGGTCTCCACGTGCCGCAAGTTCACGCATCTTACTTGCACTAACACCTGACACACCATCTGAATCAGGATCTCTTTCTCCTGCACTGATAACTTTGATGCTGTCGAATTGATAATCTTTGCCGTTGTATGCGTTTAAAAGTTTATTGAACTGTTCTACTCTGTCACTGCCTGCGACATAAAGAATGCTTGTATATCCACGACTTTGCAAATACTTCATAGCATCAACCCAAGTTCTTATAGAAGCATCACCTATCTTTACACCAGGAAACATTGCTGTTGCATATGTAACTTTTTGTTCGTGTGTGAGAGGATCTTGTTTTCTATTTGTTTTTGTTGGACCTAAGAACAAATAATGATCACCATTTTGCGATGTGATTGTGCCTACAAGTTTTTTGTGTCCAGCAGTTGGTGGATTAAATCTGCCAAATGCAAATACTGCCGTTGTATTTTTTGCTTCAACTACTTCGCGAATATACATGATTAACCCTCATTTGTTTCAGCGTCAACCATTCTTTGCATTAAGGTTCTTCTATCTTCGTCAGTAATTGCTTCTGCAAATTGCTTTGGAATGTTGTACTTGCCACAATATTCTTTAATACCCATTTCAATAATAGGCATCATGCCTTCATTGTCACCAGTTTGCTTTGCTTTATTCATTGCTGGAAAGTAATTGTGTCTATAAAAATCATCATCGTTCATTATGTAAAAATAGATATCATCCATTAGATTGTAATCTAATTTAGCATCTTCGTTTGAACTGAATTCGTTTAGTCTTACCATTTTCTACAACTCCAATATCTTGCTTTTGTTCTTGGTCCTGGATTATCGCAATTATGTCTTGCTCTAAAACTTCTACGTCTTGCAGGATTAGATTTTTTGATTCTCATGTTAGGATCACCAAAGTTTACTTTTTTAACATTTTTAGTTTTTGGATCTTTTACAAATACTTTAAACTTTTTAACATCACCACGCATTGGTTTTCCTAGTGAAACTTTTCTACCTCTGTATTCTGCTTCGTCTAAAGACTCATCTTCACTGTACCACATATCACCATATGCTTCAAAAAATTCATCACCTTCATATGTTTCTTCATCTGGATTGTTATCACTCACTTCTATTTCTAAACCTTCTATACCCATTTCTTGTAAATTTTTAGAAATTGCATCTGCTAATTCATCGGATTCAAATTGGTCTAGTTGTCTGTGTAACTCTAATGTTAATACTTGATTACCATCAACATTTTCAAATGTAGTGTAACGAGTTTCACTTTCTAATAAGCCAACGGCACTGTGCCATAAAGCAACGTCTATGTGCTCTTGTGTAAATTCTTTTTCTTGTATAATATTGATAAAATGATGCATAATTCTCCTTAATGGTTAAGCATGATTGAACTGATTGTACCATCAGTGTAATTAATCAATGCCCTTACCCATACAAAGTTTCCTGTAAAGTTATAAGCAAAAGCACCATCTTTACCAGCAGTTGTACTGTCATATGTTGTACCTGCTATGTCAAAGTAGTCTGCATCAACTGGATTAGTTGCTAGAGTGCCTTGCATTTTAATTGTGCCTGAAACACCTGAAACATTGTATTGAACAGTGTGTAAACCGTCTGATCTACCATAGTAACCGTCACCCTTAAATTTGTCACCCGTGACTGTTTCAGCCGTGCTATCGCCCGGATGTGTAGTTGCTGATACTATTGTTTCGCTTGTTGCTGGCATATGTGTATATTTAGCCGTAGAGTGCTATTGCCAGACTAGGATTGTTTTTCAAGCAATTTAACGCCGTCTGAATAGTCTAAAACAATGCCCTTTTTATCTGCTGAAACCTTAACTTTTCCGCCTTGTTTTAACTTACCAAACAGTAGTTCTTTTGATAGGTCCTTTTTAATCTTATCATCTATTAATCTTTGCATTGGTCTTGCACCCATTTTGTCATCATATCCATGCTCAACTAGATAATCTATTGCTTCATTTGTAAGTTCAATTGCAACGTTCTTATCTTTTAACATTACTTTTAAATCTACCATAAACTTACCAACAATCTTCATTAATACTTCTTTTGCTAATTTCTTAAACACCACGGTAGCATCAAGTCTATTTCTAAATTCTGGAGCAAAGAATTTCTTCATTTCCTTGTCATCATAATCTGATGTTTTGCTGGCATTGAAACCCATTACATTCTTGTCTAATTGATCTGCACCTAGATTAGTTGTTAAAATTAACACAATATTTTTACAATTTGCCGCTTTACCATTATTACCTTGGACTGTTCCTTCATCCATAATTTGTAATAGTATCTGCGACACATCTGGGTGTGCTTTTTCAACCTCATCTAATAGCAATACACAGTTATTGTTTTCTTGTAATTTTGTAATTAATAATCCTGTATTTTCTTCAAAGCCTACGTATCCTGGTGGTGAACCAATTAATTTACTTACTGCGTGTTTTTCTTGATATTCTGACATATCAAATCTAACAAGTTTTACGCCTAATTGTTCTGCCAACTGTTTTGCTAATTCTGTTTTACCACATCCTGTTGGACCCATAAACACAAATGAACCTATAGGTTTATTATCACGTTTAAGTCCTGCTTGAGCAACTAAAATTTTATCGACAACTTGTTCAACTGCATGATCCTGACCATACACATTTGCCTTTAAATTTTTGGATAAGTTTGCAAGATTACTTGATTCTTTTTCAGCAATATTTTCAACAGGCATTTTAACCTGTTTAGATAATTCAAACTGAACCTGTTCTTCGTCTACTATTCTATCTGCGTTTTGCTCTTTTAAATTGTATCTAGAACAAGCCAGATCAATCAAGTCTATTGCTTTGTCAGGTAATTTTTTATCTGGTTGATACTTGATGCTTAATTTTACTGCCGCTTCAATACCTTCATCGGTAATTGTAGCATTGTGAAATTCTTCATAGTATTTTTTCAATCCAGCAAGTATTTCTAATGTTGTATGTTTGTCTGGTTCATCAACACTAATTCTAGCAAACCTACGCATCAGTGCTCTATCTTTTTCAAAATATTTTCTATATTCTTCCCAAGTTGTGGACGCAACAACTTTCAAATCGCCTTTAGTTAATACAGGCTTTAATAAATTTGCTAGGTCATTGCTGTTTTGTCCACCACCTGCTCCCGCACCACTTATATTGTGTGCTTCATCGATAAAACATACTGTCTTACCTTTTTTCTTTAAACCATTAAGAACCATTTTAAATCTTTCTTCAAAATCACCTCTGTATTTTGAACCAGCCAACATTGCTCCAATATCTAGATTGTAAACTTCATATCCTTTTAGAAATGCAGGACAAGTTTCATTTACTATATTAAATGCTAAACCTTCTGCTATTGCAGTTTTACCTACACCAGGATCACCAACAAGTATCACATTGTTTTTCATTCTACGTCCTAGTGTTAGTGCTATTTGATTTAGTTCATCTATTCGTCCTATTACAGGATCAATCTTTTTCTTTTTAACTTCCGAATTTAAATTGGTTGTGTATTTGCCTAGTGCTCTTTTTGTTTCACTTGCATCTATTTCATCTTCATACAATTCTTCTATTTCACTGTGTATATAATCCTGGAATTTTTCTTTATTGATTCCTGACTCCATTATATAATAGTATGCCCAACTTTTAGATTCACTTAATAAACTTAAGAAGACATCAGTTAAATCTATATTACTTCTACCACTGAATAATACCTGAGTAAATGCTCTATTCAAAACTCTTTCTACACTAATAGTCTTTTTAGGTTTAAACTTAACGTGTGTCATTTTAATACCTTCTAGTTTATTGTCTAGATAAGTTTTAAGATGATTTTTAATATCATCAGGTTCAGTTCCATAACCTTTTAATATATTAGAAAATTTAGTATCGTCCAGCATAGCATATAGTAAATGCTCCAGTGTAACATATTCGTGACGCCACTGTTTGGCAGAGTTTACTGCTCTATCGAATACTTTCTGCAAATCACCACTAGGTTCAACCATTAAATGCCTTTAATATTTTTTGTTGTTTCTTTTTAGCCATATCCAAACGTAATTTTGAAACTCTTTGATCAAAGGTAATACCTTGGAGATGGTCGTATTCATGCAAAAATACTCTTGCATGAAAACCTTCTAACTTAATTATACATTCTTTTTGCTCAATGTCAAGATATTGTACACTCACAACACTTGGTCTTGATACCTTCATATATAATCCTGGAAAACTTAAACAACCTTCTTCCATCTCAATTTTTTCTGTACCAACTTCAGTTACAATAGGATTAATTACCGTCATAGGATCCTTCTCTCCCATTACAAATATCTGTGCATCAACACCAACCTGGTTAGCGGCTAATCCAATTCCTTTGTATTTGTACATCAAATCAATCATATTTTTTGATATTTCACTAGGATCCATTGTGTTAAAGTCAAATTCTTTAACTTGTTTTTCTAGAAATTCGTCTGGTGCTTTAATTAGTTTCATTTTTCATCCTTTGCACTTGTTCTAAAATTTTTGGATCATTTATATTTGGTACATCTCCTTGTATTGTAATATATAAATTTCCTCTCCTATTTCCTCTTGTTGGTAAGCCTTGTTCTGTTATACTTAATACTGTTCCAGGTTGCGTACCTTTAGGAATGGAGATAGCAAGTTTTCTTTTTTCTAATGTTTGGATATTTGTTTTTGTTCCTGTAATCAAATCCAATACATTTACTTTTTGAACTGTGTGCAAGTTAGGTCCATCACGATTCCAAATAGGATGTTGTCTGACCCTAACTCTAACTAACAAATCGCCTCTTGGTGCATTTGAGTGATAATCATCTCCTAATGAAGGAAATTTAATTGTTGTACTATTGTCTACACCTTTTGGCAGTGTTAGATTTACACTCTGTTCTTTTCCATTTGTTAATCTATAAGTGGCAATTAATTCTTTGCCTTTTAATACATCTTCTAATTCTATATCTGCTTGAATTATAATATCTCTGTTCTTTCTGAATTGTCTTCTTTGAAATGGACTTCGGTTACCACCAAAGAAGTCATTGAATATATCTCCAATGTCGTTAGGAAAGTCTCCGCCAAATTCCCAAGTTTGTGTTCTAGGATTCTGATTGCCTGTTGCACCAAACATATCATACTGCTGTTTTTTATTTGAATTGCCGAGTGTTTCGTATGCTTCGTTCACTTGCTGAAAAGTATTAGCATCACCACCTTTGTCAGGATGATGTTTCATGGCTTGTTTCTTAAATGCTTTCTTAATCTCGTCTTGCGAGGCATTGCGATTCACACCTAAGGTTTTATAATAATCCATACTATATTATATAATGACTCTTACCAAAAAGTCAAGTCCTTTGTAGTATTTAATATTTTCGGAATGTTACTATTTTTTACCGTTAGGCAAATTGGCACCTGGTTTCCCAACATATAATCCAAAGAATGCCGCACCGGCACCTACTATTGTTGATATGAACATTGCTTGAGCATTTGAAGGTTCTGCTAATGTCATGAACCATGTGATTGACTTATAAAACGCATAGATGTAAGCCAACATAATCATTCTTGGAATTAATCTAAATTTGTCTAATATACCTGCCGTTTTGTTGTACCATGTTGGTGCATCGTCTCCTGTTTTTGGCACAAGGTCCTCTTTTGGAACTTCATACTCTTTGGAAACTTCTTTTACCTTAACTTTTTGCACTAACATATCTTCTTTTAATTCAGCCATTATTTTACTCCTGGAATTTTACTGTTTCTTTTTCTGTGTCCGTTCCACGCAACAAAGCCACCTAATCTTAATGACCAGTATGCCAATCTATTCATTGTGTAGAAACCATTCACTATAACATTGATGTCTCTAAAAATTTCGTCTGCTCTTTTTTGTGTAAGTTCACCCATTGTTTCTTTTTTGTTTACTTTTAACAATGTTTTATATTTGTAAGCATAATCATGAACAAGTCCACCAATTAAAAGTACACCAACTGGTGAGAAGAAAGATCTAAGGAATTTTGGAATACTTGCACCATCGAATTGGAATCCTTCCGGTATCACATATTCTTCTCCATCTATGTTGTATTTCCAATCTTTTGTAAGTTCCCAGTTTCTTGTTGTTAGTAACCACATGATTATTCCTTTCCAAAAACCTTTTCCTTTTGTTTTGATAGGAAGTGGTTGTAACTTAGGCATTCCTTTGTAATAGAATTTTAATTTTGTTTTTGCTCTTTTATCTGTGAAATTAATAATTGCGGCAATAATCACGACAGCGATTAACACTGTCCATTGCCAAAATTTCATTGCTAGTCCTATTATAAATTCCATATGTATCCTTTTCTTTATAGTAGTATTTATTCAGTGTCTTCGTAATACTTCTTATACTCTTCTAATAGATTATTTGTTTCCTGTAATTTTTGTCTGATTTGTGCGAAGTTTCTAGCAAGTACTTGGAAGTCCTTGTCTGTTATTCCAAACAGCACAGGGTCTATACCTGCTTCTTCGAGTTTCTTAAATACTTCTTCTGCATTTTCACTTGTGATAATGTGCCAGTAGATCTCTTCCATCTGTAAAGGTGTTGGCATAGGATAGTCTAATTTCTCTCTTGGTTTTTCAAGCGAGAATATTTTAATTTTCTTTTCGCCACCTATACTACAACCTGTTAGTAATATAATGAATGCTACTGCTAAAATTTTATTTAAATGGTACATAGTTTGGATTTGCAAGTGCCGGGCA
>Ga0163179_10002596_pt1 | contig 12527 bp, 10 predicted proteins | sample AtlANTMetagenome_FD_109643 | JGI IMG/M metagenome (GOLD analysis project Ga0163179, IMG submission 109643) | Marine eukaryotic phytoplankton communities from the Atlantic Ocean - Atlantic ANT 2 Metagenome | ecosystem: Environmental > Aquatic > Marine > Oceanic | place: North Atlantic Ocean...
GAAACCTGTATCACCTTTTGATCCTGTGAAACCTTTAGATCCTGTGAAACCAATGTCCCCTTTTGATCCAGTGTAACCAATGTCACCTTTTGATCCAGTGAAACCAATATCACCTTTTGAACCAGTGAAACCAGTGTCCCCTTTAGAACCTGTGAAACCAATTGTACCTGAAAGGTCAGATACGAATGAGTATGCTGAACCGTTCCATAGGTATAATCTAGAGTTTTCTGAGTCTGTTAATGACCCATTTTCAATGATAGCAAATTCACCAGTCGCAATGCCTGATGGAGATGTATCCGCTGATAAGTTAGCGACACTAGTATATGTCTTCGCAATGTTGAAGCCTAAACCAGTATCCCCTTTAGAACCTGTATACCCGATATCACCTTTAGAACCAGTATAACCGATTGATCCAGTGAAACCTGCTGTAAGAGGCTGTAGTGCCCAACCGTTACCGTTCCATTTCCACTGACGTGTGCCGAGTGTGTATAGATCGTTTAACGAGGGACTATTTGGAAAGTTAATTGCCATTTTGTTTGTCTCCTAATTTATTATTGTTTTTTTTAATTAAAAAATTCAATTTCGTCAATAGTATAATTCTTGCAAGAAAAGTATTTCGTTTCTTTTCTACATCTATTTATAATATAATTCTTCTTCAAATCTGTTAATAATACAATAGTTTTAAATTAAACTATAGTAATTGTTCCTACCATAGAACCGTGCGATGAACATTGATAGTATAATGTCGCAGGAGCACTCATAGGAACATGAAATATAACTACACCTGTTGATCCCGAGGCGTTATTATCAGTAACACCTGTATTATATACTGTTCCACCTGTACCTGTAGTAGATTGTATTCTAAATGGATGTCCACTAGTTGTATTTCTAAAGTAATATGTTTGGCCTTTTTTAAGGTAGATAGTAGGATTATCGCCACTTGTACTAGGGAATCCTGCACCATCAAATCTGTATGCACTTGAACCATTGGCCGTTACAACAAATTGTGAAATTGGAGTTTGTGTTTGTACCCAACCTGAACCGTCATAAACTAAAGTATGACCTTTTTGTGGTGTACTAATAGTTACGTCTGTAAGAGCAGATAATGTGCTAGCACCAGATGAACCTGTAAATCCTACAACACCTTGGTTACTTAATTCTACCCATTGATTACTGTTACCATCATTCATGTAGAAGTATTGAATACCTGTTGCGTTATCAATCCAAACATCACCAATACCTGCTGAACCTGGAGGAGTTGAAGCAACTGCTACATCTAAATTTCCCTCTGAACCTGTGTAACCAATAACACCTTGATCACCTTTTGATCCTGAAAAACCTATTGAACCTGTGTAACCAATAACACCTTGATCACCTTTTGATCCTGAAAAACCTACTGTACCTTGATCGCCTTTTGATCCTGAATATCCTATATCTCCTTTTGAACCTGAAAAACCTACAGCACCATCTGAACCATCAGCACCTGCTGTACCGGTATCTCCTTTTGATCCTGAATATCCTAAATCTCCTTTTGAACCTGAAAAACCTACAGCGCCGGCTGAACCTGCGTCACCTTTTGATCCTGAATATCCTAAATCTCCTTTTGAACCTGAAAATCCTACAGCACCTGCTGTTCCTGTATCTCCTTTTGATCCTGAAAAACCTATAGTACCTTGATCACCTTTTGATCCTGAATATCCTAAATCTCCTTTTGATCCTGTAAATCCTACAGCACCTGCTGATCCTGTAAAACCTATAGCGCCGGCTGATCCTGTATAACCTGATCCACCACCAACACTGAATATTGACCAGTTGGCGTCGGCATTTGGCACTGCACCTGTAACGTTACTACGTACTTCACTACCTTGAAGTTTGTAAGTATAATATTTGTCCGATGTGTATGTAGTTGAACCTGAAGTATATCCGTTTTTAACATATACTAACATACCCTCCTGGATTCTTGCACCTGGAATATCTGTTAATCTATCTCCAACATCACCAGAAATACTTTGAAGTGTACCTCTAACTTCCGTATCTAAAACGATAGGCGAGTTAGTGCCGGTACTCCATGTTCCTGGCCAGACGTTTCGTGTTAGACCATCGTAATTTGTAGCCATACTATGCTCCTATCTCCACGTAAGTTGTTCCTGGTTGTAAAGTAAATCCGTATATGTGATAACTTTCTCCTGTTTGTCCTGACAATGGTGAATCAGGTACTAGTGTAATTGTTCCACCATCTGTTGTACTAACATCACTTAATAATCCTGCACTTGCACCTGTTTTAAATGTACCAGGTTGAGACGCTGAATTTTTAACAGCAAACCAAAATGCTCTAGGATTTGAATCTGTATTATTAACTGATTGTACTGAAAATGTTCTTGTTTGATCTGACAACTGATTAACTGCCGATTCAAAACCTGTAGATGTTGAATCATCTATTATATCGGCAACTGCTGGAGGTGTTCCTACTCCTGTTGTCCAGATCCAGAAAGACGGATATGTAAATGAGGCAGATACGTTGCTTGTTGTTGACGACTGATCTGTCGTATATGAGGTGCCTGTTACATCAACAGGTCTTGTGAACGTACACGTATTTGAGACAGTACGTGTATCGCTTGTATTGTCTTTGTGTATAGGTGATGTAAATGTAAATGTCCCACTCACATATCCGCTTCCTGAATTTGTACTCAAAGAACCACCACTTGCTGTTAAAGCATGTGAAGTGTTTCCTGAATTTGATATACCACTTACGTTAGTTGAGTACGATGTACTAGCATAAGATTTTAAAAATGTTTTTCCGCTAACATTAGTTTTAGATAAACTCATAGACGCTGTTGACCAATTTACAGAAAAACTTGTATTTGATTCTGTATATTCTGATTCACTGCCGTCATTATGATTAAATTTAATTGTTGCACCAGCCGAACCTCCAGTACGACTAGTTGATATTGGTCTAATATATGAGTTTGAATTGTCTACAGTAAAAGTTTGATTCCAATCTACACCACCTGCTGGTGTTTGTGAATAACTACCTGCTGAATAATTACTTAAAGTACCGTTAACACTTCCACTTGTTTGAGTGATAGAGTAAACTGAACTTATAAAATCGTTTGTAACGTCACTAGGGTTGTCTACAGATACAGAAAATCCTGTTGCTGGTACATCCCAATTATTAGTACTTGAAGGATTACCTGAAGCTGAAAATGTAGGAGTAAAAGTTGCTAAAGTTAATCTTAAAAGATCACCTGAAAATTCTGCTGTTCTAACTGTATTTGTTACACCACTTTCTTTGTAACCTGTAAGTGTTCTATAATCTCCTGAAGTTGTAAATACAAAAGGAGAATCTCCTCCTGATCCTGCTGATCCTGTAAAACCTACGGCACCTACTGAACCAGTATAACCACCACCTGGTCCTTGAGCACCAACTGATCCTGTAAATCCTACTCCTGTTGAACCAGTAAAACCAACAGCGCCTGCTGAACCATCTGAACCGTCAGCGCCTTTTGATCCTGTATAACCGATTACACCTTGATCGCCTTTTGATCCTGAAAAACCTACTGTACCTTGATCACCTTTTGAACCTGAAAATCCTACAGCGCCTGCTGTTCCTGTATCTCCTTTTGAGCCTGAAAAACCTACTGTACCTTGATCGCCTTTTGAACCTGAAAAACCTACGGCGCCAGTTGAACCTGCGTCACCTTTTGATCCTGTGTATCCTGCTCCGGTAGAACCAGTGAAACCAACAGCACCATCTGATCCGTCTGAACCATCAGCACCTTTTGATCCTGTGTAACCTACTCCTGTTGAACCAGTGAAACCAACTGTACCAGATGAACCTGTGTACCCTAAACCTCCTGAGGATCCTGTAAAACCTACGGCACCTACTGAACCAGTGTAACCACCACCTGGTCCTTGAGCACCAACTGATCCTGTGAAACCTTGTGAACCTGAATAACCACCTGGTGACCCAGCGGCTCCGTCAGCCCCTTTGGAACCTGTAAAACCTGTTGGACCTCCTGATCCTGTGTAACCTATACGTCCTAGGCCGACACGAACACCGGCATTCTTAATAACTGGCATATTGCGATACTTATCTCCCTCATATTAATGTCCAAGCATTGACATTTTTTTAGTATTCTGTTATAGTATATTTATAAATAAACTGTAGTGAGTTGGTAATTTAAATAAATGATTTCTATTGCATTTTTAGATATAATTGGTCTTCCGTATGACGGAGATACATTGAAGAAAAGAGGCCTTGGTGGTAGCGAGTCTGCGACTATCTTGATGGCCAAAGAACTAACAAAGTTAGGTTTCAAAGTAACTATTTTCAACAACTGTAATAAAGATTCAAAACTCGCAAGAGAAGGCACTTACGATGGCGTACAGTATTTTGACAATACTATTTTAGATTATAAAAGTGATTTCAAATTTGATATTGTAATTTCATTAAGAACTATAATTCCTTTTATAACACCTAACTTATACAAACAGTTTGAAGGATATAATCCTCAAAGATATTCAGCAATCACAGCTAACGCTAGACATAAAGCAGTTTGGATGCATGACACATTTGCAAACGGCGATCTTATATTAGAAGACCTTTTAGTACAAGGACATATAGATGAAGTATTTACTTTATCAGATTTTCATTCAACTTACGTAATGAATTGTGACCATGGCAAAAGAAGAAACATGGAAGTATTAAAACACAAATTTTTTCAAACTAGAAACGGAATAGTAACTTATAAAAATGATGTTGATATAAGAAAGAAAGATCCACACTTATATGTTTTTAATGCAGCTTTCACAAAAGGTATGGCACCTTTGGTTAACGATATATGGCCAAAAATAAAAGCAAAAATACCTGAAGCTAAACTAATATGTATTGGTGGTTTTTATGTTTTTCCAGGACAAGAGTTAGACGCTCAAGGAAAAGAATGGACTAAAATGTCAAATGATCCTAAAAATAAAAATTTAGGTATAGAATTTACAGGTGTTATAAAACAATCTGAAATAGCAGATATACTAGAAAGAGCAAGTTACAAATTATTTCCAGGTGCTTTTCCTGAAACATTTGGTATATCATCTTTAGAGGCAATAGCATATAATACACCTATCATCGGTACACGTTTTGGTGCTTTAGAAGAAACAGCAGTTAGTGAAGCTTGTTATATGATAGACTATGCAATAGAACCAAACTCTTTATTCCCATTTATACCTAAAGAAAGACAAGTAGAAAAATTTGTCAACACCGTAATAATGGCTCACCATAATAGATATTTACACCAACAAAAACAATACGCTTGTAATCAAATTAAAGGAGTTGTTGGTTGGGACTCTGTAGCCTTACAGTGGAAACAACATCTATATAGACAATTAGGAAATTACTTATCAAAAAAAGAATATAGAAAAGTATGTCATATAAATTCTAGAGTTAAAAAAGTTTTTGGTAGAAGATTTACTAATATAGAAGAAAATTATTTACCAAGAAAAGTAGAACAAAAGATAGTTATAATATCTCCTACTTACAACTCTGAAAGATATATTAACAACTGTATTGAATCAGTTGTCTCACAAGATTATGATAACTATGAAATGATTGTAATTGATGACGCTTCTACAGATAACACTTATAACATTGCCAAAAGGTGGGAAAGTGATAAAATAAAAGTGATTCGTAATGAAGAAAATAAAGGCGCTGTTAGAAATCAAATAGAGTCTATAAGAAAATATTGTAAAGAAGATGACATTGTTATGTTTTTAGATGGTGATGATTCTTTTATAAATGATAATGAGATACTCCATTTTTACAATAATCTTTATGACGGTACTACAGAATTTACCTATGGGTCTTGTTACTCAATGGTTGATAGAATACCTTTGATAGCACAAAACTATCCAGAGGAAATAAAACAAAAGAAAGAATATAGAAAATACAAATTTAATTGGAATATGCCATACACACATTTGAGAACATTTAAAGCAGGACTTTTAAATGATATTGATGACAGTAATTTCCAAGACGAAAACAAAAACTGGTACAAAGCCGGTGGAGACGGTTCTATATTTTACTCACTTATAGAACAAGCCGATCCAGACAAGGTAAAAGTTGTATCAGATATAGTCTATAATTATAATGATATAAATCCTTTAAACGATTATAAAATTAACGGTGATGAACAAACAAAAAATGCGAATAGGATAATTAACCAATGAAAAAAATATTAATAGCAATACCAACAAACAAGTATATAGAACCAGAAACATACAAAGCAATATATGATCTTACAGTACCAGAAGGATACAAAGTTGAATTTCAATTTTTCTTTGGTTATCAAGTAGATCAAATTAGAAATTTAATTGCTAAATGGGGAGAACATTATGATTATTTGTTTTCAGTAGACAGTGATATATCTTTTGATAAAGATACACTAGTTAAAATGTTAGCACATGATGTAGATATTGTATCAGGTCTTTATATTCAAAGAATACCAGGAACACACTCATTAGAAATTTATGAAGCTGCTAACAATGGTGGCTCTAGACGTATTCCTTTTGTAAAAGTTAAAGATACTCCGTTTTTAGAAATAGTTGGTTGTGGTATGGGTTGTGCCCTTATTAAAGGTAAAGTATTTAGAGAAGTTGGTTATCCTCAATACACATATCATTCAGCACTTGATCATAACAATACATTATCCGAAGATGTTGACTTTTGTAGAAAAGCAAGAGCAAAAGGTTTTAAAATATGGGCAGATACTACAATACGTTGTAGACACACAGGTAACAGCACATTTGAAGTAGGACAAATTATGGACAATCGTAATATGTTTGAAGAAAAAACACCAGTTATAAATGATTTAGGCCACGATACAACAACATATGTAACAGAGGTTGAAGGCAAAGGTGTTAAAGATACTAGATTTATTGATAAGACTGCAAAAGATGTTAAGAGAGTATATCCAGGTATTGATCCTAAAACTGGAAAATATGCACTAGAAGTAAATGAAGGAGAAAAATTTACTGGTGATAGTGTAGAGTATACTTCATTAGCAGACGCAGTACAAAGATTAAAAAATCCTATTGGACAAAGTATGGAGATCGGTGTTAGACTAGGTTTAGGAAGTAAAACTATTATAGACGCATATAGACATTATCATCCTAAAACTAGTCTTGTTCATTTAGGTGTTGATCCATATGGTAATATTGACTATGCAGCTTCTGATAGTGTATTAGCCAGAAAATTTAACTATGATAATTTAATGAGAAAAACTACATTAATAAATTTTGCTGAAGATTATCCAGAGTTTCATCTTGTAAACCTAGAAGATTCAGAATTTATGAATAGTTTTGCTAATGGTTATCCTGTCTATGATGAATATAAAAGAATGATAGACAAATATGAAATGATACACTTTGACGGTCCACATGATACAAAAAGTGTTTTAAAAGAAGCAGTATTCTTTAATCAAAGAAAAGCAGATCAAACTATATGGGTTTTTGACGATATAAGTGGTTTAAATTGGGCTACTCTAGAAAACTTTCTGACTAAAGCACAGTTTAAACTTGTGACTAAAGGAATGAATAAAGCAATGTTTGAATATCTTGCTTAAAAAGCTCTGACTACAGATGGAGTTACGATAGCAATACCCTCTAATAAACGAGTAACAGTACTATCAGCATGAGTAGCTACAACGTCAAATACATGACGGCCTGCTACTAAAGCTTTTGTTTGATCGGCAGTTAAACTTATAGTTACCACACCCTCTGTAGGATTTGTTACTGTACAAGTAAATACTACTCTAGGATATGTTGTTGAATATCCTTTAGCAATTTTTGCCACCATTGTGTAACCAGTAAGATCAAAATCTGTACCATCAGCGTTAGTGACTTCTAAATCGTATGTAAAATTAGACCCTTGGTCTATCGTTAAGTTTGCTATTCCTGCCATGTTATTATTTATAAGACTCAAGGTTGCCTTTTAATCAAAAATGTGTTATAAATAAGTATAATATGAATGTGACGCCTTTATTTGCTATTGCTATATTATTACCTAGTATTACAAATAATCGTTATATACAATATCTTTTACCTTTAATGTTTTTACTGATAAAGGATATCTTTTTAGGGTTTCATAGTTTAATGATACCTGTTTATGGGTGCATGTGCTTATTCGTTCTTGCGAGTAAATACCTTAAAAACGAAATATACGCTACGCTTGTCGGAGTTTTTACGTGGCACATTCTTATTAACTTTGCTGTCTGGTACAAATCAGGCGGAGATTTATTAACGACATATATCATGGCTATACCATTTGATTTTAATTTACTGGTTTCAACTTTGATATGTGTAACAATTGGAAAACTATGTATAAAATATTATTATCAATACTATTCGTACTATTAATTAGTACCACCACAAAAGCAGATGATTGTAGAGGTGATAGGCCTCAATATGACAATGACGGCCACCTTATAATCTATATCTGTAAATCTTTTATTAGAAACTCTAGTGACTTAACTCATAAAACTTATTCTTATGAAGTTGTATCACCAGACAAAGATTCAATTAAAAAAGTATCTTCTTTAAATGTTGTTCAATCAGGACCAGATGGTCAATTAACTTCTACATTTTTAAGAGGAACAAATTCAAATCATACATTAATAACTTTAAACGGTATTGCTATACAAGATAACTCTACACCAAACGGAACGGAAGATTTATTTGCTCATAGTTTTTTAGGAGTAGATAGAGTAGAAGTTATTAAAGGACCTATGGGAAGTATTTACGGACCTAATGCTATTGGTGGTGTCATTAATATGGTAACTCAAGCAAACGGAGATAACTACATAGAGTTTTCCGGTGGTAGTCATAACCATAAAAAACAAATTATAAAATTAGGTAAAGCAGATTACTCTAAAGGTTTTGTTATTGATTTTAGAATTGAAAATGAAACAGCTGATGGTATATCTGTAGTTGATGGTAATGAAAAAGATGGTATAGCAGATAGAAATTACATCTTTCAAGTTGAAAAATATCTAGGCAAATGGATATTAAAATCAAATATTATACAAACTACAAATAAATCTGATTTAGATAAATCATCCGACTATACAGATTATACGTCTAAATGGAATTTTAATAATCAATATATTTCTTTACAAAGCAAAGATACAGAGTTTTCTTTTCAAAAAAGTAAACATAAAAGAACATATGACGATAAAGGCACAAAAGATACTTACAATTCTGATCAAGAAACATTTATAGCCAATCATACCTTTCATTTAAAAGAAAAAGTTGATCTTACTACAGGATTTGAACATAGTTTACAAGAAGTAGATTTTGATACTAATATAGCAGGTTATGATTCAAATGTAGATAAAGAAAGACACAATCATGGTTATTATTTTAATATTGATAATCAACTTGACAATGGCGTCTTTGTTCATGGTAGTGTTAGATATGATACACCAGATACATTTGAAAATCAAACAACACATAGAGTTGCTGTAGAAAAATCTGGCTTACATTTAAGTTATGCTACAGGATATAAAGCACCTACTGTTTATGAAATGTATGGTAAAAACAATTATGGATTTCTAGGTAATAGTAGTTTAATACCTGAAGAATCTAAAACATGGGAAATAGGATATAAAATTAAAGAACATTCTTTAGTATACTTTGAGTCTGAAATAGATAATCTTTTAAAGTATGAAAGTAACACATACGTTAATGATACTAAACCAAGTGAACAACATGGTGTTGAATTAAATAATACTTTTAGATATGGTAAAATACAATTAAACAACAGACTATCATATTCAGTATCTAAAGACGGCGACAACAAAGATATGTTAAGAAGACCTGATTGGCAAAATACAGCAACAATGTATTATGAAAATTATTACTTTGATTGGAATTATTATGGTGAACATAAAGATATTGACGCTTCTACATACGCAAGAAAAGATATGCCAGCTGTTGACACTTTTGATTTAGGTTATAATATCACTAAAGATAATACAACTTTTTATTGGAGTATAAACAATGTATTTGATAAGTCTTATGAAAGACCAGATGGTTATAATCAATACGATAGAACTTTTAATTTAGGATTTAAAAAACACTTTTAACTTTGAACGTGTAATTGGTTTTTCTTTTTAGGGTGAACAAATCCTATAGACTTTCTGTTTTCATTAAGTTTATCGGATTTGTATCTCTCTATTTTTTCTAAACAGTGATCTTGAAACTGATAGCCTAACTCAACTCCTAATTCATATACTTTTATAAATCTCTGGAATCTTATATCAAAGTTAGAGTGTTTGTTTTTCCATTTAAAACCAAAGTCACTATCAAACAACTCTCTATGTTCAAAATCTAATGGTGTATTTTTAAAGGTCATCATAACGTGGTGAGATATACTAATTAAATGTGAATACTTAGCATAGTCTCTTAACAACTGTAAAGTATCTTCAAACATTTCTTCCGTTTCCGTAGGATATCCTACAATAAGTAAAAACTTCATTGTAATATTTCTTTCTCCTAGGTTTGTAACAAAGTATTTTATATCTTCATTTGTAAATTTCTTTCTCATATGATCTCTAACTTCTTCGTTACCTGCTTCTATACCCATTTCTAATCCATTGCAACCAGAGTTTTGTAAATTATCAAAGTCTTGTTGAGAAAAAGTCTTTTCTGCCCTAACAATAAACTGTGCCTCCCATTTAATCTTTTTAGGTCTATTTGCCAACTCATGGCATAAGTCTCTAAAGTGTTTCATAGAACCATTGATTAATGAATCTGAAAAGTGTATTTTCTTTGTACCTGTTTGTTCAGATACTTGGTGCATTTCGTCAGCTATTTTTTTACCTGACTTCCACCTAAATTTAGGCCATATACTAGCAACATCACAAAACGTACAATTTCTAACACAGCCTCGTGATCCTGATATTACAAACTTACGATAGTTATGTTGTTGTATCACGTCTGAATAATCTGGTGGTGGTAAACTTTCTATGTCTGCTATTTGTTTTGGTAGTTTTCCATTGATACCAGGATAATCAAAGTTACCATTTAAAAATTCTACAAGAGCATACTCTCCTTCTCCTGTTATAAAATATTTTGTAGGCCATTCTATATCAACTCCTGATCCACCATAAAATGAATTTTCAAATCTTCTACCTAATTCTAAACCGTCTTCTTTTTGCATATAAGAAAATACAGATATGCCTAGCCATCTAAAGTCATATTTTTTAATTTCTCTTTCAATATTATCCAGAGTATCGTACATATGACCGTCAATAACTTTAATTTTAAATCCTTTTGTTTGTAAATAACCTTTTAGAAAAGATGGACCAGGTGCCGGTTTACTTTTGTCCATACCTGGCAATGATGTAATAACGGCGTCATATAAAGTTTTATCTTCTATAACTTCTCCGGCTCTAGGCCATCTTTCGTCTGCTGTAGGAAACCTATCCATTAATAAGGTAATCCTCCAACAATGTGTATACGATTTTCTTTTGAACAATTTAATGCTGTATGTTTTTTTCTAGTGTCTATTACATACGCCTCTCCTGTGGCTGGTATGTGTATTCTATCACTATCTAATAATAAGAAACAATGTTCATTTGTTACTATTGGTATATGCAATCTTTGTGTTAAGTCATTATGCCAAAGGTAACATGCTTTAGGTTTCATTCTCATTAATCTTGTTCTAGTAAGTTTATGTTCTTCCATTATACTATTAATGTAAGGTAAATTAAATAAAGGAACAGTGTATGTGTGTTCGCTACTATCTATGTCATAACCTTTACCGGCTCCTTCTTCAGGATCCATATCTTTAGAATAACCTTGTAGATATAATTGTTTATTATAATCTGGTAAAGTCTCTAACTCTTTTTTAATTTTTTCTAAATCGTATTGGTAAGTCTTCATAAACTCATTCTCTTTTTAGATAATCTTAACTTATCTTTCATTTTTAGTTTTAATTTTTTTAATGTACGTAAATCTGTCCAACTTCTTGAACCACGTCTAGTTTCTCTTTTTACTTCAGCTTCTTTAACTTGCTTTTTTAACTCTTTATGTTTTGCTTTTATAGTCATATAGCCTCCATGTTATACAGCTATTTATAAGTCTTATAAATATGCCTATGATGAGATTGAATGTAGTGGTGACTAGTAAACCAGGTGATGGCTTAATGCATTATAGCTTTGAACAAGTACAATATTTAAATGATTTAGGTATCAATGCAAAACTTATAATTATACCTCACTATAAATTTACCAAAGAAACATATATTGAAGCTTTATCGGAAAAGTATATACATATGAAAAATGTATATTTTGACTATGAAGAAGCTGATGTAAATTTAATTATGGGTAGAAGTATGTTAACTTTAGCATATAAGAGTATTAAAGATTATGATAAGAAAAACAAATTAACTTTACGTTTGTTATTTAAGAAACCTCTTAAATAAGAATATTAAGAAAACCACCTTAAAAAATATCCTTTAGCCCAAGAATTTTTAA
>Ga0163179_10002597_pt1 | contig 12525 bp, 12 predicted proteins | sample AtlANTMetagenome_FD_109643 | JGI IMG/M metagenome (GOLD analysis project Ga0163179, IMG submission 109643) | Marine eukaryotic phytoplankton communities from the Atlantic Ocean - Atlantic ANT 2 Metagenome | ecosystem: Environmental > Aquatic > Marine > Oceanic | place: North Atlantic Ocean...
AACGTTTTCCCGGTGCGACGGGAGAATTCTCTTGGTTGTTGTCCGGTATTACGATGGCCACGAAGTTGATCCAGGCCAAAATTCGACGAGCTGGATTGATTGACATTCTAGGAGCTCAGGGAGATGTCAACGTTCAAGGAGAGGTTCAACAAAAACTAGATGTTTACTCCAATGATGTACTGATTCAGTATCTCAGCTCGCGAGAGAGTATTGGAGTCTTAGCCTCCGAGGAGAATGAAAAGCCTCTATTGTTTCATCAGGACTCAATGGAGGCCAAATATGCCGTGGTATTTGATCCACTCGATGGCTCTTCAAATATCGATGTGAATGTTAGCGTCGGCACCACCTTTTCAATTCTTCGGCGCCCTGATGACGTTGGCTTTGACGATACCAAACCATGGGTTCTTCAGCCGGGTGCCCAGCAGATCGCTGCCGGCTATGTTGTTTATGGATCCTCGACAATCCTGGTCTACAGTGTCGGCAATGGTGTCCATGGCTTCACACTGGATCCTGCTGTGGGGGCTTACGTCCTCAGTCATCCGAACATGAGAATGCCTGAGCAAGGCAAGTATTACTCAGTTAATGAGGCCTACCTGGACAGTTTCCCGACGAGCTACGCGGAATACATCCAACGATTGAGATCCGGCGAATTAGGGCACCCATACGCCTCTCGGTATATCGGCTCGATGGTGGCCGATTTTCATCGAACACTTCTCAAAGGAGGTGTCTTTCTTTACCCACCAACAACAGAACAGCCCGACGGAAAATTGCGTTTGCTCTACGAGGCGAATCCGGTGGCATTTCTCGCGGAACAAGCAGGTGGCCGAGCTTTCGATGGGCGTGGCAACATTCTGGATATCGTCCCTGAAAGTATCCACCAACGCACACCACTGGTTGTGGGCAGCCAAGTCGAAATGCTGGATTTCGAGAGAACGGTGATGAAGGCTGGCTGAATCAGATTAGCCCGTCAGAGGGGGTGTTAATCGGGGAGTGTCTATTGCGGTTGTACGGCGGGAACTGTGGTTTGGACCGGAGAGCCGTTATGGGACGAAGAATGTTTTGGCTGATTGGATTCGTAGTCGTTTCGGTTTGTGCCTATTGGGGTTGGAAGCTGACGGCTCGGAACGCCTATGAAGCAGCGGAATACAAAACGCTGGAGCAACAAGGACAGTTCGAAATCAGGGAGTATCCAGAGCTGATGTTGGCTACGACGTCGATGAATGCTGCTTCGCAGGGCGAAGACGGCAGCTTCATGCGACTCTTCCGCTACATTAGCGGCGGAAATGATGCTGAGCAGAAAGTTGCCATGACTGTTCCCGTTTTCATGGAAGAGAATGAAGAGCAAGGGCCTGGGCAAATGGGCTTTGTCCTCCCCAAGGATGTTAGCTCAGCTCGGATTCCGCAGCCAGCTGATCAATCGGTAAACATTCGCCAGCGCGATGGCGGCAAATTTGCCGTTTTCCGTTTCGCAGGTCGCATGGATGAAGCAACACTCGATGACGCTGAGCAAAAACTCCGAAATTGGGTCGCGACGAAGGGATTTAAGGCAGATCCCGAGGCTGAGTATGCAGGTTACGATCCACCCTGGACCCCAGGTATGTTACGTCGCAACGAAGTATTGATCCGTTTGGTTTCTGACGAGCAAACGTACTGAGAAGCGGCGATTACCTCTCGTTGGCTTTCTGAGTTGCTTGATCAATTGCGAAAACGACAGCCTTCAAGTTGCTCAATCGCGATCAGCACTTCTTCCGGAACCGCGACAGGTTTGTCTGCGATGTGATCATAAAGGATTGCCGTGCACCCTCCCTCTGCGACCGGCACACCTGTCGAATTGCAAACGATGCGAAAGCCAAGTTTGACGCAACTCATCGTTACCTTCTGAGCTGATACACCCGCGTAAATATGGCCCGGGTACTTGAGTTGTCTTGAGTAAGTGCATTCGATGTCGGAGAGCACGGCCCCGATGCCCTTGCCTGTCGGAACAACCTCTACACCGACCTGAGTCGCATAGGCAGCTCTCGCATCTTCGAACCATTTGAGGTAAACGAGATTATTGACGTGGCCGTAAGCGTCGAGGTCAGACCATTGGATCGGGAGACGGAGCACGACGGGGTAATCTGCGAGTGCCGACGGCTTGTTGAGTACATCCTGCATCGCCATGCTCCTTTTTGCCCGGTTGCTGAGAGAGGGCACGTGGCTTCAGCCTGAGTAAGCTAGAATCGTGCTACGCTCGATCCATCAGCGAGAGCATTTCAAGTTTATCGGTTCGTTCTATCTTACGGGACATTGCAACGGGCGAAAGACATCACTACAAAGATCGCCTTGGAAATCGTTGACTTTCAATAAGGAGGACAGGCGTTGGCACGTTCATTGGGCAACAGCATTGCGGATTCATTAGAGCTAGGTGTGGATTACGCCGAGAAACTACTCAAAGACGTCACTCCGGATAAATTTGCGCGATTAGCAGCGCCTGGTGGCTCGCCAATTCAATCGAACCACGGCGCATTCATTTACGGTCATTTGTCGCTTTATGCTCCGCAGGTCACGATGCACCTCGGCGATGTTGCACCCGAGATTGTCATTCCGGACGGTTTCGAAAAACTGTTTTCAAAGGATGCGACCTGTGTTGATGATCCTGCTGGCGATATCTATCCCAGTCAGGAACAGGTGACGCGATGTTTTATTGATGGTTATCGCAAAACCTGTGCAGCGCTGCGTGAGGTCAGCAATGAGCCGTTGGAGCAAGTCAATCCAACTCCAGGTCGACTAGGAGAACGATTTCCGACGGTGGGATCGGTCGTGGCCTTTTACTGCGGTGGCCATTTGATGCTTCACCTTGGGCAAATGAGTGCTTGGCGTCGTATGATGGGCTTGTCACCTGCCTGATTGAATCGTGACCTCTTTCCCGCTCACGACGAACTGATCGGGCTTGGTCGTCTGATCGATGGCCAAGCCTCACGCGGATCGCTCTGGGGCGATACGAAAGAATGATGCAGAATCACTTCGGTGAGGTCGGAGGATTACCTGATCCAGTTCAGCGAAGTCAGGAACCGATCCATCTTGGCGACCGTCTGTTGATAGAACTTGTCGTCATGTCGGCCTTTGTTGAAAAAGCCATGCCCTTGTCCCTCGAAGTAATGCGTTTCGCAGCGATTCCCAAAATCCTTCATGGTCGAATCGAATTTTTGGATAGTCGCCAGAGGCACTAAGGCATCCTGCGTCCCGAAGAAAACCAGAGTTGGAGGAAGGCCACGCTGGATGTTGTGGAGTGGTGAAAATTCTGGGTACCGGTCGCCGATTCGCTCATGTCCATAGCTGCCTGGGCCGTTGTCATAGACCGGATTAAAGAGGAGTAACGCATTGGGCTTGCAGCGAATACGCTGATCTTCCTCATCCTCATCGAACCCCTTAATCATGGCTGTTGCTGCCGCCAGATGTCCACCTGCTGAACCGCCTCCAGCGGCGATGCGTTGAGGGTCGATGCCCAGTTGACGAGCATTTTTTCGGATCCATCGAACTGCTGATTTGGCGTCGCGAACAGCCTCGAACGGCGTCGTCCCATGCTGATTTTCAACTCGATATTCAGCGGTAAACGCCACCATGCCGCGACCAGTTAGATACTGGCAGTGAGGTTCAAACTGTTTGGGAGTTCCGCCCGTCCACCCTCCTCCAAAGAAAAACACAACGGCGGGACGGCATTCTGACTTTTGGTGGCCCGTCGGAACGTAACGATGGAGACGCAGTTCAACGTCGCCGATTGTTTTGTAAACGATCGAATCGTATGGGGCAGACGCAGTCTCGCCCTGGCCGAAACAATCGTTGGAATGACAGAGGATTAAGAGTATCCATATCCAGGAGTTGCCGTAGGACACAAACATGTCATTTCCGTTGTGGCGCGGTGGAAGCGGATGAAATAGAGCGTTGCGATTGAACGATTGAGTCTTCAGCTTAATAGTCGGTCGGATCTGCGGCTGGAAATGAATTGTGTGTTCGAAACGCATCCAGTTGGCTGGGATGTGGATTCACGCCGTTCCCGGGGTGGATCTTCGTCGAAGTCCCGCCAAGAGGGCGCCCATTGCCAGCAGGAACATGGCTGCTGTGGAAGGCTCGGGAACAACCGAGACAGCACGTGGGCCTGTTTCGTAACCGCCGTCTTGGAAGGCAGCAACAAAGTCGCTGCTGTTAAACAGTCCGTCGCCGTCCCAATCGCCCTGTTCCCAGCCGGCTGGAGTATCCGTCTCGAACAGGCCGCCTTGGAACACGACCACGAAATCTTTGGTGTTGAATTCACCGTCCAGATTGGCATCGCCAAAATAGGTGCCGGCCAACTCGTGGACCCAGTAATCTCGGTCAAACAGATCGAGCACTCCATCGCCATTAAGATCAAATCGACCTGGCTCAACGGCTTCGCGGATTTTTTGCGACAAAAGATCAATGTCTTCGGCGTTGTGGCTGGCGTCGTAATTCAAATCGCCAGGCCCATCCGCAACAATGAACGAAAGAGAATGTTCGTTGACTTCGAGGTCAAAACCGTTGGGCACCTCGTAGCTCAGCGGCGACTCGCGAAATAATTCGAAGTCAACCATTTTGTAATCGGGACGACCTTGGAAATCGGGTGCCAGTTCAAAACGACGTGCAGTGACCTCGTATTCTCCCGGTAAGAGTGTGCCGATCGGCTCAACGAGCGCTTTCGGAACATCCTCGGGATATCGAAATTCACGAGTGGTAAACATCGGGTTCACCGCGAATGAGTCGAGGGAAAAGTGGTTTTCCATTCGCTTTAATTCGGCGGCGAAATGAATTCTTCGCGAGTAATCGAAAAAGGGAGCGGCGATCGATATCTCGTCGGTCGGAACCGCTATGAAATCAGGCTCTTTTGAGTCGATCTCTGGAAGCATCCGCCAGAGCAATTCCTCGTGTTCCCAATAGGCTTCCGGATCGCGGGTCCCGAACGGTGGCAGCGGCGGCAACGGCTCGCCATCGCGATAAGCGATCTCTGTGTCTGAGCTGATTCGGACAAGAAGAGGCGCTGCTGACTGCAACGGTTTGCTAATGGCAAAAATAACCGTTATCAAAACCAGCAAAGAGGCACATCGTTTCAGTGGGTTACGGCGATGTATTTGGTAATTCATCGAATCCCCTGAATGTTCAAAACTCTTGGCAGTTCGGATCGCTTTCACTCCGATGGCGAGTTCCCAATTATAACAACCGTTTGAAAAATTTACGGCGGCATAAGAGAAAAGATTCCACCGCTAGGGGTCTGCGCAAGAAGCAAGCAGATCGTTCGCAACGGTGCTTGAGCCGATCTTGTCTTGAGCCGCGATTCGTCGATTGAGACCTGATTCAAATCGTTGCAGTCACAGACCGTCGTCGGAGTCCTGCTAACAGGGCTCCCGTCGCCAGCAGGAACATCCCAGCTGTGGAAGGCTCGGGGACTGCTGAGACAGTACGTGGGCCTGTTTCGTAACCACCGTCTTGAAAGGCCGCGACAAAGTCGCTGCTGTTGAACAGTCCGTCGCCGTCCCAATCGCCCTGCTCCCAACCTGCTGCAATGTCTGTCTCGAACAGGCCTCCTTGGAACACAATCACGAAATCCGTGCTATCAAACTCACCATCCAGGTTCGCGTCGCCAAGATAGGTCCCTGCCAAATCGTTGACCCAGTAATCTCGATCCGCGAGATCGATTACTCGGTCTCCATTGAGATCGAATTGGCCAGGAGGTTCGCCTTCGCGAATTTTTTGCGACAGAAGATCGATGTCTTCCGCGCCCAGGCTACCGTCACCATTTAAGTCGCCAGGGCCTGCCGAAACAAAAAACGCGAGCGAATGTTCAGTGATCTCAAGGTTGAAACCGTTGGGGATCTTATAGTTCAACGGCGACTCGCGAAAGAGATCGAAATTAACCATTTTGTAATCAGGTTCGTTTTGGAAATCGGGAGCCAGTTCATAGCGTCGCGCTGTTACCTCGTATGCTCCCGGTGACAGCGTGCCGATCGGCTCGACGATTTCTTTTGGAACGTCCTCGGGGAATCGGTAATCCATGGTGATAAACATGGGATTCACAGCGAATGAGTCGAGGAAAAATTGATTTTCCAGCTGCTTAAGTTCGGCGGCGAAATGAATGCGGCGAGAGTAGTCAAAAAACGGTGCCGCAATCGATAACTCATCCGCTGGACCTGCGATTAGGTTAGGATCTTTCGGGCCGCCATCGGGAAGCATTCGCCAGAGTACGTCCGCGTGTTCCCAGTAAACCTTCGGGTCCTCAAACCCAAAGGGAGGTAGCGGCGGCGGTGCCTCGCCATTTCGATAGGCTGTTTCGATGTCGGAGCTATTTCGTACGAGAAGAGGTGCCGCGGCATGCAAGGGTTTACCGATGGCAAAAAAGATTTGCATCAGAACAAAAAGAGAGACGCATCGTTTGATCGAGCAGCGTTGATGTAATAAGTAACTCATCAAATCCCTTGTATGTTTATTAAACTTGGCAGCTCGACTCCCTTTGGCGCCTCGAATAGAATTCCTGAGTATACCAACCCTTTGAAAAATTTACGGAAACAAACCATCGTCTTTAAGGATTAAGGTTGTCTTGCCCGGGCGGGTTCGCTCTGTAGAATCGAGACGTTCGAAGGGCATTTCGAGCAAGTTCAAAGATCCCTGGCCAAGTGGCCGTGTTTGCCGGCAGAGCTCTTCTGCAGAGGGTGGCTCCATGGAGAAGTGGAAGACATGAGTAAGAATCTTATTTTTATCAGTTTCGTTGTCTCGCTCACCCTCGTGATTGGGACGCCGGCGTCTGCAGCCAAACCGCTCAAAGTATTCATCTTGGTGGGACAGTCCAATATGCAGGGGCATGCGGCCGTCCGAACCTTCGAGCACTTGGAGATGGATCCAGAAAGTCGTTTGCTGCTGCAGTCGATGGTTGACGAAGAGGGGAATCCCAAAGCTGTCGAAAATGTATGGATCACGTCGATTGGAAATGACGGCACCGACAAGGAACAGCATGGTCAGCTCATTGCCGGATATGGAGCCGCAGGACGAGAGCCGAAGATCGGACCTGAGTTGACTTTTGGCATCAAAATGCAAGAGGCTCTCGATGAGCCAATACTACTCATCAAAACCGCATGGGGCGGGAAGTCGCTGAATACTGACTTTCGTTCACCCAGTGCCGGTCCCTATGAGTTCAACGAAAACCAGTTGCAGGATTTTGAAAAGCGAGGCAAAGATGTCGTTGCTGAGAAGGCGGCCAAGCAGGAAGCGGTGGGACGCTACTATCGTTTGATGCTCGCTCACGTTCGTCACGTGCTACAAGATATTGAGAGGGTCTATCCAGATTACGATTCTGATGCCGGATATGAACTTGCTGGATTCGTCTGGTTTCAAGGCTGGAATGATATGGTTGATCGAGGTACCTATCCGGAGCGAGGGAATCCTGGCGGGTACGATCGATACAGCGACGCTCTTGCACATTTTATTCGTGATGTACGAAAGGAGCTTGATGCTCCCAAGATGCCTTTCGTGATTGGAGTGATGGGGGCGGGTGGACCGGTCGAAAAATATGGGCCCTCCCAGCGCCGATACGCGGCAATTCATTCTGGATTTCGAAACGCAATGGCTGCTCCCGCCGATCTTCCTGAGTTTCGTGGCAATGTAATGGTGGTTCGAACCGAAGAATGTTGGGACGATCAACTCGGGCAGTTGTCGCAGCGTTGGGGGCAGATCAATGCGAAAAGACGACAGCTACAGCAAGACGAAAGTTTGACCCCGGACGAACGTAAGCAGGCCCTGGATGAATTTACGGCAGAGCTCTATACGCCCGAGGAATTAACGATCCTGGAGGTTGGGAAATCTAACGCTGAATACCATTATCTGGGATCCGGCAAGATCATGGCCAACATTGGCAAGGCGTTTGCCGCGGCGCTTTCTCCGTGAATCCGTGCAGCTAACCCTTGCTGCGAAAGATCAGGGTCGGCCTGTTGGCGAAGGTGGGCTGAAAAAAACTGCCGACCCATGTTGGGGACCCAGGCTGGGTGTCGTGGGAGGCAATTGGTAGGGCCGGATTTCTCGCAGTCGATAATCATTCCAGTTCCGAGCTCGGCTCGGGGGATTGTTCGCGTACCATGCGAACGTTTGTTGCTTGCGAGTGTTGTAGAGCGAGTCTAAACGCCCTACGGGAGAATCATAGGTCAGTCCGCCAAATCCATAGTTACTCTGGTAAAACCATTTGTTGGCCACCGGAACTGACGTCGTGACTCGACCGTCAAGCCGGACACTCAATTGTAATCGATCAAGTTTCAGGCTGACTCCGCCAAGGTCAGGGTGGAGCCGCGTCTGTCCAGCAGCCAAACTCGTCACGCAAAAGGTAATGACGCTGGCAGCGGTGGTGCGAATGATCCAAGTAGTGAGTAGCTTGTTTTTCATGGTGGCCTCTGTGGCGGACGGGACAGGGAGACCTTCGGCATCCGTCTCATCTAGCGTACCTTATGTTTCGAGCTTCGGCACGCACGACGGATCGCGAGAGAGCACTATTTTAGGTCGCCTGCGACCCACTCACGCGAATTCAGTTGCTCCAATTGGTCATGGGGTCTGCCTCCCGGAGAAACTGCGTCGATGATTCTTCGAATAACGCAGTCGCTAATCACTCAATTTAGAAATCGGAGTTAGCTGGAGCTTGCGAAATTCGACTTCAGCACCCTCGGCTTGTAACGCGATTTGCCCCTTTTTCGCAGTGCAATCGGTTCCGTGATTAACCAGGTCGCCATTGACCCAGACCTTGACCTGGTCACCAAGGCACTCGATGACCATCGTATTCCAATTGCCAAGTGGCTTTTCCGAGCCATCTGTCAAATTCAAAATGCGGCGAGCCTTCCCCTCGGTGATGCCCCAGGTGTCTTTGGGCCCGCGCCGTTTGATCATGTCCGGTACTGTAATGTCCTCAACGATGCACCAAAAATCTCCTGCGTGCTGATGGTTCATTTGCACTTCAATCGATTGGGGAAACATCTTGTACAACGCACGAGGCGTTGAAGCGTGTACAAGCACTCCGCAATTTCCTGGTGTACCAGGGAAACGATACTCGACTTCCAATCGGTAATTGTCGAAATTTTTGTCGGTGATCAGATGGCCTCGGGGTGTTCCCAGGCTTACGAGATTTCCATCCCGAACAATGAAAGTCTCTTTGATGTCCTTGTCATTGTCCGCACTAGGTACGTCGCTGTGCCAGCCGGTCAGGTCTTTACCGTTGAATAGATCCTCCGCACCCGTGACAGGAGCAGTCGTGTTGAAGAGTGCGACGAGGTAAATCAAGAAAAAAGGGATGCTGCGAATCATGCTGGGATTTGCCTCCGAGGTCCGAAGTTCCATGGAATCGAAGATGATGGGTACGACTTAAGCCTCGAGTATAGCGAATGGCTTTGTTTATTGCGCGGTGATCGATTGACGAGAACTGCCGATGGGGCTGGGCACCGGAGAGACTGTCCTTCTCTCTCTCCAAGATTGTTCCTCACTAAGCCCCGAGGGATCGATAAACAAGAAGAGTCTGGGACGCTTGCGCATGAAAAAACCAGCCGACGGTGAAGCCGGCTGGTCGAATGTTTGCTGCCCACTATCCGGGCGAAGCTGACAATCGCAATTAAAAAGCGTGGGTGTAGGGAATCGAAAGTGGGTTGTCGTAGGGCTTGTACATGTAGGGGTTGTGGTAGGCGTACGGATTCGCATACGACTGGTTGTAGCGATATCCGCCAACGGCACCGAGGTTGTATCGGTACGGCTCAGTACTGGGGTGATAATATCCGATGGATGGGTGGTAGTGGGTTTTGCCATAACCATAACCGGCGTGCATCCCGCCTGCCGCCGCCGTTCCCAGCGAAACGCCACCATAGGGGACGCCGACACCGCCGATGTGATAACCTTCGCTGTGATATCCTCCCAAGCCGCCGCGGGCAAAGGCCTCTTCTGGCATGGCAATGCCGAGACAGGCTATCAGTGCAAAGAATCCTAGTATGCTTGATTTAAACATGCTGTTGCTCCTCTCGTAATCGAATCGACGCGGAACATTATGTAAAACGTTCGTTGTGCTGTTAATGTATTTATTTCGTCTTGTGACTTAGGTGCTCTGGTTTGACTCGTTTGACGACCACATCGGTCTTCTGCGATTTGCCATCCGCCGTTTGGAGATCTACGGTCCAGATTTGCGTGTTGTTGTCCTTGCGAGTGAGTGTTTCGTCGCCTCGGACGATTTCTCCACCTTGAAGGACCTCTTTGGTGACGATCTTCCAACTGTCTCCGGATTTCTGCCACATGCTCGCGATGATGTGTCCGCGAGAATCAAAAGTCCAGGAACGTATCTGTTGGGTCGGGGCGTACCATCCAATGTGTTGGACGCCGGTTGCCGTCACTTGGCCGTTAAGAGTTGCGGTGAAATTGCGGATCAGGAAGTTCCGGTTTACTGACCAGCGACAGGTCGTATGAACGACCGGATTTTTTGCGGCACCGGCCTGATCGTGATCGCTCGTATCATCCACCCAGCTACCGATTAGCCATTCGAGCTCCTTCAGGTGTTCGTAGTTCGAAGGTGGCAATTCAGGACCTTCGTTGACTCGTTGCAAAAACCATTGCCCGTCTTTTTTAATGTGGATTGCGGAGTAATGCCCACCAATCGATGCATTGGCCCCCGGGGACTGCGATTGAGTGGTTCCGATTTCCACTGCCGTGTTGGGATGAGGGAATTCAATGGATTGAACGGTGATTTTGATCGTCGCTCCCTTGTGCTCTTCAAAGAACTTCTTGAATGCATCAGCGAGCGCCTTGCGTCCTTTCAGTAGGTGGCCGGTTTGGTCAATTAACTCGCCGTCCTCCGTCCAGAGATTGGCAAGTTTCTGCGAGTCACCTTGATTGAATGCGCTTTGGTAGGCCGTCGCTGAGGCTCGGATTGCCTGCTCGTCCGCGGGAATCGCTTGGCCTTGACTTAAGGCGACTGAGGGCAAGGTCAGAAGGACAGCAAGTGAGCAGGTCGACAAGGTCACTGAGATGGCTCGATTCATGTTGGAAACGCTCTTGGTATTGGCAGTGGATGCACGAACGACACAAGGTTGGATTGCGGCAATGAAGGCCACCAGTTCTGTATCGATAAAAGCCTGAGAGGGTTGCGTAAATCGGTGGGCGGCTGGTTTCACCTGATCAACGGCGATCGGTGGAACGAACCAAAAAGCTACTGCTTCTCATGGTAATTGGGGTTCATCAAAGAAGGATCCTGATCGGCTCGAAGCTTCGGTTTTGTTTCTCCGGTAGGCTGTGATTGTGAGCCCCATGCCGAATGTAGCGGTTGAGCTGGCACCGGCGGGCTCGTCAAAACCCTGCGGAAATCAAGCAAGTCTCCTCCGCTCAGCCTGACAGCCGACCACGATATTCGGCAAGACAAAATGACGGACAAAAACTCTGGCAATAATTAAAATAAAACGATGATCCACAGGTTCGTAAGCAACCGGCCACGTGTGCGAAGTTCCACTGAAAAAATCCTATGACCGTTCTCGCGTTAGGCCACTGATCTGTGATTGTAAAAAACGAACCGTTGGGCGAGCCGATAAACGCTGTCATCTTCGGGGGCTCAAACGTTACCAAAAGCCTAATCTTGACCAAGGCCGCATTGGAACTTGCCAGGTCGGTGGAACAATTCAATGTGGTGCGTATCTGTGAAACAAGTCGGACTGGCATGCACAGTCCTGCAAGGCGGGCCCTTAGGCGAGCAATGCAGAGGCTCGTGAAGGTCGCGGATGATGGGCCACTCGTAGATCGGCCTTTGATGACATTAAAGGGTTTGACTCGGCGGTACCGTGTCGAGTTTTGCACGCCGCCGAATCGCATGGCGAACCATCCTTCGGTCTACAGTGATCTCCCAAAAACGAAAGGTATAAACCTGGCGTTGTGCTTCGGCTGCTCGCAGTTGTTTGGGCCTCAATTGTTGGACGCATTTGATGCTTGCGTAAATCTTCACGACGGGGCTTTGCCCGCCTATCGCGGAAGATTGGTGACTCAGTGGTCGGTTTACCATGGCGAAACACAATCTGGTTTCACCTACCATTACATGGTGAGTGAGGTCGATGCGGGGAGAGTTTTGTTGCAGGACTCTGTTCCTATTGGCGACAAATCGATAAGTAGGCTGCAACTTGAAAAGAGTGATCGCAGTAGCTTGCATCTGCCACGAGTGATCGCTGCTATTGGCAGACGCGATCTCGGAGTTCCACAAGAAGGCGAGGTCAAGATCTATACGAAATCAGACGCTCGAGAGATGATTCGTATCGAAGAGTTTTCTGAAATTTCGTTGGACGAAGTTCGGCGACGGTTACGAGCCTTTGGCAGAATTCAAGTGAAGTTCCAGGGAAAAGACTATCGCGTAGTAAGCTTGCGAAATGCTCGTCAGCCGGCCAGTGGATCACGAGTTCTTACCACCCGTGATGGGGTCATGGTGGGGCTTTCGGCGAGGTTGGGGCAGGCCGTGTTGACTCGGCTCTCGTAACACGAAACTCGCCATCGCGC
>Ga0163179_10002598_pt1 | contig 12524 bp, 6 predicted proteins | sample AtlANTMetagenome_FD_109643 | JGI IMG/M metagenome (GOLD analysis project Ga0163179, IMG submission 109643) | Marine eukaryotic phytoplankton communities from the Atlantic Ocean - Atlantic ANT 2 Metagenome | ecosystem: Environmental > Aquatic > Marine > Oceanic | place: North Atlantic Ocean...
ACAGGTATGTTGCCAATATATCCAGCCATCTATTAGCCCTCCAATGCCGTTAGCCTAGCCTCAATGCTAGTTAATCTTTGTTCTGTTGCTGCACCGATAAATGATAATAGCTCAGTGTAACGAATACCCATTCGTGTTTTTTTCACTGCGCCCTCTGGGGCTTCTTCTTCTGTGTAATAGTCTTGAATATCTACACGAGCATTTTGTGCTTGTATGCCTTTTTCTTCATCAGCCTCGATAGCAGGAATATCTGTTCGTGTTTCCCACCAAACTGTATTGATAAAAAACGCATAGTCTCCTGCATCTAGCCCTGCGTCTGACATTGCAGTTTGTATTTGTTGAGCAATAACACCACTGTGTGTTCGAGCCTTGTCACCTTTAGTTTCTACCGCACTATTCCATTTAAAAGTTTTAAACAGTTTGCTTAAAGATTTGGCTGCTGCAATTTCTGCATCTGTTAGTGATGCAATCTGTTGTTTTTCTCTTTCATCAGATGTTACGATTGAGGGGTTGGTAGCATTTATATCATCAAAACGACCAATGCTTGCAGCACCAAGATCATATGCGTTATCAGTTATTGTGCCATTTCTATCTGTAGGTCTAAAATCAATAGACGTTGGCATTAGTCCTCCACCACTTGATCCATTATCAGCAATAAAACTAGGTCTACTACCTACAAATATTTTACCAGAAAGCTGCCCTTCTCTATAAAAAGTAAAAATATCTCCATCATTGGTATTCCGTCTTAACTCAAGTGCCACAGCGCCATCGGAAGTAGCTTGAACTCTATTTGTTCTGAGCGCAACACCTTGTGTGGCAAATGTAGTATTTGTTTTTCCTACCACAAGATTACCGCTATCATCCCATCTACCAACGTGGCTACCATCAACATGAAATCTAATGCCTGAAGCGGCTGTGGCATTTCCTTCGTCAGCTTTGATAAAGATATTACCATCACCGCTAGATGCACTTACCTCACCATAAGAACCTGTGTCAGTATCCTTTAGTCTTATAATTGGTGTAGCACTTTCAATGTCTAAAGATGCGTCAGGTGTCGTTGTACCAATTCCAACATTACCACTACTGTCGATACGCATACGTTCAGTAGGTGCAACACCATCATTACCATCATTTGTTTTGAATATTAAATCGCCTTTTTCATCGTCAGCCGTACCGTCATGGCTTGCTTCTATCTCAGCTAATGTTGATAGCTCACCGCCAGACTGTTCGCCTTTAAAGACAATAGTGCTTTCACGCCCACCGTCTGTGTCTTCATGAGTTGTATTTGTAATTGTTAACGATGGGTCAGGAGAAGATACTAAAACATCCCCTGCGCTATTGATCCTTAGTCTTTCTGTAGGTGCTAGAGCATCATTACCATCGTTGGTTTTAAAGATAAGGTCTCCCTTCTCATCGTCTGCTGTACCGTCATGGCTAGACTGTATCTCAGCTAGTGTACTTTCCTCACCGCCAGACTGTTGACCTTTAAAGATAACCTTACCTTCACGCCCACCATCAGTATCCTCATGGGTGTTATTTATTATAGTAACTTCTGGCGTAGTATCTGTAGCCGTTACATCCTGAACATTAGCAACAGTAGTTGTTGATAAACTTCCAGCCCTTGCTCCTATGTATCCACCCATTAGGTTATCTCCATATAGCTCATTGTGACTGAAAGCTTATCAGCAACGCTACAGTCTACTTTTATTATATCACCAACATTCATATTAATTTTACCTTCGAGCGGCGAAAGCATTGAGCCAACAGGGATTGCAACATCTTTAATTAAATGTGCGGTAGTGTTTTGCGTTTGCCCTGTTTGCGTTGTTGTACTTACCAAAGTTACAGATGCTGTAACCTGAGAGCTATGAACGTTAGATAATGTCAAACCTAACATAACTATCGTACTGCCTGTCTGTACTGTATAGATTGTTTCGGGTGTACCAGCAGAGGCTGGCGCAACATCCCTTGTAACTAGTTTAAACGTATTTGCCATGTTAGCCTCCTAGAGCTATCGCTAATGCAGTCGCTTCGTCTACCGTTGCTTTCTGCGAGATTGTTGAAATGTTACTTGCTACAATATTTGTGTTAGCAGTATTGTCAGCAACAGTAGTTATGTTAGCAGAAATAGCAGCTAAAGTATTCATGTCGCTAACGGCATCAGTTGTTCCAAGAATAGCTAAATCAGCAACAGCAGAGCTTGTACCTAAACGCCCAATTTCTGTAGCTTTAGCAGCTACCGCACCTATATCCGTAGCGTCAGCCGCAACAGCAGTTACATTAGATGCTATTCCAGCAACCGTTGTTACTCCACTAGCAACTCCAGCTACTGTGGTTACATTACTAGCAATAGCAGCTACTGATTGTATTGCGTCTGTAGCATCAGTACCGTCCTCGATGTCGCCTAGCGTAGCAATGTCAGCAGTAACTTGAGCTAGAGTTTCAACGTCAGCAATTAGTGGCCCATTTTCCATTGCTCCAGTGCTTGCGTTAAAACCAAGGACTCGGCCTTTCCTTGTTGCTAAGCTAGGAAGAGTTAAGGTTGGAGCATTCTCGCTGTCTGGAACTCGTATGCCCCTTTCAGATCTGTCCTTATTGTCTGATGCAATAGCTGTTAATGTATCTAGTTGTGTGTTTAAGGCTGCTCGATTGATTGTTTGCCCTGCAAAGAAGTTAGCAGTTCTTTCAATGTCTATTCTTCGAGTAATAGTAACTTTATCATTTAGTGTAAGACCAGTTCCAAAGGTTGCAGTACCAGTTGAACCATCACCACCAGAAAGAGTGTAGTGAGTAGTAATTGTTTTTTGAACATCGTTTACATATACATCAACGTCACCATCATCAAAGAACTCAAATGGAATAGTAAATGCTGTTTGACTTGCTGTTGCAGTATAATGCACTCGCGCAGAATTAGCAGAAAGAGCTATAGACATATCAAATCCTTTTCTTTGTTATTGTATGAAAATTAAAAAAAGTACAACGCACAAATAAACTAGTACAAATTACTGCGCCCACATTCTTGTAATTGCATTCATGTCGTCTTTCCAAAACCACATTCGAGCAAATGGTAGGTTACGAACAACTTGTTTTGCACCTTCACCATAATTACCAGAAGCAAAATCAACAATACCTCTACTTATATCAGTAGCTATAGATGGACCAGCACCAGCAACATTTGTTATTGCATCCATAGTATTAGGCTGTTGAGGAAACTTAGGATCAAGAATGCCATTAGATATATTAGGCCCACCAAGAGCTAAAGAAGTGTGCATCGACTGATAAAACAAATCACTATACAAAGCAGTAATACCACTAGCATCCCATGCTCGAGCAAACCTATCTTGCGCTGACATATCATCCCAAGCAAATTCTGCACCAGATAAAGAGTATCTTAATTTAACTGACAGATAACCAAGGCCAAGCATTGTTGTCATACCAACAGCTCTATTTTTTAATTGACCATGAGCCATTGCGCCAACCATTTTATTTACGTTAGCAAACGTATAACTGTAAAACTGAAATGGTAATGCTAACAAACCATTTTCTATTCTAGCATAACCTTTAACTGTTTTATCTTCTTTGTACCCAAAATTCTTTGCAATATGGTGAGGCACAAAAACAACGCCATCATTTATTATCGGCCTATCTGCTGGCGTTGCAGCAAGAATAGTATTTAACACACCAGAGTTCATTGCAGATCTAAATGTATCTACTGTTTCCTGTTGTATTACAGACTGTCGTTTGTATTCTTCTAAAGCTAGTTTATTAATTCTATTTTCATATTGCACATTAGTTTCTTTAGATTTTCTTGCAGATCTTGTATGCATAATTTCATGTAACATTACAAAGTTTGACCAATCTTTTGGTGAATCAAACATATCAGGTAATGCTTTAACACCTTTTACCTTAGGAGAAAGCCAAGCCTTTTCGTCAAACATAGTACCTTCAATATAATCTCTATCAAATTTAATTGTATTTGATTTAGGATTGTAAAAAGCTGGGACATATCTATCACCTTTGCTTTTACCTACTAGACTACCATCTTCATTAGCCTCAATGATCTTAACAGTTTTTCCTTCTACTTCAGGAATTAAAAAACTAGTCGACCACTCATCTGTATTTGCAACATACAAACCACCTTGAGTTTCTTGCCAAGGCGCTCTGGCTATTTCTTTTGCTCTTGCTTCGTCAATTCCATATCGAGCTAACCATTCTATTTCAAATGGCGTTGCTTCTTTTTTACTTAACTTAATAGATCTTTCTATAATTGTATGACCTCGAGCAATACCATCAAGCGTTTTACTTAACTGTGTTACTGGGCCAAGACCATTTAATGTATAAAAAGCATTTCGTGCTTTATTCCAAAACTCAGGTGCATCAACATTATTAGCCATATCGTCAACTAATCGAGCAAACGCACTACCTTTTAAAATATCAATAGCCTCACCAGAAAGCCTAACCTCTTTAGAACTTTTCATTCTAATGTCTTTATCTAAGATTGCTTGAATGGCTTTAATCATAACTGCACCATCATGTTCCATAATAACACGACCAAACTCAGGAATAGCAGCTACAAAACCAGAACCCATATAGTTAGTAGCAGCAGCTTCTTTTAAAGTGTATGCAATTCTTTGACTCATAGCAGATGGATTTCTTAAATCTGAAATAAAATTCTTAGATGGGTTTCTCAAAACAGCACCAGCAATACGATCATGCATAATATGAAAATCTCTCATGTGTCTTTGAATTTCTCTTTCACTTAAATTTTTATTAATCATTTCGCGTTCAAGCTTAAATGCAACATCTTCAAGATCAGCACCAAATTGTCTTCTAAACTCTAGTCTAGGAGCAATTCTAGCTGTATATGTTTTCATTATTGCAAGAGGGTCTTGCATAATAAAATCCCAAACTAATTCATTTGGAATATCTAATTTTCGATGTCTAAAATGTTTTGATCTACCATAACCAAAACCAATGTTTGCTTCATTAGTTGGGTCTGCTTCATTAAGAATATTATCTATTGTACTCTTAACTCGTTTGGCTATTGAGGCATCATCTTTAGGCAATACTTTCTTAGACCATTTGCCCTTTTTAAATTGCCATATTGTATTATTTTTATAATACCATTTCTTAAGTATATCTTCTAATTTAGTTCTATCAGCCCTAATAGCAGCCTCGTTCCAAAAACGTGGCAAAAACTTATCGTTAGAAACTCTTGCTGTATCATCAAATGCAGCTAATGAAAGCTCCAGTTCTTCTTGTCTCCTTCCTAAAAAATTTACTCTTCCCTCTAATCGTTTTTTTACTCTGGCATTTTTAGCTTTACTAATGTCATCAGTTAAACTTTCTATACTTCTTTTGACATAAGCCAAATCATCAGCAATACCTTTTTTAGTTCCAATCAAACCAGCATCTTCAAGCTCACGTTCAGCTTTCTTAAAAAAATCATCAATAACACTAATAGATTTCTTTTCTACTTCTGTAAGCTTTTCTGTTTTTGTTGTTCTCTTTTCATTAATGCCTCTTAACCAACTTCCATAACTATCATCGCGCCTCATAACACTTCGATAAGACTGCACAACGTCAACATCCATAACAGCAGTATTTGCTAGGTTCATATCTTCACGAAATAAATTAATTAATGAGTCATGCGCCCTGACCCATTCACCATTACGAGCAGCAGCCCTTTGATAAACAGATAACGGACTAGCAATGCCAAGCTTGTTTGCAATAAGATTAAGGCCAGAGTCTCCACCTAACTTAACCATGTATTCTTTTACCAAAGAAGGAGCAGTTGTAGATTGAAGAACTCTCTTCATAGGTGTGCTTACAAACTTGTAAAGAACGCTATCGGTAAACATATTATCAGCAATAGACCAAAGGTTTTCTGGTGTGTAACCTTGATCGAGTAGATCCCTAACAGCAGATTCTTTTTTATAGCTTGCTAGTTCTTGTTTAACAATTTGAAGCTCTTCATTTAACGCAGAGCCTTGCCCTTTTTTTTGTTGCTCTAGTTGAGCATTTAGATCAGCTTCTTTTGCTGATAGTTTATTTATTCTTGATGTTATTGTTTTTGGTTTAAATCGCTCATGCGGTCTTGGTAAAGTGTTAAGGTTATTAAGATCATCCGCAGTAAGCTCAGAAATGTTTTCAATAGTTCTTACACTCTTACCATAGTTTTCTAAACCATCCCTAACTTTTCTAAGAGTGGAAGCTCTACGAGTTATAGGAATAGATATAGCACCGCCAAAAGCAGCACCAAACAAACCAGCCCCTATAATATTATAAGTACTTTCTGTAGAGGTTTGCATTGGATCAAACGGTTGTATAAGAAAACCCTCAGTCGCAGTTTGAATAGCAGCAGTACCCATACCCACACGAAAAGCACTTCTGCCAAAGCCAACAGTCGGCCCACCAAAAGGAAGAGCGACTAAGTTTAGTGGGTCAAACAAACCAGCGCCAAGCTGAGAAAGAAAAGATGAATTAGCTAATATCCTTCTTCTTTCTACAGACTCATTTATACCTCTTTTTAAATGAGCCATATGTGCTGGACTAGTTGCATGACGTAAGTTCATAGCAAACAAGCCATGATCACCTAGATCTGCAAACGGATCATAACCCTCTTGTCTTTCTCTAGGAAAAGTATGCTGCCCTTTAATATGCTCAATAACTGGATCGTAAGTATATCCTATTGTTGCTTCGAGCGTTTGTTTAAAAGATGGACGCTCAGCAGTTTTCCTTGGTGAGTAAGGGCTAAAGTCAATTGTAAAAGGATTTGTAACCATTATTTTGTAAGCTCTTGTAAGGCTTCTCTTATTAATTTATATTCATCATCCATAATATCTTTGTTGTTTATTTTTGCTATTTTTCTAAGCTCATTTAATAAACGACCAGAATATCTTCTTCTATCTGCATTCGAAAGAAGTGAAGCATCTTCAATAAACAAAGCATTGTAAGCTTCAGAATAATTCTTTTTAGCCCTCTCTCTTTCTTGTGTATTTAAAAATGGCTCAAATAATGATTTAGCATCATCAGAAATAGAACTAACTGTACTAGTAATATTTGTAGAAACTTGTTGTTTTTTATTTCGTCTATTTTCTATTTCTTGTGCTTTTTTGCTTGCTTCTTCTGATAAAATTTCTTTTTTATTTACTTTAAATATTTCAAACATAGGGTCTTTTGTAGAAACAAACACAGCATGATTTACACCTTCACCATCTTCATCAAGAGTTTCCATTTGATAAGCCACATTGTTTTCATTTACTAAAGCATACACCTGACCTTTTGTTTGTGTATCATAACCAACAGCAACAAAATTAACTTCACTAATTATTTTGCTTTCAATAAAACCTTCTTCTGAAACAAAACCTTCTTTTATCATAACCCTATTAAGTTCTGCCCTAGCCCATGTAGCAAAGTCATCACCACGACCGTCAGTCGTAATATCTAACGCAAAGGGAGAAAGATCTGAACTTGTTCCAAACGTTCTTACTCTTGGATCTTCTTTAGCTTTTGCTTTTAATACATCTTGTGAAATTTTTTCTGGATCAAATTTTTCACCTGTTGCTGTTGCAACTGCAAAACCAGCGCGTAAACCAGATGCTACTCTTTTAACAGTTTCTTCATCATAAATTCCTAACTCTCTAATAACATAAGTTTCTGCATTAGGAGAAGCTTTGTCGCCATCAAGGGGTAATGAATTTAAAAATACAGATCTAAAACCATTATCCGTCATAATTCTCATAGTATCTTTAGCTATCGTTGTTAATGCAGCATCTCTTGCTCGATCATCTAACTCTGGATCTATATCCATCTCAGCAATAACAAGAGCATCAAGAACAGCTATATCTTCTTTACTTAAATTAGTATTATCAAGACCAGAAGAGGGAAAGGTAACTCCAGACACAGGGTCTGTTGGATTACCAATAGATCTATAAAAACGTAATACCCTACTCAAAGACCTATTAGGATTAGCAAACCCTCCTTGAGAAGCAGCTTGCTTTAATACATTAATAATAGCTTGCGGTGGTACTTTATGATATTTCTGAAGCTCCATTGTAAACTGTTGAATATTTGCAAAGTTTTCCTCAGTTAATGGTATATTTGGATTAGCAATAAAATCAGCAAGATCTTTAAATCCATCTGGAATATTGCCTTGAAAATAATCCTCAACTATTAATCTACTCTTTTCATTATTTTCTGTAGCACCTGTTACAGCACCTTCAAGAGCAGCAGCCCTTTCTGCTTCTAGTCTTGCAGCTTCTAGCTGTCTACCAATAGAAATATTTTTAGTATTGCTAACTGAATTAAGCCTATCTTGACCTAAATGTTTTCTAGCAGCATCTAGCATATTTTTTTGTGCATCTGATAATGGAGAATCAACACCAGTATCTGTTGGTCTTTCTTTTCCATTCTTTGCATAAAAATCAAGAGCAGCTAATAAACCTTCACTATTTACTCCAGAATAAACTTGTCGAACAAAATCATTACCAAACTTTAAATCTAACTGTGATAATAAAGCCCTTTCTTGTTCATCACTAATATCAGCAGATTTAATTTCATTTTTTAAATCTTGGCCTACGTTTGTATAATTAGTTCCTTCGGTAAGAATATCTGAAGTGTCTTTTAATTTCTCTTCTATTAATACAGAATTATTAAATTGTTTTGTAATCTGATCATGTCTTTTTACATCAGTAATGCTATTCATTACTGTTACAAGATCACCAGTAAAATTAGACCCACTCATTCCTAAATCGTCTTCAAACTGAATAAGTGCTTGAAGCCTATTACCAACATCAGAATTTTTATTTTTAATCTTTGCTAGTAAATTTTCATCACGACTTTGAAGATAAGTTTCTATATCTCTAAAATCGTCAAAGTCTGCCTCAGCTACTATTTTACCTATTAATGCTTCAGCAGAACCTTTAGCAAATATTTCAAAACGGCCTAACCTTGCTTGAGAATCCTCAATAGGTCTTCCACTTTCTATATCATTATTTACTTCAAATACTAATTCTCTATACCCTTTACTAATTTCTTCTAAAATGGATACTGTTTCTGTATCATTAGCAACTCTAAGTTTATTTTGATAACCACTAGCAGTAGTAATATCAGCTTCTGTATCTCTTTCTCTTGCAGCAACACTAGACTGAAACAATTGATTTTTTTGTGCTATTTGTAAAATTGGTAATGTAAATTCTTGAATTGCTTTTATTACAGTTGGATCTGATTCATTATTATAAAGAATAGTTCTTAAATCTTCTAAGCCATTTACAGCTGGCATTTGATCAATATCGCCTGAAGCTATAGCAAAAGATAACTGTGTTATTTCGTTTATATTTAAAGCTGCATTTTGAAGAGTTCTTTCTATTATACCTTTAGATTTTGCTATTTCTTCTTCTTTAGGAAGAGTAAGAAGATCAGATGACCTAATATACTCAGCATCTAAATCAGTTTGATTTCTGCCATTTATATCAGAAGTTAATTTATCAATAAGTTTTTGGTTATTTATTTTATAAGCGTACTGAAGACCTATTAAATATTCTTTATTTGCAAAAGCATTAGCATTAGCCATGTCTTTGTCATGCTCAGCAGCAGCTTCAAGCTGCAAGCCAGCATAAACATTATTTGTTATGTTTGTTCCTTTGTTTTCTATTGCCTGAGTAAAGATAGAACTTTCAGAAACATTCATCATTTCGGCTGTGTAGTCAGTCATAGCTTTCTTAAAAGCTTCTGGACTGTTCCTGAATTTTACCCGAAACTCTTTTGCTTTTTCATTTAACTCAATATCTATTTCTGTTTCAAATCTAGTTGTTAAAGCTCTTCTTCTGGCATTACTTGCAATGCGACCAAAGCCTTTAGGTGCTTTATACGCTTGCGGTAAACCAGTTGCAGGATCAAGTGCAAGAACTTCTTGATCAGTTAATTTTCCTACAGACTCAATGCCTCTTCGTTCTGCATTTTCAGCAGCACGTTTATAAAAAATATTTGACATTACATTAGAGCTATCAGCAACAGCCTCACCCATTATAACACCAGCCCTCGATGATCGAGCAACGCCAATAGGCCCAACTTTAAATTGTCTTGTTTCTTTTTTAACAGCCATTGCTTTACCTACATAGTATCTTGAAATTCCATCATACCACTCATTAAAGTAGTAAATGCTTTAACTTTTGCAGCTTTTTCTCTAGCTCGACCTTCAACTCTTATTGTTGTAGCTTGCTGTTGAAGCTTAGCTTGCTCAAACATACCCATAAGATCTGATCTAGAAGTATCTTGTAATGCTATTTCTCTTTGCCTACTTAAAAACGCTTTAACAGAAGCATCATCTCTACCTCTAAAAGCAGAGATGTTTGCAGAAAGATTATTGCGATATAACTCTAATCTATCATTGTGTCTTTGTAATGCTGAAACCTTACTGCGTTTTTTTTCAGTTTCAGTAGCAAAGGCATCTAGTTCAGCAGCCTTACGCTGCGCTCTACCAGCACTAGCCATAGCACCAGCTTGCACAACCTTGCTTCCAAAAGCTAATAAGGTAAACGGATCTATAGCCATTAAATAATTACCTCCGTAATAAATCCATTAACTTGCATAGATAAGGGATCATTCTGTTCTATTGTTACTTGTGGATCTCTACTGTATCCAAGCAAGCGCACCTCTTCTTTACCAGTAACTCTAACACTTCCTATAGGTACTGATTTAGTATTTACCTTTATAGATCTGGTATCTTTCATATCTACAACAACATTTGTAATGCCTCGAAGAGATCCTGTTAGTGGACCAGCAGCACCAGAAGCATCTATTGGATTAGATATTATTTTAGAATCAAACTTCTTTCCAATATAAACATCATCATAACATCCAACACCTATACCTGTTAATTCTAAAAAATCAGGAAAATTAAGCTTACCATTTGCTAATGTAAACTCACCAAGATAATCTAACTTGCCTGCTCCACCTACAGAACTTGTATTACTTTGCTCACCTATAACATCAAGAACATCACCATTTGCATAAAGACTAGTGCCAAGAGTAATCTCAACTTTTGTTGGATTAAGTGCTGAGTCTACAGCAAAATCTACTTTTGTATAAGAATCTAAGCCAACATCAAAACCATATTCTTCAGTTCTAAATTCACAAAGAACTAGATTATTTTTAAAATCATAAAGATTAACAAACAATCTATCATCAATAGCAACACAAGAATCAAATCTACCATTGGTAGTAAATGAAGTCCAAGATGCTCTTTTCTCTGCTCTGTTAGATGTAAATACAGCAGCATTACCATCTTCCATAACCATCATTGCATAAGAGTCTGCTTGTTTAAAACCACTATGAGCGACAGCAATCCATTGAGGTTGATCAATTAAATGAGAAGCAATTGTTGATATTGCAGTAGAAGCATAAGCATCTTCAGCATCTGTAAACAAATACTCTCTAATTATTCTACCACTTGCTTGAGCAAATATAGTTGCACCATCTATTAATGCTGGTTGAGCAAATGAAGATCCATAAGGAGTTTGCTCACGGATCTGAGCGTTGGTCGGTGTAATACCCTGATTAAGAAAGGTAGGAACATAAAGCTCACCAGTACCAGCAAACACTTGAAGGTCACGACTAGATACTAAATGACGTATCTCATGCACATCACCAGTTGCTGCCGTTAATTGAATAGCTTCATTATCTTGTCCAGTACCAACATCAAAGTTAAAGTACTCACCTATTTGACTCATAAAAATAGTATCTGGCTCTGCAATAGTTCCAGCAAATACTAATCTGTTTTCATGAAATGCTACGGCTGCTGGATAACCTCTTTTAGCTGACCAAGCTTGTTCATCAAAGTCTGTTGTTGGCGCATGAGTTGTTACAAACCCATTTCCACCACCATCTTCAGAAGATGTTGCAGTACCATCTGCTATAATTTCATAGCGATTTTCATCAAGAACAGCTTGTATTGCTCTTGTTCCATTTAATTGAGTTCCTGTTATACCACCAACAGCATCCATATCGGAAAAAACAAGTGAGTCACCAACGTTATGACCATGATTAACTTGAGTAACTTCTACTCTGGTGCTTCCATTTCTTGTTCTTATTGGATTTGCAATGCTGAGATTAAGTTTTAATGAATCTAAAATATTTGCAGTTGCCGAAGTTGTAGACTGAACACTTGTTATTTGTATTTCATTGCCGCCATATCTTAAAATAACGCCAACGTGCAAACCTGTTGTGTCAAAGTAAGCAGAGCTTGTTTGAATATTTATTCCATTTCCTGTTGTGTTATTTGGATTTAAAGTAACACCTACACCATGAAACTTAGAATATGGCTGATAAGTTTTCTTACCATCTGCTCGATCATCAAATGTATAAGTGCTAACATTAAATGCAGTAAGACTTGTTCTTGTTAATACTCTAGGCGCAAACAATGGATGGCAGATAAACATAACATCGCCCATTTGTGCAGTAGTAATTTGATTTAAATAAAGTCTATTAAATGGAAGTGTTGCACTACTAGCATCAGCAGTTAA
>Ga0163179_10002599_pt1 | contig 12517 bp, 9 predicted proteins | sample AtlANTMetagenome_FD_109643 | JGI IMG/M metagenome (GOLD analysis project Ga0163179, IMG submission 109643) | Marine eukaryotic phytoplankton communities from the Atlantic Ocean - Atlantic ANT 2 Metagenome | ecosystem: Environmental > Aquatic > Marine > Oceanic | place: North Atlantic Ocean...
GAGCCTGAGCCTGAGCCTGAGCCTGAGCCTGAGCCTGAGCCTGAGCCTGAGCCTGAGCCGGAAACTGAGACTGAGACCGAGACTGAGACCGAAATACCGGACAGTGAAACAGCGGATTCATTGGATGAGTTGGGCCCGAGTTTGAGTGCTACGATGACGCTTGGTCAGGTTGTAGAAGACGACGATGTGGATGATGTGGCCACTACGATGATGCCCATTCCGAAGCGTGATGCACCCGAAGAAGATGCGACCATGATGATGGATGCAAACGCCGCGTTGTTGACGGAGGAGTCAGAGTCCCGTGAGGAAGAGGAGTTTGACGAGGGCGCGACGCGAATCCTCGACTTGGATGCCCGAAAAGCGATCGAAGAGACCGAGTCGGAAGCTCAGCCTGAAGCATTTGCAGCGCCGATCGAAGAGCCCAGTGGTTTGGGCGAGGTCATGGATGGCGAGACTATCGTACTGACCGATGACACCAAAAATCTCTTAGAAGGAGAAGCCGTCTTAGGTGCGCGAGGACCGGTGGATTTGGAAGCCGCCCCTCCACCTTTTGTGAATGACTCCTTGGGTTCGGAGACCATTCTTGCACACAGTGGTCCCGATATTGGGTCCTCTACAGCGCCTACTGGAACAGTGAGTACTTCTCGTCGTTTTATGGCGTCAATGATGATTTTTCTGGTTGCAATGGGCGTCGGTTTGGGGATTGGGTCGATACTTTTTAAAGAAGAACTCTACGGCGAAAAAGGAGTACTCAAGGAATTTTTTGGCAGCGAAAACTCCAAAGAGCCCGCTCTGATTGAAGAAGCGGGGGTAGATGATGAGAATTCGACCTATCGAAGGACGGGTGGCGAGGGTGCCGCTGGCGTGAATACCTCGGGTAATCCGTCACAAGAGGAAGGCGGTAGTGCTGAAGAAGCCGTGCCAACACCTGATTCGAGTGGGTTGCTTGTTCGATCCATGGCTCCGGATACCACAAGAATCGTGGTGCGCTGTGCGGGACAGACCTTCAAGGACTCCTCCTCGCAGATTCAGGTGGAGGTCGGTGAGGCACAAGACTGTACAGTGACAGCCTATTTGTCATCGGGTAAGAGGCTGCGGGCAAAGATTACCGAACTAAATCGGTCGGAGTTGAGTTGTTTTGAAAACGGAAAGAAGCGGTGTGACTGAGCGAAAGGTCGTCATTACGGCGATGGCGGTTCGCACTGCATTTTCGGGTGGGTTGAGTGGTTTGTTGGCCGGGCTGCGCAGTGGCGGAACAGGTCTTGAGCCAGCGACACAATTTGATGGAGAGGCTTTTGGCATTCCGCTCGTTGGAGAGGTCAAGGAGGCCATTGAGGCTCGTCCTGACCTCGATGGTGATCGCAAGGCCCACTTGCTTTTGTCGGCTTTGGAGGACCTCAAGATTACCGACAGCTTTCAAAGTGTGGGGGGGTGTTGGTTAGGTACCGGCTTGTCGTCAGTCATTCCTGCTGAGTTGGAAGAGGACGTAATCCCATACATTGAAAAGGGTCTCATTAATCGTGATGCGCTTTATCGTGACATAGCGGCTACTCGGCTCGCCCCAAAACGCCATCTTCCGGAGCGCGCGATGAATGCACTAGCGGATGCGGTGGGTTGCGAAGGGTCGCGATACACGTCTTTTTCCGCATGTGCAGCGGGAGCTCAGGCGATCGCGGAGGCCTATCGGGCAGTTCGGCGGGGAGAGGTGGATGTCGCCTTGGCGGGTGGTCAGGACGCCATGATTCATCCGCTGGGCGTGCTCTCCTTTTCCTTGTTGGGTGCATTGTCCCCGACAGGTTGTCGGCCTTTTGACCGGCGTCGAGACGGTTTCGCTCTTGGTGAAGGAGCTGCACTGCTGTTGATTGAAGAGGAATCCCACGCCCTTGCTAGGGGTGCGGAGCCAATCGCTCGTATTTTGGGTGCGGGCAGTTCGGTGGATGCTTATCGGCCCACTGCTCCTCATGTGGATGGGCGGGGTGCCGTGTTGGCCATGCAACGAGCGTTGAGAGATGCCGGTATTGGGCCGGATGCCGTTGGGCATGTGAATGCGCATGGAACGGGCACACCCGTCGGTGATGCGGCAGAGATTAAAGCGGTGGTCGAGGTGTTCGGAGAGGGACAGAGTGTGTCATCGATAAAGGCAGCGGTGGGACACTGCATCGCTGCAGCTGGAGCAGTCGAGGCTGTCGCCTGCACTTTGGCTCTGCAGGGCGGGTTTGTTCCGGGCACTGCAGGATGCGAACAGCCTGAGGAATGGCCGGTACAAATTGAACAGTCGCCCCGGGATGCGCCAGAAGTCGACGTAATACTGTCAAATAGCATGGGTTTTGGTGGGCAAAACTGCAGTTTGCTTTTGGGTGGGATAGAAGGCTGACCGAGCTAGAGAGTCAGGCCATGTCTTTTGCATTTGTTTTTTCGGGTCAGGGCAGCCAATACGTAGGTATGGGCATTGGTGTGGTGGATTCGCACACGCTGTGGAAACCCCATTGGGAAGAAGTCGACGATGCGTTGGGCTTTGGGCTTTCACATCTCATTTTAGAAGGCCCTGAGGAGAAACTCACTCTTACGGAATATGCGCAGCCCGCCATTTTGGCCTATTCGATATTGTTGCTGCGTGTCCTCCGAGAAGAGCGACCTGATTTGTGCGCAACGATAGCAGCCGGCCACTCCCTCGGAGAGTACAGCGCATTGGTGGCCGCAGAGAGTCTCTCTTTTCCAGATGCATTGCGCTTGGTTCGCACCCGTGGACAGGCCATGCAGGCAGCGGTTGCTCCTGGGGTGGGTGGAATGCTCGCCGTCATGGGACTCTCGGAGTCTGTACTTCAGCGCTTGTGTACTGAGGTTGGAGAAGGGCAGTTAGAGGTGGCTGCCTTGAACTCGCCAGTGCAGTCTGTTGTGGCTGGCCCGGTGGCTTTGTTGGAAGCTTTTTCAGAGAAGGCCCTAAGCGCAGGTGCTCGCCGATGTCAGGCATTGAAAGTCTCCGCGCCGTTTCACACACAAATGTTGAAACCGGCCGGTGAGCGCCTTCGCGAGGCATTGTCGGAGGTGTCGATTCAATCTCCGCGTTTTCCAGTCGTTCAAAATGTAGATGGCGAGGCGGTTGCCGATCCCGCTATGATTCGGGAAAAGCTTGTTGAACAGGTGAGTCGGACGGTCCGTTGGGTCGATTGCGTCGCAACCATCCAATCTGTTGGTTGCGAGCGTTTTATTGAGTTTGGTCCCGGGCGAGCCCTCAACGGGCTGATAAAGAAATGCGATAGAAGTTTGAAGACCTCTTTTACGGATCGCAGCGCCTTCTTGGAGCAATTTTGAGACCAGTAAGTGTGACCAGTGTGGGGTTGATTTGTTCGGCTGGTATTGGACCGGAGGGTGCGCAAGGGGGACAACCGGGCAAGGTGCAGGGCTTCCGCGCTCGCAACTACATTGAAGATCGAAAGATGCTGAAGATTATGACGCGGAGCGTTCAGTTGGGCGTGGCGTCGATTCAGATCGCCCTTGATGGTGTTTCTGGTTGGGATTCGATTCCTCCATCTCGGCGTGGCATGTTTGTGGGGACCACTCCACTGGGGGGAGACGCGAAAGATCTCCTGCCCGCATTAGAAGTGTCAACCAATCCGAGCGGTGAGTTGTCGATGCAGGAATTTGCTTCGAAAGGCTATGATCGGATTCACCCACTCTGGCTGATTCGTGGCTTATCGAACAATGTGCTGGGACTTGCTGCAGCCATTCATGATTTTCAGGGCGTCAATGCCAATTACTGTAGTGGTGACCCCTCGGGCTTGTTGGCTCTGTGTGAAGGCTATTGGGCTGTGGCAGAGGGGCGTGCCGATTTGGTCGTCGCGGGTGCAGCGGATGCCATGGTGGATTTTTCGGAACAGTGGATGGGTGTACCGGGTGGAGAAGGCGCCGCTTTTTTCGTTCTTCGGCCACAACAAAAGCAGGACCCATGGTCCATTCGCATCCAATCCGAGAGTGATGACTTTCAATCTTCAGTGGACGATCGCAAAAACCTGGGGTATTTAGGCGCCGCCGGTGGGGTGGTGTCACTTGCGCGCGATGTCTTCTCGACTGGTCAGACGAGCATGAAGCTCGACAATGGACAAGGCTTGACGATTTCTAGATAGCGACCCCGAAAACCTACCGGGTAATAGATAGTCGGCATCGAGGAGTAAGGACATGATTCATCCCCCGCACCCGCGTGACCCAGCAATTTTTGGTGTGGTTCAAGACGCGTTCGCAGAAGCACTTGGCCTGGACTTGGACGAGGTAGAATACGAATCCAAGATTATTGAGGATTTGGGGGCAGAATCCCTCGACCTCCTCGACATCGTTTTCCGTCTCGAACGCGCTTTTGATATCAAGATTCCTCGGGGTGGAATCGAGAGCGCCGCACGCGATGGCCTTGAAGAGGGCGAAGCCTACGAGGTCAACGGTGTGCTCACGGCTTTGGGTATTGAGAAGTTGGCTGAAGCGATGCCAGAGGTTCCTCGGGCAGAGTTTCGCGAGGGTTTGAAAGTGGCTGAAGTACCACTGCTCTTCCGCGTTGCCACTTTCTGTCGTCTCGTCTGCCATTTGATTGAGTCCAAGGGACGGCAGTCGGCTTAGTCGACGAAGCGTTTTCGCCCCTCGACATGTCTTTACCGCGCTTCGCGTTCTTGGTTCATCCACTTACGATGAACCAGAGACGCTTCGTGGGTGTGCGCCGACTTGATTTTGGCTTGTACGGTTCGCGTCATGGGCGGGACTTCGACGCCGGTCGTATCTGTGAAGTCTCCATGCCGGGTGCAGCTGTAGGCGAGATTATCAGTGTGCCGTGGATGCCCCATGAGCTCTTAGAAGATCAATCCTCTGCTGTGGATGCCATGGCGGAGGCCGTGGATGCCTTGTCCGGTGTATCGGCTGTGGGGTTGGGTTCGCTACTCGCTGTCGTCGGTTCTCGTGGTGAAGCGTTGGCGAGTCGGGTGGATGTGCCGATTACTACCGGTGCGGCTGCCACCAGTTGGGCCGCTATTGAAAATACCCTCCAGGTGCTTGATTGGACTGGCGAGAAATCGGTGGCGCTTTTGGGCTTTTCAGGCACCGTAGGAGAGACGGTTGCAGCAGGTTTAAAGCGCGCCGGTGTGGAAGTGACTGCAACGGGCCGAGGCCGTGCATTGGCGCGAAGAGCTGAAGAAATGGGTGTGGGTTTCACGTCGATACAGGAGGGGGTTTCCTCTCACAAAGTTGTCGTGGGGGCTGGGACGACTGGTTCGGTCGTAGAGCCCCAGTGGATGCAAACGAACTCTGTGTTGGTCGATGTAGCCTTACCTTCTTCGCTGAAAAAAGGAGAGCGCCCAACCGGTTTGCTGATTCTTGCCGGAGAGGCAATGGATTTACCGAAGGGATGGCGTCGCGGTTTTTGGGGCCGAATCTATCATTTGCTTGCCGGCTATGGACCTCACCAAATCTATGCGTGCCTCGCAGAACCGATGGTGATGGCCGCGCACGGAATCGATGAGCCATTTGCGCAGGGTCGTAAACTCAGCCTTGAAAAGGTGGATGTGTTTTCCGAGGCAGCCCAAGACTTGGGCCTTGAGGCCCGATTGGCTTCCGGTTGGAAGTCGGTGGAAAAGAAGCACTTTGCCCACATTCAGGGAGGGGTGGGTTAGCATTTCTGTGTGAAGGAACAGAACGCAGAGTTGCCCGGCCCATTTGATGGTCGCTACCCCTACTGGGGAGCAGCGGCGGATCTGGCTGCGATTTTATGTTTAATCGCGATTGGGCTTACAGTCTGGCCAATGGGCGGCGTCGAGGGGTATCCCGCTTGGGTCAATCCAAAAGATCCCTTGTTGGAAGGTCCAGACAGTGGCAACTGGGCCGAGAATATTCAGCACTGGCTCTCTGGTAATTACGGTGACTTAGAACCGCATCGGATGCCGACCTATGTCCTCTTTTCGGGGCTCACCTTTGCGTGGACCCAGGACATACCTTTATCGGGGCATCTTGTGAATCACCTTGCCCACTTGGCGACACCTTTGTGTGTCTACGGAATCGGGCGATTGATGGGTTCCCGCGTTGTGGGGTTTGGCGCGGGCTTGTTGGTTGCGCTTTGTCCGCTTCTTGTGGAAGCCAGCGAGCGTTTCGGTGTCGACCCCACGGTGGCGTTTATGGTGCCATTCAGCCTTTTTATGGCTTTGTTGGCGGCTCGATGGTGGTGGTTGGGACCATTGGCAGGGGTTGTTGGTGGTCTTGCGATGACCTCGCATTACACCACCCTCTTTCATGCCATTCCGCCCTTGATTGCCATCCTGCTCTACGCGAAGACTTGGAGGGACCGTCTGCGCTCAGGTGCGGGCTATTTGGTTGGCGTGTGGGTCACTTGGACGCTCATCTTTGGGACCTTTGTTTGGGGTGGCAGTCGGGTGTCGACCGAGGCTTTCCATGAGGCGTTGGAGAAAGGGACTCAGGAGAAAGCCTCGGATGGTGTGTCTTTTGTCGAGGTGCTTTGGTCCAAGTTCACTGCGTCCGACGGTCTGTTTTCATTCTGGGCTCTACATGTGGAGCCGGCCTTTCATCATACGATCCAGGAGATGGTGGAGCCGTTGCGGTCCGACTTGTTGCCTTGGAGTGTGGCCGTCTTGTGTGTGTGGATTGGGTTTTTCGGGCTGGGTCTTGGTCGCATTGGTGATTCCAAAGGTTGGATGTCTTGGTTGAGGCTGTTGGATTGGAAGGGTGGGGTGGTGTTGCTCATCGCACTTGGCCCGCTTCCGTTTCTCATCCATTTTCATCATGCGGAGAGCGAACTGCCCTTGCGGTATTCCTACAACTTCTTACCGATTGTTGCGCTGGTTTTAGTGCGGGGTTTGGTGGGGCCTCTCTTGATCGTAGACCGCGTAGTGCATCGGTTTCAGCCCAAGTGGAAGAGTGGCATTTTTGGTCTTGTGCTCGTGTGCCTATTGGGTCGGAGCTACGGGTCGGTCAATGAAGAACAGAATCGACAAAAGCCACCCACGATGGCTGCTCGTGCGAGTGAACAAGTTGGGTTGGCCATCAAAGCAGAGTTTGAAGTAATCGGTGGTGTGGTCTGCCGTTTCCGGGCAGCAGTACCCTTTACGGGGGGGGAGCAGTGCCCCACAAGCAATCGTTTCGACCATTATCCGATGCGCCTGCCTGCGGGTGAGAAGATCGATTTATCGGACCTCGAACAAAAACAGCGTCTTTTCGCCCTGAATGAAGGTGCGCTCTGGGACTACCTCGCCATGTTGGATGAGGAATGCGCGGGTGATGGACCGCTGCCGTATGTTGTTGTTTGGCGCCAAGGTGACAAAGAGTTGGTGGATAAACCTTTTCTTAAACTTGCCGAGCTTTGGGTGCGTGAAACCTGGGGTGTGCGCCGTAGTGTGAAGGTTCCACCCAAAGAGCCGCATGAGATAAAAGCCTACATTGTGTCGATCCCGCGGGAAGATATTCGGGCGCGGAACAAGGATGCTGCGCCCTAGAGCTTTCTTTTCCGGCTTGCTCTTGGGGTCCAGTTCGGCTATTTCGCGCTCTTAGGGGACCGATGTCGAAGGAATCGCCAGCAAAAAAGGTCTACATCAAGACCTTTGGATGTCAGATGAACGAGTATGACAGCGGCAAAATGCGCGCGCTACTCGGGCAAGACGGCTATGTCTCGGTTCAAGAGCCCGATGAAGCGGACGTGATTCTCGTCAATACGTGCTCGGTTCGTGAGAAGCCAGAGCACAAGCTCCATTCGTTTATTGGTGAGGTCAAGCACTTGCATAAGCAGGGCGTGAAGATTGGCATCACAGGATGTATGGCGCAGCATGATGGAGAGCGGCTCTTCAAGAAATATCGCAAAGACGTGGACTTGGTTTTGGGCCCTGATCAAGTGCCGAAGATTCAGAGTCTCGTCAAGCAAGCCACGAAAGAGCGGGTGCTGGCGAATGATTTCATGGATCTCGACGAATACTCTTTTGTTCGAGACTTGGATCCGGCTGCCGAGACCTCTACCGGTGCTTTTGTGACCATCCAGAAAGGTTGTGACAACAAGTGCACCTTCTGTATTGTTCCGGCAACACGAGGCATCGAGGTAAGCCGGTCTTCCGAAGAAATCCTGGAAGAGGTCCGCGCATGTACGGCGCGTGGTGTGCGAGAGATCACACTGATCGGCCAAAATGTGAACAGCTATGGTCTAAAGGTGGGCGGAGAACGTACCTTCGCGCAGTTGCTTTATGCGGTAGCAGATCAGCCCGGAGTGGAGCGTATTCGCTACACAACCTCGCATCCTCGGGACATGGGTCCTGATGTGGTGCAAGCCTATCGGGATTTACCGCAGCTCACGTCTCACTTGCACCTTCCGGTCCAGTCAGGCTCCACCCGGGTATTGCGTCGGATGAAGCGTTTTTATACCCGTGAGAAGTATCTTCAGTTGGTCGACGATCTCTTGTCGGCCCGCCCGGATCTATCGCTGACTACGGACATTATCGTGGGCTTTCCAGGTGAGACTGATGAGGACTTTGAGGAGACGATGACCCTGCTTGACACGGTTCGTTTCGACGCGTCTTTCTCCTTCAAATACAGTCCGCGCCCTGGCACGCCAGCGCTTCGATTGGAAAAGGACAACGTCGATCCCAAGGTCGCATCGGAGCGTCTGATTCGCTTTCAGGCAAGACAACGAAGCATTCAGATTGAGAACAATCGGAAAATGGAAGATGTGATTGTGAATGTCTTGGTAGAGGGCCGGAGTAAATGGGATGAAGCAGTGGTGTGCGGACGCACCAGTAGTTTCAAGATGGTGAACTTCCCAGGCTCCATGGACATGGTTGGTCAGACCCTTCCCGTGCGCGTAACACGCGGTTTTGTGAATTCCTTGAGGGGCGAACTCCTGTCAGTCTGAGCTATTCTGTAGGCTCTTTACAGAAGAGCTTTGCATGCTGCAGGACATTCCATCGCCTGACTTGCCCCGAGCTTTGCGGGTGCCTGACTTGCCTCTGCCGGCGTATCGCTATGTGCCAGGACTCCACCCCCATCCTTTCCGCCACGAAGGCGGTCATATGTACACGGATGGAACTCCACCTGAACATGTCGATTGGAAACCTGTCTCCCCGTGGAGTGAAGATCGGCTTTGGATGCGGGGTTTAGACCTCTTTGACCAGCGCTTTTATTGGGAATGTCATGAGGCTTTTGAGGCGATTTGGCACCAGTTGGAGCGCGGTAGTGTGCTGCACACCTTGGCTCAGGGTGTCATCCAGGCCTCAGCATCTGTGTTGAAGACGCACATGAAACAGGAGAAAAGTGCAGCGTTTCTCCTGAGTCGAGCAACGGAAAAACTACGCGTTGTTCAAGCGGAAAAAGGGGATCGTTTTCGCGGAATAGAATTGGCGTTTTTGATGCAGAGTGTGGCGGATTTTTCGGAGACGGGGGTTTGGCCGACGGTGAGCAGCGAGGTGTCGCGATGAGCGATCAGGAAGACATTCGCTCTGCGAGCACTCCGAAGGGGTCGCACTATCTCGATCCGGAACGCTATTCCCGCCAAGCGGATGCGGTGTTCGCCGGGGCTTGGCATTTGTTGCCCATCATGGAGCAGGGGATTCGCGTACAGCCCTTTTCACTGCTGCCAGGGATGCTGCAAGAGCCGCTTCTGCTGACGCGTGACGATGAAGACCACGTACACTGCTTGGCGAATGTGTGTACTCACCGTGGCATGGTGCTCTGTGATGAGAACAGCTCGTCCAAGAAAATTCTGTGTCCCTACCATGGACGGCGTTTTTCGCTGCATGGCGAGATGGAGAACGCGCCAGGTTTTGAGCAAGCGTTGAACTTCCCGCGTGCGGAGGATGACCTTGCTCGTTTGGCGATCCAGCAGTGGGGTCCGATGTCCTTTGTGTCGATTAGCCCGCACCGTTCTTTTGAGGCGTGGGTTGCGCCTCTTCAGGAGCGTTTAGCTTTCTTGCCACTTGAAGATTTCCGATTGGATGTTGATGCCATTCAGGTGTTTGAAATGGATGCGCAGTGGGAGCTCTATGTGGAGAACTACTTGGAAGGTTTTCACTTGCCCTGGGTGCACAAAGGATTGACCGCGGCGATCGATGCGACAACCTACCGCCTGGAGACTTTTGCTGGGGGCTCTCTTCAGATTGCGACAGCGAAAAAGGGTCCGGTCTTTGAACTCCCTTCGGATCATGTGGACGCCGGAGAGCGTATCGCTGCATGGTACTTCCACCTGTTTCCAAACTTCATGGTCAATGCTTATCCGTGGGGCTTGTCCGTCAATGTGGTCGAGCCTCTGGGCTTAGAAAGGACGCGTGTGTCCTTTCTTCCATATGTGTGGCGAGATGACCTGCGTGATCAGGGAGCGGGGGCGGAGTTGCGACGTATTGAACTGGAGGATGAGTTTGTCGTTCAGGGGGTTCATCGAGGGATAAAAAGCCGCCTCTACCCCGGTGGGCGCTATTCACCGCAGCATGAAAAAGCGCTGTTTGCATTTCATGCAGAAATGAAAGAGCGCCTTTCGAACGCGTGACAGAGAGCAAATCAGCTTTGTCCTAATGCTTTCAGGCGTGTGATCCGTTGAAGATCGTAGTTGGGTTCGCGTCATGCTCCAGGTATGCTTGAAATCGATGAACGTCATGGCACTCAGAAGACGTCTGCTCTCCTTGGGAGGAATGTGTGGTTTTGCATTCTTCGCGGTGGCGTGTGTCGACAACTCAGTAAGTGTGAAAAACACCCCTCCGGAGGTGGTTTTCTCCAAACCGTCCGATGGCCAGATCTTTCGGGAACGCGAAGAAATCCTCATTTCCGCTGTGGTCAAAGACAAAGAAGATCGCATGGCGGATTTGGCCGTCAATTGGGAGATTAGCCCCGATGGCGATCTCATGGGCGAGCAAACGATCAACGGTGATCAAGTTCTTTTGAACCTCGGGGAATACTTGAGTCCGGGAGATTACACCGTCACGTTGACCGCTATGGATCCTCGGGGGGATAACGGTAGCGATACCGTCAACTTTACCGTCAAACAGAATGAGCCTCCGACAGCTACGCTCCTCGTTCCGGAAGAGAATGACCAAGTCGTGTATGGAGGCGCAGCACGTGTCTTGCTTCAAGTCGAAGACCCAGATGAATACGATCTGAACGACTTAGAGTTGCAGTGGGGCGGTGTGGCTGCGTTGGGACACCCTCCTGCGCAGCCGAATTCAGATGGTTCTGCTGAGTTCTATCTTCTCGATTTGGATCTGGGCCTGCATTCGCTATCTGTGACCGTGATTGATGCCTTGGGTGCAACAGCGAGCGACTCGGTGGTTTTCAATGTCGTCTACGGTGACAAGGATGATGATGGATTTATCGATGTTGAGCTTGGTGGTGATGACTGCGATGATTTTGACGCAGACGTGAACCCAAGTGCGTCCGAAGTGTGCGATGGCATTGACAACGATTGCGATGGCACGGCGGATGAGCCGGACGCAGAAGATGCGAGGGTCTGGTACCAGGACAGTGATGGTGACACCTATGGGGATGCTGCAACGGCAACCTATTCCTGTACCAAGCCCAGTGGCTATGTTCTTGACAGTGGGGACTGTAACGATGCCGATGTTGCGGCATTTCCCGGAGCGACCGAGTATTGCGACGGCCATGATGACGATTGTGATGGCCAAGTAGACGAAGATGACGCCTTGGATGTCAGCTTGTGGTTTCAAGATGGTGATGGGGACAACTACGGCAATGCGGCAGTCAAACAATATGCTTGTTACCAGCCGACTGGGTACGTCTCGACACAGACAGATTGTGACGACACGGATGCCAACACCTATCCGCTTGCCGATGAATACTGTGATGGTCACGATGATGACTGTGATGGCCAGATCGATGAAGACACCGCGGTGGATGTGGCGACTTGGTATGTGGACTTAGACAGCGATGGCTACGGCGATGCGTCGACTGCGGATATCGATTGCCAGCAACCGAGTGGCTATGTCGCGGACAATACGGATTGCGACGATTCGGATTCGGCCACCAATCCGGGTGCGGATGAATATTGTGATGGTCATGATGACGACTGCGATGGCTCTGTGGATGAAGACAGCTCGCTGGATGCATTGACGTGGTACTTGGATTCCGATTCGGACAATTTTGGTGATGCGTCGAGTACGGACATCGAGTGCTACCAGCCCACCGGCTACGTTGCAGACGATACGGATTGTGATGACAGCGACTCCGACACCTACCCTGGGGCGCTGGAGTATTGCGATGGTCATGATGACGATTGCGATGGCGTAACGGATGAAAACAGCGCCGAGGATGTCATTACCTGGTATGCGGATACCGATAGTGATGGCTACGGCGACAGTGCATCAACGGACATCGAGTGCTACCAGCCGACCGGCTATGTCGCGGACGACACCGATTGCGATGATACGGATTCGGCCACCAATCCGGGTGCGGATGAGTATTGCGATGGTCATGATGACGACTGCGATGGCTCTGTGGATGAAGACAGCTCGCTGGATGCATTGACGTGGTACTTGGATTCCGATTCGGA
>Ga0163179_10002600_pt1 | contig 12514 bp, 15 predicted proteins | sample AtlANTMetagenome_FD_109643 | JGI IMG/M metagenome (GOLD analysis project Ga0163179, IMG submission 109643) | Marine eukaryotic phytoplankton communities from the Atlantic Ocean - Atlantic ANT 2 Metagenome | ecosystem: Environmental > Aquatic > Marine > Oceanic | place: North Atlantic Ocean...
AAAGTACTGCTCCACAAGTTGCTTCGTTTTAACCAAATTGATGTCGCCCGCAATGGACAGAATCGCATTATTAGGAACGTACCACTTCTTGTAGAAGTCCCGAAATTCGTCGATTGTCGCTTCATCAATATATTGGGCTGAACCAATCGGCGTCCAAGCATAAGGAGTACCTGCAAAAACCGCTCCCGCCATGTTCTCCATAAGGGAGCCATAGGGCTGATTGTCATACCTGGAACGTCGCTCTTCTTTAACAACCTCTCGCTGCGTTTCCACGCCAGTTTCGTCGACCACCGCATGCATCAAACGCTCCGACTCTATCCACAATGCTAGCTCCAACTCATTCGAGGGAAGATTTATGTAGTAGTCGGTACGGTCAAATGAAGTAGAAGCGTTCAAATTGCCTCCCGCCCCTGAGATGAGCTTGTCAATCTGCCCACGCTCAATGTTCGCGCTACCTTCGAACATCAAATGCTCGAAAAAGTGGGCGAATCCGGTTCGGTCTGGTCGTTCATCTTTGCTACCCACATGGTACAATACATAGGACGAAACCACGGGGGCGTCCGTATTGCGGTGGAGGATGACGTGCAATCCATTGGGTAAGTCGAATTCCTCGAATTCAATATTCGGCGATTTCGCAAGCACTCCGATTGAGAACGCGAGAAAACCGATGGGTGCTGCTAAGCAAAGGAAAAAGTTTCGCTTCATGATTCGTGTCGAAAAGATAAAACCCATTTTGGGTTGTTGAGTCCTAAGTGGTCGATAATGAACAATCCACCATCCAGAGCAAACGCAAAGAGCCCCGGTTTTATTGATAGGAATCGAGAGTCCGAAACAAAATTTACTGCCCAAGCACGAGCACCTGCATATGGAAAAGGATAGCCTCCAATTTCATAAGCAGAATGCCTCCCAGTTCAAAATAGGATCTCCCCAAAGAACTTAATGACCTTGTGCTAGCTGCCGAGCAGAGAAGTCAGTACGTCCACTAAAAGGCCTCAGCACCTCTAGCGCGACGAACGTTTGGCTCTTTGATTGTCTTAATCCCGTTGTTCCCATTCACAAGGACGAGTTTGGGCCTAAAGGTATCGACTTTCGATTCCTTTACCTTGGTATAACTAGCGATGATGACAAGGTCACCCGGACTAGCCAAATAAGCGGCGGCCCCGTTAATGCAGATTTCGCCCGGCTTGCCCCAAATCACATAGGTGTGGAAACGATTCCCATTGTTGCAATTATAGACATCAACTTTTTCGAACTCCACCAGGTCAGCCGCCTCGCAAAGATTCGGGTCTATACTAATAGAGCCTTCATAGTTCAGATCAGCATCGGTTACTACCGCACGATGGATCTTTGATTTTAGCATGGAGCGTTTCATGGCTTTAACTTTTCTCGTATATCTAATTCTTATCGGTCGGATTTAACTCCAGCATCTTGTTCACACCTTGAAGCACCAAATCCGGGATAATGTCGTCAAACAATTTTTCGTCTCTATACAGCAGGGAGTAACCACCGGTAGCGACAATCCGGTATCTCTTTTTGCCAAAAGCTTCTTCACCGATCCGCCTCACCAATTCCTTCACTAAACCTAAGTATCCAAAATACAGTCCTCCTTGGATACTTTCGATAGAGGACTTCCCGAGAGCCTTTTCCGCATTCACAATTTCCACATGCGGAAGCTTAGCAGTCTTCGTCCCCAGAGCTTCCATAGCCAAGCCTAATCCCGCACAAATGGAACCACCAAGGTATTCCTTTTCTTCGCTCACAGCATCCAGCGTGATAGCAGTACCAAAGTCGACCACAACGACATTTTGGTCAAAGTAAAGCTCCGTCACCGCGATTGCATTAGCAATTCGGTCAGCACCCACTTCGAGCGGATTTCGAGTCTTGATCTTCAACCGCGTCTTAACTCCAGATTCCAGAAAGAGAGGCTCCGTATTGAAGTATTCGCGACAAGCTATTTTGAGCGTAAACAGCTCCTCAGGAACCACACAGCTCACTCCAATTCGTCGGATCTGCTTGGCGTCTATTCCCTTCTCTCTCAATGCAGACACGAGAAAAAGCCCCATTTCGTCACTCGATACACGATATGACGACTCCTTTCGGATTTGCATGACAAGGTCCTTATCGTTCTCGTAAACCGCTCCGTGCAATTGAGAGTTTCCCACATCGATACAAAGATTCATCGCAATGACCCTCTCAATTTCTTCAATACGCCAAGTGGCCAATTGTCGATCAACCGTACCCCCTCCAAATTAACCGCCCCAAAACGGCGACCTCCTTCATCCACTACGTACTCTACTTCGAAACCCGCTTTCCTAAGTTCGCTAGTCGCTTCCTCAGAAGTCGAGGCAGTCGTGAGTATGCGGGGGAAAACTGCCGCTTTTTTTCGGCCTGCTTGTGAAAGGCGGCGGTTTCGCGAGCTCAAGGCCAATCCATCGTCCGACCTTGCCGTTTCACAAGCAACAATCTCAATGGGTAGAAAAAACGCTTCCACCATTCCTTTGACCAGTCGTAATTGCTGGTAGTCTTTCTCGCCAAAATAAGCACGCTGCGCTCCAGACAAATTCAGCAATTTCAGGACAACGGTTAATACGCCATCGAAATGACCCGGCCGCTGCGCTCCTTCCATAGAAAGCGAATCCTGGCTTTCCGATACCTTAAACCGATAAGTATCTGGGTACATTGCTTCAAAGTCAGGAGCAAACACCACATCTACTCCAAGATCCTCCAGCAATGCGAGGTCCTGCTCAAAATTAGCGGGGTAGGTTTCGTAGTCGGACGCGTTGTTAAACTGAGTTCGATTCAGAAAGATGCTCGCCGCAGTCAGTTCATTCTCAGCCAACGAACGACGCACAAGCGAGCTATGGCCTTCATGCAAGCCCCCCATTGTCGGGACAAATCCTAGTGAGTGTCCAACCACCAGTTCCGAGCGAAACACCATCCAATCGCTAAGACTGCGAAATACTGGAATCATGGCTTATACTCTCCATCGCCGGGGTAGCCACGATCCCGAACGTCTTCGCAGTATCCTTCCACTGCCCGATTAATCATCTGATCCGCGTCCATGTAGCGACGCGCAAACGGAGGCTGGAAGTCAGAGTCCAACCCCAGGAGATCGTTTAGAACCAAAACCTGTCCAGAAGTCTCCGGGCCACTACCGATTCCAATCGTAGGGATCCCCAGCGCATCGGTCACTCGTTCCGCCACTTCGCTAGGAATGCACTCGAGTACAATTGAGAAGCAGCCTGATTCTTCCAATTCGAGTGCCTCATCAAGAAGCACTTGGGCCGCATCGCCGTTTCTAGCCTGAATTTTAAACCCCCCGAACTCGTTGACCGATTGGGGCGTCATACCTAAGTGTCCCATCACAGGAACGCCCCCTTCCACCAGTCGAGTGATCAGTTCAATATTTCCACGGCATCGCTCGACTTTTAACGCGTTCGCCCCGGCCCGCATTAGTTTGGCCACCGCCTTAGTAGACGCCTCAATCCCATCTCGGTAGGAAAGAAAGGGCATATCACCTATGATTACTTTATTTGGCGCCCCACGCCGAACCGCCGCCGTGTGCGCTTCCATCATGTCGACAGTCGCGTGGATGGTGCTGTCAAACCCGTGCACCACCATCGCACAGGAGTCGCCCACTAAGATCGAATCAACACTCGTCTCGTTTAGGATTTTGGCCGTTGCTGCGTCGTAGCACGTCACCATGGTGATCGGCTCACCAGCGGCTTTCCGCTTGTAGAAATCTGGAATTGTTTTCATTTCGGGTGCCTGTCGGAAAGATCAGGATCCTAGTGAAGGGTTTTTAGTGAAATGCTTTCAGTCGATATTCGATGATCACCGGGAATACTCCTCAGTGTCGCTCATACCGAACTTTTCTGGTTAAAAACGGCCGAAAATCAACCTTTATTGAAGGCTTCTTCTACAAACGAAACGTCAAACCGCTAATAATGAAGTTGAAAATCGAACAAGAGGCACAGAGTCTGTCTCCTCTTAATCCATGGCTGACCTTATAGTACACGGCGGTAAGCCGCTCAGCGGAAGCATCACTCCTTCAGGCAACAAGAACGCGGTATTGCCGATTCTCTGCGCGAGTCTGCTCTCCTCAGGCTCGGTTGAGCTATCGAATATCCCAGCCATTACCGATATCGAGAAACTCGTCGCTTTCTTTCGCCAAATCGGTTCGCAAATCGACTGGAATCGTGAGGCGAAGACGATGCGAATCGACCACTCGAATTTGGAAAGCTCCTTCAACGCGGGGGATCTGCCCCAAGGAATGCGGTCGTCCGTGCTTCTCTTCGCACCGCTTCTCTACCGGTTCAAAAAGATCTCACTCGACTCAAATCCAAAAGGCTGCGCATTAGGCATACGCGAACTCGATCCGCACCTTGAAATTCTCTCACAACTCGGAGCGAAAATCTCTCACAACGGCCGCCTTGAGATTTCCATAACGGATCGATTCAGAGGAGCAGAGCATTGGGCGGACTACATGTCGGTTACAACGACGGAGACGTTCGTTATGGCGGCGGCTCTCGGAATGGGAAACTCTACGTTAACTAACGCAGCGAGTGAGCCTCACGTACAGGACTTGTGCCGCTTTCTGGAAAGCATGGGTGCTAAAATGGAAGGCATAGGCACGAGCGTTCTGAGCGTAACGGGTGTCGATAGTTTATCCGAAACCAGTGCCCAAATCAGCTCAGATCATCACGAAGTTGCTACTTTCCTCGCTCTCGGCGCTATTACGGGCGGGGAAGTAATTGTCACAGACTCGAATTCGAAGCACTTCGCCCTGATCGGTCGCAGCTTTGCCAAGCTAGGAGTGGAAATCCACCACGAAGGAGATATTGCCATTTGCCCCGCAGATCAAACATTCCGTATCCAGCAACCCTATACGACTAATTTGCTGCCCAAGATTGAAGCCGCGCCTTGGCCCTACTTTCCCGTGGACTTGCTTCCGCTCATGATTGCCCTGGCTACAAAAGCCGACGGAGTCATGCACTTTTGGAACAAAGTATATGAGGGTGGCTTTTCGTGGATTCCCGAACTCACCAAATTTGGGGCCCACGTCGTATCGAGCGACCCACACCGCATCATCGTTTTTGGGAAGCGACCCATGCGGCCCGCTTCAGTCGAGCCTCCCTACATCATTCGTGCCGCTGTGGCTCTCTACATGATGGCAGCTAGCATAGAAGGTAACAGCGTTGTCCGCAAAGCGGACCCCATTCGCCGCGCCCATCCCTATTTCGCAGAAAACCTGCGTAAGCTCGGCGCGGATATCGAGTGGGACGAGTAAGCAGATTATGCTACCGGAATCCCTAACCTAGTCCACAAGGGCGAACAGCCGATCAGAGTCTTCCCAAATATCTAGGTGATTCGCCTCAAGAACAATTTCGCGATCCAAGGATTTCAACGACGTTAGCGAACCTTTGAGCGAAGCTACGTAAAGAGTACAAAGCGTTCCGGTCTTCCGGTTTTTTACTTGCAGGTGAGCAGCTTGCTGTCCCTGAAGCTGACAATAGCGGGCCCCAAGAACTTCGTAGGCGGAAAGCAGCTTTTGCTTTACTAATGGAGTTACAGAAAAAGCTAGGTCCCTAAGTCCTTCCTGAGCCCCTTCGAAAGACGCCGCCTTCACATCGAAACTCTTGTATCCATTGTGCCGCATCGCAATCTCGCCAGCGACATCAAAATAAAAATCATCTTCCTTATAGCTACGGCCCATTTGAAACGAGAATGCCATCACGATTGCAGCCGCAGCAGCAACAGGAACCCAGTAGTGCCACCAGGCGGTGTTGTTTCGTTCCGGCTGGGCTTTCCCCTTCTCTAAAATCAATTGAACCTTTTCAGCCGGTAATTTCTGACATAGAAAGAAGTCTCTTACTGATTTATCTATCTCTTGCTCGTTCATGGCAGCTTAAATTCTTAGACTACTTGCTTTCCCGGAATTCGCCTCCCAACGATTTGGCTAATTTCTGGCGAGCTCTGTGAATGTGGCTTAGTATCGTACCTCGAGGGGAACCCGTTCGTTCGGATATCTCACTCGCGGTGTACCCTTCGACTACATTGAGAAACAAGGCTTCGCTCTCTTCCGGCCTTAGTTTACTCATTAAAAGCTCCATATCCATAGAGACGCCCTTAGATTCCAACCTCCCACTCTCCGGATGCGATTCCAGAGGCTCAAACTGGACAATTTTGCTCCGCCGCTTCTGATCGTAGAAAAGATTTCGAACGGCTCTGAAAAGAACTGGCGTTCCTTCTACTTTGCCGTACGCTCGCACCAACTTCATCCAAGCCTGTTGAACCAAATCCTCCGCATCTTGATGGTGTCTTGCGATCGACAGCGCATAGCGATAGCCCGCCTGCACCAGCTCTGCATCGCTAATGTATCGCTGAGTCTTGGGCTTTTCGGAAGTCATAGTCTGAGATTTCGAGTATTCGTCCGTAATGGAAACCGCTAATGCGCTCATGTTCAAATTCCTTTTCTGCTGATCATCCAAAGCGTGAGGGAAACTAGGGATTGTTAATTATAAATTGTGTGGTCACAATCGCCCGCAATCGAGCTGCTACTTTTGAACAACGGTGGCTTTAACCCATTGATTGCTAGTCTTTCACGACTTACCCAAAAGAGAGAATCGCTCCCTTCTTAGATATTCCCAAACATAAACGTAAATTTGACGGCTCAGCCAGAGTTTTTCACGTTTCCCAAAGACAAGGAAAATTTCTAACCTTCTGCTTTTAAATGAGTTAAATTTCATTGTTAAATCGGTAAAAAGCTTGGTTCGGAATCCTTCCAGGTTTTTGAATTTTTTTTTGGAAAAAGCATTCGGTCTTTTCGCACAAATTAAAAATTTGGGCATCGCCCTTTTCCCAAGGTGCGTAAGCAATCGAAATCGTCTTGTCAGCAATCGCTCTATCCGGAAGCGACGATGAGACCCCGGCGAGAATCGCTTTCGACCGTGGGTCAAATGCCTTCAACGCATTTGGAGCCCAACTCCGGGCTCGATTCGACCCCGCACGGGGACCTGATTCTCTCAACGAAGCGATCACTTCAAGCAGCGAAAGTATCATGTCAGTTCGCAAAACCGTTATCATTGCAGCTGCCAATATTATCACGCATGACCAGAAACTGGGCGACCGTGAACTCCCGCAAATTCGATCTCTTTGCGCCGCTTTTAAATGCCCCGCTCCTAGTCTGACAGATTCCTAGGCCATACGGACAACCCGGCGTTTTTCAGCCTGCCAAATACTACGAATCGTGTCAAAATCCGCCTCTTTCGAATGAGACAGGAAAGCATAATCAAACGACTTCCATGCCGCAATCTCTTTCTGGGCCGAACGTATGCGACGATCGATTTCCGCTTCGCCATCCTTTCCCCGCTCACGTAGTCGACGGCGAAGCTCCTCAAAACTGTCAGGCATAATGAATACAGTAACCAGCCGTTTCCCTATGGCAGAATGATCCCTGGCTGCTTTCTGAACTGCAACGACTCCCTGTACATCGATATTCATCACGAGGTCGATATACTCCGCCAGCTTATTCTCGATAACCGACTTTAGCGTTCCATAACGGTTAGCGTGCACCTTTGCCCATTCCAGGAATTCGCCATTTTCTACATTCGCATCAAATTGCTCGTCAGACAGAAAGTGGTAGTCGATTCCGTTTACCTCGCCTTCACGGGGTGGTCGCGTTGTGCAAGTTACTACTCGTTCAGTATTCGCGTTTTCTGCCACAAGACGGTCGCAAAGCGTCGTTTTTCCGCTGCCCGCGGGTCCCGCCAATATTAGAAGCAGCGCAATTTCTTTTTCGGGCAGCGTATCCATCAAACTAATAAGCAAAGGCTATCGCTCCCACAAGACCCCCATAGATCAGGAAAACTAATCCAAACGTTTTCGGACGAGAGGCAGTTCCAAACAACCAAGTAAAGAAATCACGCACTCGAAATGGCGAATAACCAAGATAAAGAGCTACGGCCGCTCCGACATAGACCGGGGCAACCATGAATAAGCGCAGTGGCTCCTCATAATGGCCAAACGCTCCATTCAACAATGAGTTCGCTATTAGCAAATACAGTATGCACGCCCCACGGACTGAGAGAAAATCGGGCGCGTACTTGAACGAAAGCAATCCTATAATCGCGAACCCTATAAAGATGTACTGCTTGAAATCCCCGTAGTTAGCCTCGCCCAAATGTGCAACCTTGTACAAAGTCCAAATCCCTCCCACCGTCATCGTAACGTAGGCAGCAGTGCGCGAACGAGGAAACCCTTTGACCATTGCAATGATCGGTTTGTTCGTCGTCACAAACAAAGCTCCTATCAGGACAAAGAGAATTCCCGCAAACAGGGTCGATTGAAAAAGAGTGAGTTCCATATTAATATCAAATTGTATCCACTCCGGCTAAAACCAGATCACCATAGATAGTGCTTGCGGTAGCCCGGTCCACTTTCATTTGGACCAATTGGCCGATCAGCCGATCATCCCCGTCGAAAATGGAATTACGATAGCCTCGAGTCTTCCCGACAAACTTGTACCCCTTCTTGGCAGGGCCTTCCACAAGAACCTCTTGGACCGTGCCTACAAGCTGTTCGTTGCGCCACAGCGACCGCTTAGCCAGTATGTCGAGAAGGACGTGATTACGCCGTTCCTTCTCTTCAGTCGAAACCTGGTCCTCCATGGTTTCCGCAGGAGTGCCAGTTCGAATACTGTATTTGAAAATATAGGACATATCGAATCCAATATCCTCGAAAAAAACGGCCGATTCATCAAAATCCTCCTCCGTTTCGCCAGGGAACCCCACAATGATGTCCGTAGAAAAGTACATATCAGGAACCACCGCGCGTAATGAGTCCACAATTTCACGGTAACGTTCCTTGGTGTAGGGCCGGTTCATCGCCCGAAGGGTCTTGTTGCAGCCAGCTTGCAGGGGTAAGTGGACGTATTCACACAACTTCGGCACATCCCGGTAGGCCTCGACCAAATCCTGCTTGAATCCACGCGGGTGAGGTGAGGTGAAACGAATCCGATCGATTCCTTCAATGTCGTTTATCCTCTCGATTAATTGAACAAACGGCGACTTCCCTCCAACAACAGGAAAATCGCGCCGCCCATAACTTGTCACTATTTGCCCAAGCAAAGTGATTTCCTTGACCCCTTGCTCGGCCAGCTCATGCACCTCTTCTACAATCTGGTCCATCGGGCGAGCACGCTCGCGGCCACGGGTCTTTGGAACTATGCAGTACGCACAGTTCATATTGCAGCCCTGCATAATTGAAACGAACGCGCAGACCTGGTCCTTTTTGGGTAGATGGTCCTTGATTGTATTCTGGGAACCTTCCTCCTCCTCCAAATCCAAAATGGTGGTAGGCCTAGGTCCCTGAGCCGCGTAGCTCTTAATCAGCTGATCCACATGATCGGGAACCGCATGAAACTTCTGCGTCCCCACGATCAAATCCAAATCAGGCAATCGGTCAACGAGCTCAGACCCACGGTTTTGAGCCATGCAACCCAAGACACCAATCATAAAATTCGGGTTCGAACGCTTTCGCTTCGCCAGGTAGCCGGCTTTCCCGATGGCTTTCTGCTCTGCCTGATCACGGACGCTACAGGTATTGAGCAAGACTACATCCGCATCAAACTCGTTATCTACCATCGAATAGCCACGATCTCGTAGGGACGAAGCGACTTGCTCGCTGTCCCGCTCATTCATCTGACAGCCGTAAGTTTTGATATAAACGCGATTCATGGCGGAGTGGGAATCAAAACGGGATACGGGCCGCTGCTGATACGTCAAACAAGAACCAAACCGCCCTTATCCGACCCATTGCTAGTCAGGTATCTCCTCTGCGGGCTTTTCGGCTTCAGATCGACGGTTGATATCCTTTTTCAGCTGCACTGAAAAGAACGCCATTAACAGAACCAGCCCAAAAATCGCCCCTACTACCCACTTTCCGTTCTTTTTAGCCATGGCCTCTTTAACCGCAGATTTCCTCGATTCCGACAAGCCGTAAATCCACTTGCCGAGACCTAACATCGTAGCTTGGCTCATCCAGTGAAAGAAGAAGACGCCCGCAAAGACCGAATCTACGCTGATCCTTTGTCAAAAGTCGGCGGCTTTGTTTTTGACGAGTCTGTAGCCCACGTTTTTGACGACATGATCCGAAGATCCGTCCCTTGCTATGCGATGACGCTATCATTGATGCCGCTCATCGCACAACGCTACGCACAAAAGAACAGCACCATCTACGACCTTGGTTGCTCTCTCGGAGCAGGATTGGCGGCGATTGCTAGAAGTCTTCCAAAGGGAACATCTCTGGTTGGCGTAGACAATTCCCAGTCCATGCTGAATCGCTGCCAAATCAATCTGCAAGACGCTATTCCAGAAAAAAAATGGTCGCTTAAATGTAGCGACATATTGGATTTGGATATCACAAACGCCAGCGTCGTAATCCTAAACTTCACGCTCCAATTTATCCCGCTCGAAAGCCGGTTACCACTCTTGAGTAGAATCGCAAAGGGCCTGGAGCCGGGTGGCGTATTACTCTTGTCAGAAAAAATTCGCTTCGAAGACGAGAATACTCAGCAGGGCCTAACCGACCTCCACCACGATTTCAAAAAAGCAAATGGCTACAGCGATCTAGAGGTTAGCCAAAAGCGGGCCGCCATAGAAAATGTGCTTATTCCAGAATCGATCCAAGAGCACAGGGAACGCCTGAACCAGGCAGGATTCGACCACAGCGAAGTCTGGCTTCAGTGCTTCAATTTTGCATCGCTCCTTGCGATCAAGGCTTCTAACTAAAAGTTACAGTCGAATACTCTATCGTACCAAAACCATGTTCGAATCGAACTTTAAACCTCTCTACGAGGTCATCGCCGACACCGACCTCGGGCCCTGGCTGGATCGGTTACCTCAGCAAGTTAAGAGCCGCTTTGATCATTCAGGCAATGGACACTTGCCTTTGTGGCGGGACGCCTTGCACTCAATGCCAGAGGCAAACCCAAGCTTCTTAGACCTAAAGTCCAACGCTATAACGATTGGCAAGTCGAGCGATCTCTCTGACAGTCAAGCGAAGCGATTGCGGCAGAATCTTATGGCCTTCCATCCATGGCGAAAGGGCCCTTGGAACTACTTTGGGATAGATATTGATACCGAATGGCGCTCCGACTTGAAATGGAACCGGATCAAGCAATCGATCAGCCCTCTAAAAGATCGGCTCGTGTTGGATGTGGGTAGTGGCAACGGCTACTATAGTTACCGAATCGCGGGTGAGGAAGCAAAACTGGCTCTGGGAGCCGACCCGTTTCTGCTATACGTCCTCCAGTCGCTATTGGCCCGGCGCTACCTTCCCTCTAGCTGCCCAGCGTTTGTCGTTCCCCTCGGAGTAGAAATTCTACCCTCCAATCTACCTTTCTTCGATACGGTGCTGTCAATGGGGGTTCTCTATCACCGGAGATCTCCCCTCGACCATTTACTCGAGTTACGAGGCCTTCTACACGAAAACGGAGAACTCGTCTTGGAAACACTCGTGATCGATGGCGATGAGGGACAAACTCTGCTTCCTAAAGGGCGCTATGCCAAAATGAGAAACACTTGGCTCATACCCTCCTGTCTCGCGCTTGAGCGTTGGCTGGAGCGATGCGGTTTCCAAAACATCCGACTGGCGAACCTGTCAACAACGACCTCTGAGGAACAGAGGAGCACAGATTGGATGACCTTTGATTCGCTGGATACTTTTTTAAACTCCGAAGACTCTTCCAAGACGATCGAAGGGTATCCCGCACCTAAACGGGCTATCTTTATAGCCACCCGCTAAACAAAAAATGTTATGACTGGATTGGAGCTTTTGTTGTTCGCTGTCTAAGCAGGAGGATGTTCAAAATTCCGATTCTAAGCATTAAAACAGATGCTCCGGCATCTGGGACACCATGACTATCTGGAATCTCGTTTCCCCAAGCATTGAGCTTGGCTTCCTTAAACCAGACATCGTTGTACCTTCTGTCACTACGATTCTCGACCCTAACCGCGTAACTAGTGACTCCATCTTGGAGGTCCGTTAGCATTGTGCCGTTTAGCCCGCACCAAATCCAGTCAAACCCGTGTCGATGCGTCCCATCCACTTCAAGGTGGATCCAAACGTGGGGGAACACGAGCCATACATCCATCTATTCCCTTCCGGAGTCCCCCGACCAATACCCGTCGGAAAACGATAAACCAACACGAGCACGGGTCAATTCGTGCAGATTCTGTTCGTATCCATTGGCACCTGATGTGATGCTATACTGGCCAGTATCGGACTACCATTCTCCATCGAAATCCCCCACGTCATCATAATCCTGCCACATTGAGCCGAATGATGCTGAGGTCAGAAAAACAGCAGCTACCAGCGTCCCTATTTTGAATTTTGCCCTCACTATTTCTTAACGTTTCTTAGGTTAGGTTAATCTATCGCCCTGGGATGTCACCGGCCGGATTTATCTAAACTAAAGCCACCGCTGAGCGGAACTAACACGTAAAAAGCATGC
>Ga0163179_10002601_pt1 | contig 12513 bp, 8 predicted proteins | sample AtlANTMetagenome_FD_109643 | JGI IMG/M metagenome (GOLD analysis project Ga0163179, IMG submission 109643) | Marine eukaryotic phytoplankton communities from the Atlantic Ocean - Atlantic ANT 2 Metagenome | ecosystem: Environmental > Aquatic > Marine > Oceanic | place: North Atlantic Ocean...
CGACCGTGATGGGCAAATCCAGGCACGGCTACACCCAAGGCTTCAGCCCGAGGTAAATCCCCAATCAGTTCTGTGGCCAAACCCACCACCGCATCCACTGAACGGGAGGGCAGCGGAGCGCGACGTGTGTTGGTCAGCGCTCCATCCTGAAAGAAACCCGCACGAATGCCCGAGCCTCCCACATCCAAACCAATCACACCATCCATGACACGTCTCTCATTCCAAAAATCCTATGCCAACCATTCCAGTAAAACCGATACAATGTGCGCTGTCCACAACAGGTACACCATGAGCCACCAAGTTGAGGCGGTCGAGGTACTCCCGCTATTTGCAGCACTCAAGAGACCCTTTCATATCGCGACTTCGCGACTTGAGCGGGTAGAAAACATCTGTATTGCAATCACCTTGGACTCCGGTGCGACTGGACTCGGTGAGATTGCAACCCTCCATCCAGTCACTGCAGATCGATACGAAAGCGCATTTGAAGCAGCAGAATCCCTCTCGGACTGGCTTTCGGATCAAGTCTTTGAAGACTGGACACTCCTCACTCGCGCACTGCGCACCCAAGAAGCCGCTCGCCCCGCCATCGCTGCAGGGTTCGAAATGGCGATTATTGATGCCCTTTCCATCGACGCAGAAAAACCACTCCACGCCTTTTTAGGCCAGGCTCACGCACCGGTCACCACCGACATGACGATCCCGATCTGTCCCCCGGAAACCTGTCGATTACTGGCTTCACAATATTTCTCGGAGGGCTTTGATACCCTCAAAATCAAAGTCGGAATCAATCTCAAGCACGATCTCGCGGCACTACATGCACTCAAAAAAGGACACCCCACCTGCCGGATTATCGCCGATGCGAACGGCGGCTTTTCACTGCATGAGGCTCACGAATTTCTCGACGCCATCGACAAAAACCAGCTCCACATCGATCTATTTGAACAACCCATCCCCGAACACGATCTCCAGGGAATGCACCAACTCACCCAACGTGGCGACACTCTGATCGCTGCCGATGAAAGCTGTAAAAGCCCCGACGACGCCAAAAAGCTAATTGAACAAGAAGCGGCTCACGTACTGAACATCAAGCTCGCAAAATCAGGCGTACTTGGCGGAATCGCTATCCATCAGCTCGCCCAGGAAGCGCAATTGGGTCTGATGATCGGCGGTATGGTCGAAACTCGAATTGGAATGGGCTTTGCTGCACACTTCACATCTGCTTTGGGAGGATTCGACTGGATCGACCTCGACACACCTCAATTACTCGCCGAGGATCCTGTCGTCGGCGGCACCAAGTGTGTCGGTCCTCGCTGGGCCCTCGACAACACCATGCGAGGTCACGGCGGTCGCATTCAAAGCCTCGAGAGCTTTTGACCCCTGTCCAAGCACAGATGGGACTGATATGGTCTAGGTATGGTTGAAACCGATAGCGGCTCACAACGCCCCAACGTACTCCTCAGCATTGCGTGTGTTCTCATTATCATTGGTGGGCTCAAGCTCGGACGTCCCGTGCTGGTTCCGATCATGGTAGCCACCTTCCTCACAGTCATCACCTACCCGCTTTTGCGGTTCTACAAACGTGTTGGCTTCTCCAAAGGAATGGCTATTTTCTTTGTTGTCTCGATGGTGTTGGCCTTCATTGGCGGTCTTATTTGGCTCCTTGGAGACTCCGCAGATGCCTTCGCGGAAGATCTCCCTGAACGCTCAAAACAAGCCACAGAGAGCCTCGCTGCATGGCTGCAGAACAACAACATCATCGAGGAGAAGTCCGAACTCTCTGATGGCATGAACACCTACATGGCGGCCTTTGCCACCAGCATCGCAGCCAGCCTTGCCACCGCTGCTACCGATTTGGTGCTCATCTGCATCTTGCTGTGCTTCATGCTCTTGGAAGCCGAGAGCTTTCCCTCCAAGGTGGAAGTCGCGTTTGGATCCGAACGCAGTCACATGGCAAGACTCAAAGAATATGAGTTGGACCTTCAGCGCTATCTATTGGTCAAAACACTGACCAGTGCCATCACCGGCATCTGCGTGGGACTGCTGTGTTGGGCTGTGGGACTAGAATACGCCTTCTTATTAGCTGTCATTGCCTTTCTCTTGAACTTCATTCCCACCGTCGGCTCCATCATTGCCTCCGTCCCGGGTATCGTGCTTGCCAGCAGTCTTGGCCTCGCACACGCAGCAGGTATTGCTGTAGGCTACTTCGCCATCAATCTGGTGATCGGAAACCTCTTGGAACCGCAGATTATGGGTCGAAAACTCGGTCTTGCGCCGCTGATTGTCTTCCTGTCCTTTTTCTTCTGGGGATGGATGTGGGGACCGATCGGGATGCTGCTATCTGTTCCACTCACAATGGCGCTCAAAATCTATATGGAGCACACCCAGGATTTCCAGTGGGCCGCTATTTTGTTGGGCCGGGAGCCCATTGCTCCCAAATTGCCCCCCAATCTAGAGAATCAATAGGGCCTCAAAGCCCCTCTTAGCGCCCGCCCATCTTGCGTCGTAGCCACCAGGACGCCGATGCGAAAAGCCCAAACCAAAGCGGCAACCATGCGCCGGCCCAAATCGGGCTCTCTTCACGCTCATCGATCCAACGCCCAGCACCCGAATCCCGCTTGGGTATACCGTATTTGCCGGGTCCAAAATAGTCTCCACCGTTACTCGCAGCGAGTGCTTTAAGGAAACCAGAGTCAGGACTGACCTCATCCAGTTCGGGGTCACGATCCGTAATCGCATACACACTCTGTGCTTCTCCCAAAGCGGCGCCACCTTTCTTGGCCTCCACCGTAATGCGATAAGCGCCGCGCACCTTCGCCTCACGATGAATTACAAATTCGCCGTCTTCATTGGTCACGCCCTCGATACGTTCTGTGCCCTCCGGACCTTTGAGTACCGCCACAACACTTGCATCTTTTACAGGATCAAAGCCGACGTCTCGCGTCTGCACACGGATACGTACCTCTTCGCCAAGCAGGTAATTCTCTCGGCCAACGCTGATCTGAACAGGCTGTCCAATCGGATCTCGAACAAGCCACCGCATCGCATTTTTCCAGAAACGCAGGTAAGCCTGATTACCGTGTCCCAAGGCCGCCTCAGCCATGACCCAACGCCAACTGGAGTCTCCCATAAATGCGAGCGTGCGGCCTTTACCTACCTCTCTGACCGCCAGCACAGGCATCGCCCGGCCCTGCGCTTTCTTGTCGGGATGAACCAAAAGCGCAGCCGACCCAGGCGCAAGACCACGATTGAGATTGATGCCATCCAACGCTGACAAGCGACGCCACAAGGCTTCATTCTCCACGCGATTACCCAAGAGTTGGGTAATGGGATGAACGCGTCCCTGACTCGTCAGCTTCGGTTGAAACGACGCCTCACTGACCAATCGACCGCTCACACCCAAACGCACCGGCAGCACCTGTTCAAGCGGTGTACCCGCATAGTCTCCCTCGTCGAATGAACGGTCTCCACCAATCATGATCAATGCGCCGCCACGCCGTACATAGTCTGCAATATTTTGGAGCAGCGTGTTGGAAGAACCACGAAAGTAGGGCTTGTAGTCGAAGTTTTGAAGCACGATCAAATCGAAGCTCCAGAGGTCTGTCGTAAAAAGGTTCTCGTAAGGAAACTCGATCAAAGACAGCTCTGAGTCACGATAATTGCCCAACCCGTCTTGGTAGGTTCGAAGAATGAAGAAGGACACCAGGTCCACCGACGGGTCTTGTTTCAACAGGAGACGCAAGAACTTTTCATCAAAGCTTGGCGCACCACACACTTGCAACACACGCAGCCGGTCGCGAACGACTCGGACCACCACGGGCATGCTGTTGTTGCCGGGTAAACTATCTCCCTCATACACCGGCACCGACAAGGTGTAGGTGAAACGACCCACCTTCGACGGCATGATCGAAAACCGCGCAGTACCCCGGCCCTCCGCATCGAGCCTGACCTTCTTTTCCTTGAGCGCACGCCCGTCGACAGTCAAGCTGACGGGAACACGCTTGTTCTCCATGCCCGTACTCTCGATCTTGGCTTCGATTTGAAATGGTGTGCGTAAAAAGGCAAAGCCTGCGGTATCAAGCTCCACCACAGACAAATCCACCAAGTCCTTGCCGCTACCGATCTGGTAGACGCTCAAAGGGCCCGGCAAGTTCAAACTATCTACCGTTGTTTCCTGCTGATATCTGCCACGCAGTCCGCTCCGATCAATCCCATCGGTAATCACGGAAATCGATGCCAATGACTCACCAGCAAAGCGATCGGACAAGGCATCCAAAGCACCTGCCAAATCCGTTGTTCCATCTACAAAGGTATCTGGCATGCCCGGACGCATCCCGTCACCAAAAACGAAGACCTCGGTGTTTTCTGTTTGTTCGATCGCCGACAATGCCCGCTTAACGCCTCGAGATCTCGGCTTTCCATCCTCAAGAACAGCCATTGACCGAGACACGTCGATCAGCACCGCCTCACGAGCAGCTTCCTTCCGCAAGCCCTCTTCCACCCACGTCGGACGTGCTACTGCCACCACCACAGCCGCCAACGCTACTGCCAGCAGGCTGATCTCTAAGCCCCGATAGCGAATAGCCTGACGCCGAAAGGCCAAGAACAGGACCAAGGCCGAAACCGCTAGCGCAATCTGCCAGTGCCAATTCGGAGCAAACCAGACCACACGACCGGGGTCTTGAAAAGCACCAGAAAACAACCAATCCATCATTCCAGCCGCCCTTCGAGCATAAGTTGGCGCACATGGGCCTGGTCTTTTTTGTAGTTGGACGTCAAGGCATACATCATCAGATTAATCCCGAGCTTGATCGCCTCACGACGCTGTGATTCACCGCCGGGGGTCACCGGATAGAGATTGCGACCCTCTGGGCTTCGCGCCAGGGCTCCTGAAAGATCATTTCGGCAATAAATGATGCGTGTGGTCTCACCAATTGTGACACCTTCAAGCCATTTGGTCGTGTCTACACGCCCCACTGGACGCTTGATGAGGAAGAAACTTCGATACAGCGAATGATCAGAAGGCAGGGGCACAAGCGGATGCGTAGGAAAGATCTGACTTACTAAATCTCGCGCAGCACCGTCAAAAGGCGATGCCTCCAAACCGCTCGAGTCATCGATGAAGAGAAAGCCGCCATACGTCAAATAATCGCGGAGCTTCTTGATAGCGTCATCACTGAGCGACGGTAAAACCCCATCCCCCACCAACACGGAGAAAGGGTGCCCAAAGAGTTCAGGCGACTCCGGGGGAACTTGGACGACTTTGGCAGCGGTCTCGATGGAGGTCGTAATCTGCACCTCATAGAGAAGACGCGACCAGGCTGCTGGGCGCAGAATGGTGCCTGTTTCCATCTTTAGCTGTGCCACACCCACCTTCGAGGAATCACCAAATGAAAACGCCGGGCGAGGGAAAGCCAACGGGAGCGCCGCCAGCCCTGCTGCCTTCAATAAATCACGCCGCTTCATGTTCCCTCCTGGCCAAGATGCGTGCGAATACCGCCTGCAACAATCCAAGTCCGATCGCACCCCAAATCAAAGGCTGGGCAAGACGCGCCTCCCGCATAAACAACTCCGGAGCGATTTCTGATTCCACCGTCGCCAAGCGTTTGGTGACCCGAACATCTGATTCCTCCGAAGCCACGTTGGCCGCTATCCACACACTCGGTGGAGCCCCGTCCACACCCAAAGCATAGGCACCTGGAAGCTTCGGGTAAAAGCGCAAGACCAACTCTTCTTTTCCTTCCAGTTGAAATGGAACAGTCTGTCCATCGGGACCCTTTAGAATCGGTTCGGGCTCCATACTGAGGATTCCGGCTGGGATCGGGGAAACCACGGGCTCACCCACGGCGACCTCGATTCGCTCACCGCCTCCGACCTCACCGCCACCAAGCAACCCCACTATGCGCTGCATCAACGGCATAAAAGCAGCCTGAATCGGTGCATTGCCCCAACCCAAATCAAAGGTAGACGTCCATACGAGCACACGACCACGTCCGACTCGACGTTCCACCAATGCCGGATGGCCTCCTTCCCAGCGGGCAAGAATCCGAACATTCTCACTCTCTTTGAAAGCCTCAAAGGTCAGAATTCGACGCGCAGTCATCCGAGTCAATGCACTCCGACCACCGCGAGTGAAGGCCTTGAAAAGTGGCTCTTCAATCGACGGCAGCGCAAGCGGGACGCCTCCTCGAGCCGATAGGTCTACAAGATTGCGACGCTTACGAAGCGAAGCAGGCAACAAATCACGCAATGGTGCATTGTAGCCCTCGTTGGTCACATTCTCTCCACCAGAAATGACCAAGCCACCCCCTTGGCGTACGAAGTCCACCAACTTGGGGGCAAAGGGTCCTGGATCCGACACATTGGCCAAAATAACCACGCGATGTCGCTCTTCGTCGAGATCCGCAAGACCGCTCAACGTCTTGACCTCCGGCAACACACCGCCACGTGATGCACCCCATGGGGCCAACGCCCGCTCCAAGAAATAGATCTCAGATGCCACTGCCGTCGCACCAGGGTCACCATCGACTACCAAAACCCGACTCGCACCGACACGTGGCAGATGAAAATAGCGGGTATCGTCCAGAGACAAATGCGGGTCTTTCACCCGAGCCCAAGCCACACCGCCTGGTACCTCTGGCGGCACGGTGACCTGCTCCTCCGCAGATTCAAATGGATTCAGCTCCACAAAAACCGGAATCTCAGAATTGTCTGGCAAACCCACGGTCACCAAAGCCTCGACGGGATCCGGTCCGTAGTTCATCACCTCCATGGTGATGCTACCGCCCTCAAGCCCCTCTCCATATTCAGCACTGACAATCGCAAGATTTCGGGGCCGCTCAGTCCCTACGGCGATCGGGATAACGGATGCGCCATTCCCCAAAAGCAGTTCCAATTCAAGCGCCGCTTCATCGACGGCAACAGGTCCTGCTTCATCGGTAAAGACCAACACTTCGCCCGGCTGCGCCTCGAGAAGAACCCTGGCCTCGTGCAGTGCACCGACCAGATCGGTTCCACCATGACTCAGTTGCACCCCATCGATATCCGAGCGCGCTCGCTGCAAATTCCGATGCAACTTGTCGTTGAGCGCACGGGCTTGTCCACCAAACTCCACCACAGCGACCTCAGCGCCAATCGGCAGTTGTTTCAAACGCTTCAGTGCGGCTTCTCGTGCTCGACTGAGCAAGCTCTTGTTTCCATCCACCTGACCCATCGACAAGGAATTATCGATGAGAAAAACAACCCGACCACTTTGACCGAACTCGGGAACATCCCCTTCCCAACGCAGGCGAGGCTGAGCCGCAGCGAGGACCAATAAAATCACGGCCAAGGCGCGAATGAGCAACAAGAGCAGGTCCCTCAACCGTCTTTTACGTCGGATACGCTTGACCATCCTACGCAAGAGCAGTGTCGCTCCATACGGTATCCGTTGAACCGGTTTTTGGCGGGCCATGTGCGCAAGGATAGGCCCAACAATCAAGGCACCCATCACCAACGACAAGGGAACAAGAAAGGTAAAGCTCACCCTTGCCCCCCAATCATCCGACCAATCGCCATCTCCATGGGCCGATCCGTCCAGGTCATGATGTGGCGCCCGCCTTCCTTGCGAATGCCGTTCTTGACCTCACTCATGAAACGTTCGACAACCTCTTCAAATTCCTCAGCAGCGCCGATTGGATCCACAATCAGTTCCGCTCCATCCTCGGGTGAGACGAAAATCGACGGGGTGTCAAAAGAGAGCGAGAGTTCCTTCCGATCCGCTAGTTGAAAAGCGACAAAATCCGTTTTTCGTGCAGCAAATGCCCGTACGCTCATCAGCCACTGTTCGGGCTCTTCCATAAAGTCTGACAACACCAAGACCAGACTGCGACGTCTGGTCTGTGGAGCAATCGGCGCAAGTGTTTCCGCGAGAGAGGCCTGCCCCGCAGGCGTCAATGAGGCCAGTGCAAGAAAAATCTGCGCCAAATGGCGCTTACCCGTACGAGCAGGGATGTGCGGATATTGCACTCCCTCTCCCGCCACGACGTGTAGTCCCACAGGCTCTCCATGCCGCTCGAGATAAGCCGCAAGCGTTGCCGCCATACAAACGGCATAGCCAAACTTACTTCCCTCGAGTGGAGGCCGTGAATGGGAAGCCGAAACCCCTGTCCCCAAGTCTCCAGAGGCATCCACCACAATGTGGCAGGCCAACTCGGTTTCAGCTTGATAGCGCCGGGTCACCAAGCGGTTTGTCTTCGCCAGCACCTTCCAGTCTAAGTCTCGGAGCGGATCGCCTGGGGTGTAATCCTTAAACTCAGCGAATTCGACATTCGCCCCCAATCGACGCGCCCGATGGGAACCCGTAATCAAGCCATCCACCGTTCTCGTCGCCAAAAGACGAAGATGTCGGAGTCGTGCGAGGACTTCTGGTTCAACCGCGTTCAACGTGCCAGCTCTTTGGGTGAATGGTCCTCGAAAATCGCCTCGATGACGTCCTTCGCGCTGACACCTTGCGCTTCGGCTTGGAAGTTCAGCAAGATGCGATGCGATAAGACCGAGGGAGCCACGGCAACGACGTCTTCGAGGTTGGGTACCTCGTTTCCATGAAGAGCCGCCCACACACGTGCTCCCAAAGACAGATACTGAGAAGCTCGCGGGCCGGCACCCCACTGCACCCACTCTTGAACCGCAGTGGGCGCATCTGGGCCAGGACGGGTCGCCCGGGCGAGCCGCACAGCCATGCGGTCAACCGCATCACTCGATGGAATCCGACGCACCAAGTCTTGAAGCGCCAACAACTCCTCTCGAGTGACAACTGGCTCGATTTTGGGCAACGCTGCACCCGTCGTCCTCTGCACAATTTCAAACTCCTCCGCCTCGGTGGGATAGCCCACGTCAATGGAAAACATGAAACGGTCCAGCTGAGCTTCCGGAAGTGGGTAAGTGCCTTCCTGTTCAATGGGGTTTTGCGTGGCAAAGACCTGAAAGGGCAAGTCCAATGGGCGACTCACTCCTGCAGCGCTCACCTCTCGCTCTTGCATGGCCTGCAAGAGTGCTGCTTGCGTTTTCGGAGGCGTACGATTGATTTCGTCCGCCAACAGCAAGTTGGTAAACACCGGCCCCTCGATAAAGCGCAATCGTCGCTCACCGGTGGCTTTGTCTTCCTCCAACACCTCGGTACCTGTAATGTCAGAAGGCATCAAGTCAGGCGTAAATTGAATCCGATTAAACGAAAGTCCTAAGGCCTGGGCAGTGGTGGAAACCAACAAGGTTTTCGCCAGACCCGGCACGCCGATGAACAGACAATGTCCTTGGGCGAAGAGCGCTGTAAGCATCTGCTCCACCACGTCTTCCTGTCCCACGATGACTTTGCGTATCTCAGTCAATAGTCTCTCCCGCGTTTCCGCGAGCGACTCAAACAGCGCAACGTCTGTATTTGGGGTGGTCTCCATTATTTACATCTCCATCAGGTTCAGCCGCTGTCACGGTAATTGAGAATATCGAGGTAGCCTTGATGCCTTTTGGCGTCTTCAAGCTCACCCAGCGATGTGTATAGGTCTACAAGTGCCTGCTGCAGCTGCGGCACGTAGGGATAAATGTCGGCGGAGGACTTAAATTGCTCCAAAGCAGCTTCTTTTCGTCCAGCAATGACATAGCGCTCACCAAGCAACTTCCGGGTACCGGCATGTTCCGGATAGTTCTCAATGGCGGCTTCAAGCCAGCGGACGGCTCGGTCTTCTTCTTTAAGTTCAATCAAACTCTTTGCGAGACGCTCCACGAGTTCAGGACCCGCTGGTTCATCTTTGGGAATCGCCTTTTGATAGTAGACGATGGCCGCGCGATGATGCCCACGTTGAGCCATGAGGTCACCCAGACGGGTCTTGTCGCGCAATTCCTTTCGGGCAGCCAAGACAGGGTCTGTGGAGAACTCTCCTCCCTGGCCATCGAGTACCGTGGGCATCGCAGACAATCGCTTCTGGACTAACTCCAACTCCGACACCCACTGCTTCCAGGCGTTCTGAAAAATACCGAACGATGCACCATACACCACAGCCACTGCGGTCTTACTGTCCTCGCCCTCTGCAATGCGCTTCAAGACATCGGCCATGGCCTTTGAACCACTCTTCTCTCTCAAAAAGGCGACCATGGTGGCCACTTGGGCGTAGGCAAGCCCGGCTCGCTCTGCTGAATCAAGAAGCGCAAAGGATGGATGCATTTCATCAAAGCCCACAAAGTCATCATCACGAAGAGCACGCGACAAAAGCGACTGCATGTGGACTGGCAGCTCGAACTCGTTCTTGCGCCAAAGCATGTCGAGACCTTTCGCTATCCCCTCTTGGAGCCAAACTGGAGCACGGTCACCCGAGTGCCAACTTGCCACCAAATGAATCCACTCATGGACCAAGGTGTCCTGCCAGCCGTAGCCACCACCCATTGCTCGAGGACTCGTAATCAGCAAACGATTCCACTTCGAAATCGCCACGACGCCGGTGGTCTGAACTGCTTCCAACGGCAAGCCCGTACACGCCGTCAAGTCCGCCCCGGTCGGATAAATCTCCACACGCAATGGAATGGGTGGATCGCCCCCCAACAGCGGCGCAATATTCTTCCGACCAAGCTCCAATACGCTCACAGCATCATCAATGAGAATGCGATCCATACCAGGATGGTGCACGATAGTGATGTCGCCACGAGTCGTCTCTATCAAACGCGCATGCACCTTCTGGGTACGCTCCATCAAGGCGAGTTCTCTTCCAAGCGCACTGTCTTTCCCAAAGGCCTGGATCTTGCCGGCAGCCTGCATTTCCTCGACGGCTTCCTGCATTCGGCCTTGGTAAAAATGCAAGCGTGCTTTGACTAGCTTGCCCTCGAAGGATCTGGCCTGTTGTTTCGTAAACTGCGCGACCTTTTTCTCTACACAAGGTGTGCGCCCTTCCGCCAAACATACGGCAGCATCCCCCACCACATCGGCATGCGCTGTCGCACCCAGGAGGCTCAGCGCAAACAGTGCGAAGCAGAAGCCTCTACTGACGTACCAAGTCTTCATAGTACCTCCTCTTGAGCGCCTCGTATTCGGAAGGAACCTCGCCCTGCATTCCCTCCAGAAGTGCCTTGCGATATTCCTCTGGTGTCTGGAATTCCTCCGGCGCTGGAATCTCGATGGGGTCGGTTTTCACCATTTCTTCTTCCCCACGCCCTCCTTGATCTTGAGGATCCGATCCCTGACCTTCTCCGCGCATAGCATCTTGCATTTGAGCCATAGCGGCTGCGGCTTGTTCTAAAGCTTCCTTGGCCTGCCGCACACGATCAGCAGCGGCGCCTTCTGCACCCTCCGCTTCCACAGTCCTACCGCGGTTCAAGGATTCAATGGCTCTCTTCATTTCGCGAACTGCACCTTCCATCCCCTCATTCAATCCCGGAGCTCCCATCGGCAACTTCTCAGCAAGATCCTTGGCGACCTTCTGCGCGGATTCCGTATTCTTCCGAATGATGGACTGATCTTTTCCGAGTTTTTGAGCGGCTGTCTGAAGTTGGGGCGAAGACGTATTGAGATCCAAATCAAGTCTTTGCAGGAGGTCTGAGAGCTCCCCGAGTACCTTCGAGGCCTGGGAAAGGTGGGTGCGATAACCGTCGGCAGCCGGAATACCTTTGCCAAGATTGTCCCGTCGCCCTTCTCTCCAGTTCAGTGTATCCAAGGCTCGCTCTGTGCGAAGTTCAGCCCGGCTCGACTCCACTCTTGCGGACGACAAATCCCTACTGGCCACCGCTTGTTGAAGACGAATCGCCTGCGCATTGCCCTCAACAGCTGCGTTAATTTCCTGACTGGAAAACCCCTGAGCGGAATCCATTTCAGAACTGACCGCACCTGTTTTCGTTGCTGCTTCCAGTGCTAACTTGTCCGCCAAGGCCCACAAGCTGGCAATGGAGTCCTGACCTTTTGTGTATTTTTCTCGGGCCTTCTTGGTCGACTCCTGAAGCTCTCTCTCCTCCTTTTCCAGACGCTCCAACTCCTTCTTCAACTCCTCAATCATGCTGGCCATTTCTTCGCCTTCGGACTCCATTTGTCGCTGCATATGGTTCACACCATCCGCCATCATCCGAAGGTTTTCAGCCAACTGTGGAATTTTCTTTCGAGCGCCCTGCTCTTTGTTTGTGCCCACCAAGTCTCGGATGCGCTTCATCAAACGTTCCGCATCATCCATGCTGCGATCCACAAACTCACTCAGATCCCCACCGTTGAAGTCTGCTGCAGCCTTCTTGAGCTCTTTGGCCTGCCGCTCCAACATGTCCAAGCGCCCTAACAACTCGCCCATGTCCGCTTTGTTTTTCTCCCGCTCATCCAACTGCTCAGCCTGACCCGCCATGACTTGGGCAAGTTGGTTCAACTTCGCAAGCGCCTGATATCGAATCATCTGGTCCAACATCAAAATCGCTTGTTCGCTGCGCTCTATCAACTCACCTCGGAGCTCCGAGAAACTCTTTAGGTCGGCAGCGAGAATCGGCGTATCACTGCCTGCCTTTGAAATCGATTGCGCA
>Ga0163179_10002602_pt1 | contig 12511 bp, 7 predicted proteins | sample AtlANTMetagenome_FD_109643 | JGI IMG/M metagenome (GOLD analysis project Ga0163179, IMG submission 109643) | Marine eukaryotic phytoplankton communities from the Atlantic Ocean - Atlantic ANT 2 Metagenome | ecosystem: Environmental > Aquatic > Marine > Oceanic | place: North Atlantic Ocean...
CAACGCCTGGTAGCGAGAACAGTTTTGATTTTGAGACAAACGTTGTCATCAACGAGATCATGTATCACGCCCATCCAGAATTGGCGAACGCCACCATTCCGGCACAATACGATCGTAATGACATCGTCCCGATGGATAATGTCTGGCGGTACAACGCATCTGGCGCAAAGCTGCCCAACGACTGGGCTCAATTAGAATACACAGTGGGCGAGAACAACTGGGCAGAAGGTGCTGGCCTGCTGGGCGCTGAGACATCCAATGTCGGCTACCCTCTCAATACCGAATTCCCTCGCCCGAGTTCGGTTCGGCCCAGTTTTGCAACTTACTATTTCCAAACCGACTTTGAGCTTTCAGCGGAAGAGATTGGGGCACTCGACGTTCTTGAAATCAACCATGTGATTGATGACGGGGCCATCTTCTACCTGAATGGGGAGGAATTCCTCCGTTTCAACTTGCCTGACGAAGTCGACACGGATACTTACGCTCCTCGCAGTATTCGCAACGCCGAACGCCAAGGGCCGATTGTCGTGGACACAAGCCTGCTTCGTCCTGGCAAAAACGTCTTCTCCGCTGAGGCCCACATCCGGAATGCGTCGGACAGCGACATTGTCTTTGGCGCTAGCCTGGCAACCGGAGTCAAAACCGCCGACGCGATTCCCGGAACACCTTTCCGCGAAATTACCGAAGGCGAGTGGATTGAGCTGTACAACAAGGGCAGCGAAGCCGTCGATCTAACCGACTGGCAAATCGAAGGTGGCATCTCCTTTGGCTTCGATGACGGCACGAAGATCGGTCCCGGTGAGTATCTGGTGATTTCAAGCGACGCCGAGTATTTAAGTCAGCAGTATCCAGACATTCGCATCATTGGCGATTTTAATGGTCGATTGAGTGATCATGATGATCGCATCCTGCTCTTGGACGCCAACAACAATCCCGCTGACGATGTGCATTATTACGAAGGCGGAACGAACTGGCCTTCTTATCCGGACGGTGGTGCCGTAAGCCTGGAGTTAACCGACCCGAATGCGGACAACAGCAAGGGGCCAGTCTGGGCGGCCAGTGACGACACCGATGAAGTCGATTGGGTAAGTCATACGTTCCGCGGCAAAGCAGTCGAAGACATTTATGGCTCGCGATCCCTCTTCAATGAGTTTGCCTTTGGATTGCTGAGCCGAGGTGAGTTTTTGATTGATGATGTCAAGGTTGTTCAAGATCCGGACGGCGAAGCGGTGCAGCTCATTCAAAATGGCACTTTTGAAAGCGATACCCTTGGTGACTCGGCCGAAAAGTGGCGTTTAATCGGCAACCATTCTGGAACGGTCGTGACCGATCCGGAGGACGCTGGAAACAAGGTGTTGCACATGATTGCGACTGGAGCTCAGTCGCACGTCCATGACCACGCCGAAACGACCTTCATCGACAACACACGAATTGCAGCCAACGAGATTTACGAAATCTCGTTTCGAGCCCGCTGGCTACGAGGTAACAGTCAAATCAATAGTCGACTTTGGCTTGGCCGTCTAAGCAACACCGTGAAGCTCGACGTTCCGGAACGATCGGGAACTCCCGGCGCAGCCAATTCGACCCTGGCCGACAATACGGGTCCGACCTATTCGGAATTCGGACATTCACCGGTGACGCCGCTTGATACAGAAAGCGTGACGGTGAGTGCACGAGCCAACGATCCTGACAATGTCAACTCGATGACGTTGCACTGGCGTGTTGACACAAGATCGTGGAACACCGTACCAATGACCATGAACTCGACAGGCCTCTATCAGGCGGAGATTCCTCCGCATGAAGAAGGTACGATGATCCATTTCTATGTGGAAGGCACGGACGGCAAGGGTTTCACATCCACCTATCCGGCAGATGGAGCTGATGCAAGAGCGGCGTATCAAGTAGAAGACGACGTCAGACCTCGATCACCCATTGATCTATTCCGATTGGTCCTGCTCCAGGACGAAGAACGTGTGCTCTTCGACCAGACAAATCGCATGAGCAATCAATTCCGACGAATGACGCTCATTCATCTAGGCAAAGCCTACTACGATGTTGAGGTTCGTCAGACGGGTAGTCGCTGGATTCGCCCCAACAGTGGCTATAAGGTCAAAATGAATCCTGACCAGATGTTCTACGGGGTCCATGATTCGATTCGTTTCGACTTGAATGGCATGGCGGAAATCGTCATGAAGCAGATGATCAATCGTGCGGGCAAGGGTAAAACCAGTGCCTACGATGACGCCGCTTACCTGGCCGGCCCTAATCGGGGACACAACCACGAAGTGATTCTCCAACTGGCTCGCTATGAAAACTTGTATTTGAACGAGCAGTTCGAGAATGGCAGCGACGGCACCAAATACGAATTGGATGACGTCACAGTTTCCAGTCAACCGCGCGGTGGCGTCGAAGGCCTCAAGGTCTCAACGGAGGTCAATACCGGCCGAGATATCGGTGGAAATACACAACTGGCGATGCGACAAGGCGCCAACCCAGAATTCTATCGCCCTCACATTTTGATCAAGAGCAATCGCGCTAAAGACGACTTCGAGTCTGTCGTTCGCATGGCGCTCGCCATTCACACCGACGATCGATCCCAAGGTGGAATGGATCTCTTTGAGAAAACGAATGCGGTGATGGATGTCGATCTTTGGATGCGGCACTATGCGAACCAAAGCTACTTTGGCAACTGGGATACTTACGGTTTCCGACGTCCTAAAAACTTGCGAATGTACGTACGTCCCTCCGATAACAAAATGATTCCATTTTTCTGGGACTGTGACCTTTGCAATTTCTCAGAACCGGTCACGCCCCGGCGTGAAATCACTTCAAAACTCGACGAAATCCGTACTATCCCCCACAACATGCGACTGTTCTGGGGACACATGCATGATTACATGACGACTTCTTTTAATGAGGAGTACGTTTCTCGTTGGGCCGGTCACTATGGCGAAATGTTCAACAACGCCCAGCACGGCGGGGATGAAACATTCGGTGGCATTGTTGCTTCAACCCGCACGCGATCTTCGCGGACAATGGCCGAACTTGAAAAAGAAATTCCACAGGTCGACTTTTCCATCACGACCAATGATGGCCAAGACTTTACAACCGACGAAGGAATTATCACCCTCGAAGGAGAGGGCTGGGTTAACGTCCGACAACTTCGACTGGCAGGATCAGACCAACCCCTCGACGCTTTCTGGCACACCGCCAATGCTTGGACAATCCGATTGCCATTGAGCCATGGCGCCAACACCCTCCAAGTCGAAGCAATCGACTACTCGGGCAATTTGATCGGCATGAAGGCGATCACCATCACAAGCACGAGTGGCGATCCCGCAACTCAGTCGTTGAGAATTAACGAAATCAACTACAACCCGGCCGATCCAACCGCGGCGGAAATCAGCCAGGGTCACGATTCGAGTGATGATTTCGAATTCATTGAATTCACGAACACGGGCGATGTGACGATACCGTTGAACGCCGTCCAATTGGTTCGAGCCACGATGAATAACGACGAACAAGGGGTCGCCTTCGACTTCAGTGATTCCGCTGTTCAAGAACTCGCTGCAGGTGCATCCGTCGTCGTCGTGGAAGACATCGTCGCCTTCCGACAACGCTACGGCAATGACGTCTCCGTCGCCGGTCAATGGAGCGGTGGCCTGAGTAACAACTCAGAAATGTTGACCGTCGAAGTCAACGGCCTCAACTTGCAACAATTCACCTATGAGGACAACTGGTATCCCTCAACAGACGGCGAAGGCCGTACGCTGCAGATTGTCGATGCGAGTCATTCCGATCTGAGCAGTTGGGGACAACGCAACAGTTGGCGTCCCAGCGGCCAGTTTGATGGCACCCCAGGAACGAGTGAGCCTGTCGTCGGTGACGCCAATAACGACGGTATCTTTAGTTCCGAAGATCTTGTCGCAGTCTTGCAGGCTGGCGAATATCAAGATGCGGAAACGGGTAACTCGACATTCAGTGAGGGTGACTGGAACGGCGACGGTGACTTTACCTCATCCGACTTCGTATGGGCATTCCAATACGGAAACTACACGGAAGCAGAGGCCGGCGTGGCAGCCATGGCGACCGACGCATCAATCCGCAGCCTTTCTGCGGATGACGTAGCACCGTTGAGAACTCGTACGCTGCACACCGTGGCAGAAGACCGTGCCCGCACGACTCATCGCAGTATCGGTCAACAAGTACGGTTGGACTACCAGACCGTCGACTCGTTGTTCGAACTGCCATCATCGAATCGTGAAGCCGATGCCGAATCGGAAACAGTTGCCAAGCTCATCCAAGATGATCAGGACGATTTGATCTAATTGGGTGAAAACACACCGACAGCGATCCGGGAGACAGCGAATTTCTACGACAGCACGTTTCGATCATAAGAGAAACGCTGCTGTCTGTTGGGTCCCTTCTAGATGTGCTGTTTCGAGGCAATTGCGTTTGCAGAGTAAAAGCCTGATCGCTTGAACCGACTCATCGATTTTGCTCTTGAGACTGGCTGGACACCCGTTCGGCTGCTCCGTTTCAATGAGCATGTTTTCTGGAAGCGACCGAAAATCTCTTGAGTCGAATGTGGCTCCATTGTCCAGCGACGATCGTCGCTGAACGGCCCCAATTGCCCCCATTTCCGACCTATTTTTTGACTCCCAAAAGGTGGATTACCAAGAATCCGTCTGGAGTCGATGGGGATGACCTACGAATCCTAAGAGTCCATTCGAGCGATCCAGACAGTCGGCGACCCACCGATCATGAACAATCGCCAAGCTTCGCGCCGCTGGTTTTATCCTCAATGGCCGATCGGAACGTCGAGGAAACAGCGTGAATTCTGCAGTATTGCGAAACGTTCAAGCGGCTTTACACAAAAAACAAACCGCTTTACGCGAAAAAGAATGACTGTGCAGCGGCGGCTATGGGTCTAAATATTAAAGTACGTGAATGCCCATTCGCAGTTCTACAAGCTTGGATTACTATAGAACTAGGGGCTGTTTCCGACGCATCAATACCTGGGACTCATCGCCATGCCATTGCCGGGTTATCGGTTTTTCACAACAGAGACGGTCAACGACACGACAATCGTTCAGGCTGTCGATCCTTATTTGCAGGGAACGACCGTCGCTGAGCTCGTCAAACTGGAACTCGCCCAAATCGTCGAGGCATCCCCTAATCAAAACCTGATCATCGATCTGGGCAACGTGAAGATGATTTCTTCGTCGGTCATTTCAAGTCTGCTCGCACTGAAGCGACAATTGGCCACCGAAGGTGTCTCCTTACGACTCTGCTCGATGTCGGAATCGCTCCGCTACGTCTTTAAGACCCTGAACATGGACGGCACAATCTTTGACATTTTCGAGACGGTCGAAGACGCTCTTTCCGGCGACACGCAACGTCAATCTTACTTTGACGTCTGCGGCCGAGTGAGCCCACCGGATGAAGAATCGGCCTAGCCGCCGTAGCTTGCCGAGTTCATTCTGCGAGTGAATAGCAGCGAATCTCCCGGTCATTCCTCAGATAGACGCTCCGGTTAGCAAAAGCCGGGTGAGACCAGACCACGAGTCGGTTGCCGATGTTATGCGTGGGCTCGATCAAGTGTGCGCGGCTCACCTCGCGATACCCAGAGGGATCCATCTTTGCGATGATCAGGTCACCCAGATCATTCGCATGAAAAAAGCGATCTTCATGGGCAACCGTGAAGACATTTGCCCAGGCGGCTGGACGGCGACCGGTCGACGGTTCAAAGGTAGACCAAAGACGTTCACCATCGTCGAGTTTGACGCAGAAATACCGCCCACTCTGTCCACAAGCATAGATATGCCCATCACGGAGAATCGCCGTATTGAAGACTCCTCCGACACCGATCTTGGTATCGCCCCGCCAAACGGTTTCTGCTGATCGTCGATCGGCACCAATATCAATTCTGGCCGACTGCCGATTGAACGACATGAGAAACAACGAACGTCCTTCTCGTTGTGGAGCTCCCACCGCCATAGCGAAGGTCGCCTCGAACGGTTCGGACCAAAAAAGTTCGCCCGTTTTCGGATCAAGCCCGTTCACCGAATCGCTATGCCAGACAATCAACTGCCGCTCGCCCTCCAGTTCATGGATCATTGGGGGACAATAACCAGGCTGACGTGCCGAAAGTGCGCGCCAACGTTCCTCTCCCGTCATTTTGTCAAACGCCACGCAGGTAGTCCCCTCACCTCCGACAACGCAAATCAATCGATCACCATCCACCAATGGATGTGCAGCGAGTCCCCATTCAGGGATTTCAAGCTGGTAATCTTCTTTAAGATCCCGGGACCAGATCACACGGCCATCTTGGGCCGCAAGGCATAGCAGGTCTCCCTCAGCTCCCAGCGTATAAACGCGATCGCCATCCACCGTGGGTGTGACGCGTGGTCCAATCGCATAGGTCGTTACCGAAGTATAGGGACAGGAGTAGGCATGTTCCCAAACGAGTTGCCCATCAGCCTCACGTAAACATCGGACTCGTTCTTTTCCAGGCAACAGTTGCCGGACAAAGTTATGGTTTTGCGGCGGCGGACCTTCGTGCAGATATTTTGCCTTGGAAACGTCAACCGTTTCGTCAACGCGATCCATCACATAGACAAAACCTTGAGCGACCGCCGGGCCAGAGTAACCCGACCCGATGGAAGTTTCCCAACGCAATGGTGGACCATCAGAATCAAACGAGTCCACAATTTTATCTTCTCGCCAAACACCATCTCGCTGAGGGCCGAGCCATTGTGGCCAATCATCGGCCTTCGCCTGATTCTCACCCCCCACCAACATTGCGAGGACAGACAAGCAACCAGAAACAAACAGTCGATTCATCACGACAGCTCTTACGGGGTCAAGGAGATAGAAAAGCTTCAACACAGGAACAATGAATTTGTCTCAGCGTAGTTGGCAGAAGCAAGTTCGTCAAAGACTAAATGACCCCCGATCGATCGTTTTAGTCTTCGCTTTCAGCCGCATCGAGGGCGTCAGATTCGGTCACGAGATCAGCAATCACAGGGGGAACGGGGCAATCAATGGAACTCGCAACCGCGCGAAACAATTCCGCCTCGCCAACGGTGACATGACCGTCAGCCGCGATACAGGAAGCCGCAGCGGTCAAGGCGCGTTTCTTGATTGGCGGAGAGCATTCTGCGAGACGCGCCATCGCATTGCCAATGTGTTGGAGATTACAGTCGGACTTGGGAAGTATGTTTGGATCAATCTTCTTGTCAACGCCGGCTACGACCTTGGCATACACCTCCGCTACAACCGCATCATCTTTATGACCGAGATGCGCGAGCGCTGAAATCAACACACAGAGATCACCTTCAACTGCATTCATACTGTGGTATCTGACAACGGGTGGCTTTATCAAGCCATATACGCGATCCAACTGCTTGAGCAGTAATTGTTGAAGGACGAATTCGAATAAGCTGATTTTCTTATCGGCCTTAATTAGCTGATCAACGATCTCTCGAAACTGTTCGTACTGGGGCAATGATTGGTCACGCAATGTCCCCTGAATAAGCTCTAGAATCGGAACCCGACTAGCGGCGGTAACATTTTGGAGCAAAGGAAACAGGTGGTTCGTTTCATCGAGGACAGAATCACCCTCAAGGCTCTTGATAATCTTTTGCTGTGATTCGCGAACTTCTGTCGAATCCTGGTCCATCAACAAGGCAAACACCAACGCACGCGCCGAAAACACCTCGCGAGTGGCGTTGTGTAATTCCTCGGGGATCGATTGGAGAATTGCTTGAGAAACTTGAACGTGATCCGCGTTGGGAGATCCAACGGTGGCAATGACGGCAGCTGGATCCAGCGGAATCTTGTCACCGATAGCAATCGTCGCCAAGATTGGCTCGAGAGGAGACTTTTTCTTGTCCTTGGCATCCTTGATGACTTCGGCCTCTACTGGCTTCGGCTTAATCCGTTTCACAACAGGAAACTTACCGTCAAAATATGGGTCGACTCGAAGAATCCTTTTCTGAAGCGGCGGATGAGTAGCAAACATACTATGCGCGGAGCGCATAAAGGCATCGCCGAAAAACATATGACTGACCGATTCGGCCTCGGCGGTTTCCATTTTCGAATGTTCAGCCGCGCCACCGATCTTCTTCAAGGCTCCACCGATTGACACTGGATTGCGGGTAAATTGCACCGCAGACGCGTCAGCAAGATACTCTCGCTGCCTAGAAACACCTGCCTTGATCAGCCGTCCCGCAAAGAGTCCGGCATAACCGATCACAAACAAGGCCAAACCCAAACCGACACCGCCCCCTGATTCTCGATTGGAACTTGACCTGCCACTGGAACGCATCAGGAAATAGCCGATCAAGCCAATCAACAAAATGCCATGCAGAAGACCGATTAATCGCAAGTTGAAACGCATATCGCCGTTTAGGATGTGGCTGAATTCGTGGGCGATGACCCCCTGCAATTCATCTCGCGTCAAGTAATCCAAAGTCCCCTGATTGACGCCAATCACCGCATCGTCCGGCGTAAAACCTGCAGCGAAGGCATTGATTCCTGGTTCGTCCTGAAGCAGGAAAACCGGGGGGACCGCAACACCAGACGCAATCGCCATTTCTTCGACCACGTTCAATAATCGACGTTGATTAAGATTCGTTGTATTTGGATGGATTCGGCGGCCACCAAGCATTAACGCAACTGCTTCCCCTCCGCGTCGCAACTCGACAATCTTATACAGACTTCCTCCACCAATGACGACGAGAACAACGACGGTCACGGCAAGGAATATCCCCGGTTGAATCCAGTCCACCGGTACAGTATGTACCCTATTCGACTCATCGGAAGAATAATGCACCGTGAACAGCGCAGCGACATAAATGCCAAGGATCATCACCACGATTGCCAGAACCAAACACAGGACTAGCTTTCCAGTATTTCGCCGAGCGTGATCTTGTGCCGTGAAAAAATCAACCATAACGCGATCTTGTGGAGTGAGTGGTATTTGACGGCTCAATCATTCGCGCCCCCCATGGAGGCTCGCGAGTGAAACGCGGGAGTTCGATTAAAACTCAACCTTGGGTGCTTCACGCTGAGTATCATCTGCAATCTCGAACAATTCGGCTTCACGGAAACCAAAAGTTCCTGCCAAAAGAACTGCCGGGAATTGATCTCGATAGGTGTTGTAAGTCGTCACTCCATCGTTGAAGGCCTGGCGAGCGAAGGCAACTTTGTTTTCCGTTGAACTAAGCTCTTCTTGCAAGCTCATCATATTCTGATTGGCCTTCAAGTCTGGGTAAGACTCCGAGATTGCGAGCAAGCGTCCTAAAGCGCCACCCAATTGCGATTCCGCTTGATTGAGTGCGTTCATTGCCTTCGGAGCACCAGGGCTACCGGCGGCTTGCTGACCTGCTTGATAGGCCTGATTCCGCGCGGTAATCACCGCCTCGAGCGTCTCCCGCTCGTGCTTCATGTAGCCTTTCGCAATCTCGACCACATTCGGGATCAGGTCGTAACGCCTTTTGAGCTGCACATCAATTTGTGCGAACCCATTTTCATATCGGTTCCGTAATTGAACGAGCTTGTTGTAGATCCCGGCAATGAACAGGACGAACACAATCCCGACGACACAGACCACACCAACTAGCGGCAACAAAATACCCATTTTGGCTCCTAAATCGTTGCGCGGCAGCTCGACCGCATCCCAAAGATTGATTTGCTATGACGGAAAGTCTAGCCGTTATTCAAATACCTTCCCAGCCAAGCTTGGCCGGCTGAGATTCAACAGGCATTAAGTTCGCATCAAGAACAGTGAATAGGAAGACTCGGCAAATCTCGACTCGCAAAATGATTCGTCTAATGCGAGGCATTCTTGGTTAAATTCGATGCCAATTTCTGCCGGAATCCTGAAAAATGCCCGTCGACAGCCAAGCAGACGAGTCAGACTTTCAAATCTAGTTAACTCCACGAAATAGCTAATCTTTCCGTTTTTGGGGTAATTCCGTCGACTTGTTGGAATCGACGCTCTCAGAAAATTCAGGAAAGCAATCTCCCGAAAAGCACGTTAATCAATCGAAGAGGCCGCGGAGCACCTCCCATGTTCAAATGCAAGGTGATTCTCACCATCGCTTTCTTTTGCACAACAAAACGACATTAATCCATTTCGCCTCCGCGATAATCTGGCGAGGCCGCTTAATTTGCAATAGGCTAAATCACATCTCAAAATCACTCAAAGCTTCCTCATTCCAACTTGCGAGCCCGATGATGCGAAATTGTTGCCTGGCATCCTTCATGGCGTTTCTCTTGGTCTTCGATATTTCAGCACAAGATGTCTCAGCACAACAAGTCGAACGGTTCCGTGGTTCCGACGCGACCGGTGTCAGTGCGGATGATCCGCGTTTACCCGATGAATGGACAACGGAGCAGAATGTTCGGTGGAAGGTCACGGTGCCCGGCTGGGGTTGGTCGAGTCCCATTGTCTCGGGCCACCGAGTGTTCGTGACCTCGGTGGTCAATGATGAAGAATATGAAGAACCTCAGGCGGGCCTCTACCTTGGGCGTGGCAGACAGGAACCTCCCGACGGAACTCACCATTGGATGGTCTACTGCTATGACCTCAACAACGGAGCCCTTCTGTGGTCAACGGAAACACACGCTGGAGCCCCCGAGATCCCCCGACACCCCAAGAGCACCTACGCAAGTGAAACCCCGGTAACGGATGGGGAGCGACTTTATGTTCTATTCGGCGACGTCGGTCTCTATTGCTTAAACCTCGATGGTGAGCTGATTTGGTCGCAGGAAATTGAACCCAAGAAAACATTGTTCGGCTACGGAGCGGCAGCATCGCCCGTGGTTGTCAACGACCTGGTCATCATGGTCTATGACAACATGGAAGAGTCGTATGTCGCGGCCTACGACAAACAAACTGGCGAGGAACGCTGGAATGCACCGCGTGATGAAATTAGCACTTGGGCCACTCCTTTCGTCTGGAAACATGATCAACGCACGGAAATCGTTATTCCGGGACGCGAGAAGTCACGATCCTACGATCTGGAGGGCAATCTGCTCTGGTCACTCAGTGGCCCGATGTCAAACCTGGTCATTCCTTCACCGTTCGCGAGTAATGGTCTGCTGTATATCACCTCTGGCTACATCGGTGACAAGGAACGTCCCGTCTATGCCATTCGTCCCGGGGCGAGCGGAGAGATCGAAGTTGAAGATGAAGAGTCCACTCATGAAAAACTAGCGTGGTACCTGCCGCAGGGCGGCCCCTACAACACCTCACCTATCGTTTACCGCGATCGATACTACACACTCTACGATCGAGGATTCCTGACGAGTCACGACGCGACGACCGGCGAAGAAGTTTTTGGCAAACAGCGTTTCGCCCCTGGCGCTAGTTTCACCGCTTCCCCATGGGCCTACAACGGCAAGCTTTTCTTCTTGAGTGAAACTGGGGATACGTACGTTGTCGAAGGCAATGACGAATTCACCTTGCTCAAAACGAATTCGCTCGACGAACTTTGCATCGCGACGCCGTATGTCAGCCAGGGGAACCTGCTGATTCGTACGGCGTCAAACATTTACTGTCTTCGCAATGCCGAAAGCATCACCGACTAGTGATTATTCATGCTTTCGACTTGGACTGCTACGGCACCAACACCCAAAACTAAGAAAGCAATTAGACCGACAACCACCAGTAAATACAAAACGGTGCCAAAGATCCCCAGGTACATTCCAGCCAGAGTCAAACCTCGACCTTCCGCATCCATTTGCCCTGCATCCATCAGTCGTAGATTTTTCTTGCCCATGATCCACGCACAGGGAGCGCAAAGCATACAAACCAAGATTCCGAGAATCCCCATGACCAGCACTAGAGCACCACGATGAGGTTGCATTTCCAAACTCCTATGAGGTGTAGTCCATGGAGGCTCGTATGATTTCCCGTGCGCCCTCCATTCAACAGTTCCAAGGCTAAACTAGATCGCTTCAGAACTCAAAACTTGAGGTGATTCGTGATGGAAATTCCTAAACGAACACCGGTGAATACATCACCGACCGAATTGATCGGACATGACAAATATGTATGATCTCCTTCTCTCGAACGGTCGGGTCGTCGACCCGTCTCAAGAATTGGACCGCTGTACGAATATCGCCTTTCAGGACGGCAAGGTTGCAGCCATCGATGTTCCGGCCGACAGTCCTACCAAGCAGATCATGGATGTCACTGATTGCTTGGTGACGCCCGGTTTAATCGACCTACACACGCATATTTATTGGGGTGGCACATCGATCGGGGTTGATCCCAACAAGATCGCTCAACAATCAGGTTGCACGACTCTGGTGGATGCAGGGACGGCAGGTGCGGGAAATGTCCGCGGATTTCATCAACACGTCATCGAACCGGCACGACCTCGGATCCTCGCTTTCCTGAACATTGCATTTCCTGGCATTTATGCTTTCAGTCAGAATGTGATGGTTGGTGAGTGCAGCGACCTGAGATTATTGAGTCAGCGTGATTGCCTGGAGG
>Ga0163179_10002604_pt1 | contig 12507 bp, 9 predicted proteins | sample AtlANTMetagenome_FD_109643 | JGI IMG/M metagenome (GOLD analysis project Ga0163179, IMG submission 109643) | Marine eukaryotic phytoplankton communities from the Atlantic Ocean - Atlantic ANT 2 Metagenome | ecosystem: Environmental > Aquatic > Marine > Oceanic | place: North Atlantic Ocean...
GCTGTTACATGAGCAGGGCAAACTCTGACTTCTCATTCATTTCGCGTGAAAAGTAGGCCGAACGTGAGAAGTCGTTAAGAAATGTCTTTGATAGGTCGAAGGAGGAGATATTCACCCCATAGGGTGCACGCATGACTACCACTACTGCAGTTGCAGCTCGAGCTGTTAATGCTTCCAAAAAATATGGCTCGGGTGAAACCGTAGTGCGGGCACTTGATGACTTGTCTGTTGACCTGGCTGCAGGAGAATTCACGGCGATCATGGGGCCATCTGGTTCCGGAAAATCCACCTTAATGCACTGTCTCGCCGGCCTAGACACCCTCAGTTCGGGACACGTTTTTATTGGAGATACCGATATTAGTGAATTGTCTGAGCGTGCTCTTACGTTGCTGAGGCGAGATCGTATTGGTTTTGTGTTTCAAGCCTTCAACTTAGTTCCAACGTTGTCAGCTCGAGAAAACATTGTATTGCCGCAAAAACTAGGGGCTGACGCTCCCGACGAAACCTGGCTCAACCAAGTGATTGACGCTGTCGGATTAGCTGATCGTTTAAGCCACCGCCCCAACGAACTATCCGGAGGTCAGCAACAGCGTGTCGCAGTGGCGCGAGCTCTGGCGGGTCAGCCGGAAATCATCTTTGCTGACGAGCCAACCGGAAACCTTGACAGCAGAACCGGTGGCGAGATCCTCGACTTCATGCAGAATGCTGTGCGCGTTTTAAATCAAACGATCGTCATGGTCACCCATGATCCATCTGCGGCTGCACATGCCGATCGGGTTATATTCCTAGCTGATGGGAGCATTGTTGAGGAACTGACTGCACCTTCTGCAGACCTGATCTTTGACACCATGAAGCGACTCGGCGACTGAAGTGATCAAACTCACTCTGAACTCACTGCTGGCTCGAAAAATACGATTGGCTCTGACCACCTTTGCGGTCGTTTTGGGTGTCTCATTCGTCTCAGGTTCTTTTATTCTGGCCGACAGCCTTCGAGCGGTGTTCGACAAAATCGCTGTAGAAATAGCAGGTCCCAACTGGCTTCAAGTCAGGGGAGTTGAAAGCATCGAAGGAGATCCCTTCAGCCGACCAAAGGTCACGCAATCGGTAGTTGACCAAATCAACTCAACTGAAAATGTGTACGGCGCAGTTGGAGTTATACAAGGATTTCCAAGAATCTCAGTGGGCGATACCTTGATCAGGCCACTAGGCGGCGCTCCCACTCTGGCCTTCAACTTTGAGCAAGAAACCCAAGAATTGACTGGGTTTCAAACTATGGAGGGAAGGGCGCCCGGCAATGGCGAAGCAATGGTCGATATCGATACAGCTGCGAAATACAACATCGCTATCGGTGACACCATCACTATTCGCTCGCTGCAACCCCAAGAAGATTTCCAAGTCAGCGGTATAACTCGTTGGGGCCAAGATAATGGCGGCGGCGCCGTTTTCGTGTTGATAGACACCATGACGGCTCAGCGGCTCTTTAATTATCCAGATTCTTTCCTGGCGATAACTGTTGCGGCACAGCCCGGGATAGACGAAGCGCAGCTAGCCGCTGAGTTGACTAACGAGCTTCCAACTGGCTTTGAGGCCGTCACAAGTGATGTCGTAGCGAACGAATTCAGCGATCAGTTCGACATCTTCATCACCATCTTCCAAAACGCTCTCTTAGTTTTTGCTGCTGTCGCTCTGATCGTCAGTGCGTTCATAATAAATAACACGTTTGCAATTGTTTTAGGTCAGCGCATTAAAGAACTTGGTCTTCTCCGAGCGGTCGGCGCGACCGGCAGGCAAATACGTTCCTCTGTTCTGATCGAGGCTCTACTTATCGGAGTTGTCGCGTCTGTTACGGGTGTTTTCGCGGGCACCGGCATCGCTTGGGGTATTAAGGCGCTAATAGCTCAAGCCGGAGATGGGTCAGGTCTGCCCGATGGGCCTCTAGTAATCGGCACCCGTACTTGGGTTGCGGCAGCCGTTGTGGGCATCGGAGTGACCCTCCTGGCCGCAATTTCTCCTGCTAGGCGGGCTTCGAAAATTCCGCCTATCGCTGCCTTGAGGGACGACCTCAGTCTCTGGTCTGGCGGCAACAAGCGACGCACCGTTATCGGCCTCATTTTAGGAATCAGCGGTCTTTTAGCTACCGGTTTCGGGACGGCTAGCGACTCCGGTGCCACTAGGCAGTTGAGCTTGTTGGCTACCGGCGCATTGCTACTGTTCATCTCAGTATCACTCTTAAGCACACTGATCGCGAGACCGGCGTCGCGTCTTTTAGGTTGGCCAATTACACGGTTTGCTAAAGCATCGGGCAACTTAGCTCGCGAGAATGCAAGTAGAAATCCTCGCCGAACTGCTTCGACAGCCTCAGCGCTTATGGTCGGTCTAGCACTAGTAGCGATGGTCTCAGTCGTTGGCACCAGCTTCAAGAAGACATTTTCGTCCACATTAGATTCTTCTTTGGGCGCAGATTTTTTCATTGACACCGAAGGGAGAGGCGACTGGGGGTTTAGTCCACAACTTGTTGACGAAATAAGCGAGATAGATGGCATAGCAACCGTTGCCGGTTTCCGAGGTGGAGCTGGAATCTCTCAGATAAACGTCTACGGATCGTCTAAGGACGTCATCGGTACTCAAGAAGCTGGGCTTGGTCGAGTAATCGACATCACCCTCGTGGAGGGAAGCTATTCAGGTCTGTCGAACGACGGTCTCCTAGTGCACACAGATCCAGCCACCGATCTGGGACTCTCGGTAGGAGATGTGGTACCCGTAACATTTCCAGCCTCGGGGTCTCAAGACTTAACGGTTGTGGGTATTTTCGATGATGGTTCCCTCTTGGGCAACTGGGTGATCGACATGTCCACTTACGAATCTGGTTTCGATCCTGCTCGGCAGTCCGATCTTTTTGCTGCGGTAGAAATCGACGACGACGTCAATATCGACGAAGTTAGGTCGGACTTGGAAGCAGTCGCGTCCTCATATCCAGAAGCTAACCTGCAAGACAGAACCGAATATCAAGAGAACATCGAGGGGCGCATAGACACGCTGCTGTTAACAGTCAATGCGTTAGTAGGGTTTGCGGTCATTATTGCCGTGCTCGGAATAGTTAACACTTTGATGTTGTCGGTCTTTGAAAGGACCCGCGAGATAGGGCTACTGAGAGCGGTGGGTATGACTAGACGTCAGACAAGGCGAATGATCAGATGGGAGGCCGTCATTATTGCGGTTTTCGGAGGGTTAATGGGAATCCTCGTCGGAACAGTCTTAGGGTTTATCGCTGTTCAAGCAATGCCCGAATCGTTCATTACTGACTTTGGGGTGCCCTATGGAAACTTCGCGATTATTGTCGCGCTATGCGTTTTTGCGGGTGTTTTTGCGGCAATTCTCCCGGCTAGGCGAGCAGCCCGCCTAAACATTCTTGAAGCGATAGCTCACCCCTAATGGCTCTAGATCCTCTCGAACTAAACAAGGAAGTAGAAGATTTTTTAGTTGAGCGGCATCTAGCGTCACTAACACTCCTGCGGCCAGATGGAAGTCCACATGTCACAGCCGTCGGATTCACTTGGGATAGGCAAGCTCAACTGGTGCGAGTAATTACCTGGTCTGGTTCGATGAAAAGTAAACTTCTGATCCAGTCGCCCAACAGCCGAGCCGTTGTATGTCAGATCGATGGTGGTCGTTGGTTGAGTCTTGGAGGTCCTGCTGTTGTGACTTCCGACCAAGTTCGTTGCCAAGAGGGGACTGAGCGCTATGCCAAGCGGTACCGGGTGCCTAAAGAGCGCGCTGACCGCACCGTTATCGAAATTTCTGTCGACCAGATTCTTGGCTACGCCTAACCAAATTTGCGTGCCCTCAACAGCTATTGCTGCGGCTCTAGTCGCGCAACACTGCTGGTAACTCCCTGTCATGAATGATCGCTAGGCGCTTTGTCGACCTAGTGAGAGCTACATATAGCGCTCGCAGTCCCTGTGGTTCCTCATCCAGTATTGTTGATGGCTCAATTACAACAGTGCCGTCTAACTCGAGGCCTTTCACTAATTGAACCGGCATTAAAGCAATTTTGGGATGCAAGGGACCGCTGACGTTTCGGCTGGCAGTAGTCGCTCGTCCATAGTCGACGCCCCTAGCATCGAGAGCTGCATCAACTTGGTCAATCAGGCTCTGTGGCGCTATGACTGCAACCGAACCACCTCCTAGGGCCTTTGATTCTTCTTCCACTAGGGACACGGACTGCTGCACAAGATCATCGACTGAATTTACGTTTTCGTGTTCAATTTGGATTATGCGAGGCGGGGTTCCGACTGATCGAACCGCCTTAGGACTGGCTAGATCTGGGGCCGCAAGCGCTAGGACTTTGTTCGCCAACTCTAGATTCGGGGCGGGGATCCGGTAACTGAGTGTCAACTCTCGCACCCGGGGCTCTTTCGTGGCGGAAGGCAAATAATTAAGGACTTGATCCCAGTTCGCTGCAGCCCCCGGGGCGGTTGCCTGCGCAATGTCTCCCACCAATGTCATAGATCCGTTCAGAGAGCGACGAGCAATCATCCGCAGCGCCATTGGCGTGTGATCTTGTGTTTCATCAACGACTATGTGACCGAAAGTCCGCAACTCGGGGTCGCGTGCTTTTCTGTCTCGTTGCATTCTCGGTCCAAGACCAGCATATGCCTCATCTAGTAGTGGCACATCCGCATCGCTCCAACGATACGCGACCTGGGATTCACCTCTTTGTCGGTATAGAGCCGTCCACTCTTCTTCGACTAAGTCGTTATGCGCCGCAGACGCCAGTAGAGCTTCAGAGCCATAGAGGTCCCTCAACAATTGTGCTGGAGCTAAGACCGGCCACATCCATTCGAGAGCTTCCATAACTCTTGGGTCTCTCCGCAATCGATAGTGCACGTTCTCGGGGTCAGGCTCGGAGTTATGCGACTTAGCCAAAACAGCGAAAAACTCTTTTTCTACATACGCACGTGCTGCGTTATGTCTCCTATAGCGCCTTCTAGCTTCACGCACGATTTGTCTGCTTTGGTTGACGGTAATGCGCAGTCGCACGAGGCCGAACCCTACGGTGAGATCATCTCGGAGAGCACGTTCGCGGTCCTTTATTGCGCACCTGATCACCGAGACCATACGTTCACTCCCCTTAACCGCAGCTGAGTCTGATCGATCAGGGAGGGTTACTCGAACGTCGTCGAAGAGATCCTTTAGCAAGTCAGCCAGAACCGTCATATACACACCAGCTTCCCCAAGACTCGGCAGAACTTGCTCGATGTATCTCAGAAAAAGTCGATTGGGGCCAACCACAAGTACCCCTTGACCCTCAAGGGGGAACCGGTGTGTATAAAGCAGGTATGCCGCTCTATGTAAAGCCACGACTGTTTTGCCAGTTCCCGGACCGCCTTGGACGATGAGCATTCCTTTCAAGGGATCACGGATTATTTCGTCTTGTTCGCCTTGGATTGTCGCAACGATGTCTCGCAGTTGCCCATCGCGGTTCTGATCCAGCGCTGCCAGAAGGGCGCCGTGACCTTGGAATCCTTCATCAAGCTGATCCAAGTCGAATAACTCATCTTCAATATTCAGTAGCTCACGGCCACGGCTCACAAAATGGCGACGGCGAGTAAGGCCCATAGGGTCGCGGCCGGTAGCTCTGTAGAAGGGTTCAGCTATTGGTGCTCGCCAATCGACAACTACTGGTTCTTGCCTCTCATCAGATACAGCCAGCCTTCCGATATAAAATCGATCTTCACTGTCTAAATCTATCCTCCCGAAAATCAGCGAAGCTGAGCCCAATTGAAGTTGTCCCAGGCGGTTTTGGACACTCCCTTCAATTACATCTCTTTCGTAACGTGCTTGGGTGGTACCGCCGCGACCAACTTCGACCATTCCACGGAGTTTTTGCGCTCTTTCCCGCGCTTGGTCTAACAGAAGATGTGCACGATCAATGTGTGCTTGTTCAGCTGCGATTTCGGGATGTGTCACTCGTAAATCACCGGTTTAGAGAGCAAACCAGCATATCGCCCTACGCCGTCAGATTTCGGATTGGCACTTGTTTCCGGAAACTTGAGTCAAGTGACCGGCTGGGAAGGGAACACTGTGCTTAAAGGAACGGTAGCGTCTGAGTTGGAATGTTGATCCCAAACGATCACCCAATCCATGCACTTTCCGAAAGTTCCTATTTGCGCGCCTGTAGACGTCAAAGCGTTGAGCAGGTGCCGGTTTGGTTTCAGCGGCAAGCAGGTCGATCATTACCTGAATATCGAAACATACGGGGTTCAGGCAGCATCTTGGAGGCGATAGCGGATCCTTCACTTGCAGCCGAGATCACGCTTCAACCCGTCCGCCGCTACGGTGTCGACGCAGCAATCTTATTTTCCGACATCGTGGTTCCGATTAACGCTATCGGCTTCAAAGTCGACGTTGTCCCAGGCATTGGACCAACAGTGGATGAACCTTTTAGGGGGAAATCTGACCTCCAACGTCTTCGGGCTCTCGAACCTGAAGTTGATACTTCTTATGTGTTGGAGACGGTACGAATTCTGGTCAAAGAATTAGAGATCCCCCTCATTGGCTTTGCCGGCGCGCCTTTCACGATCGCTAGCTACTTAATCGAAGGTCAACCCTCTCGTACACATGCTCGAACAAAATCACTGATGCAGTCGGAGCCAACTATTTGGCACGACTTAATGGAACGTTTGTCTGATATCGCTATTGCAAGCATGCGCTCGCAGGTTCTAGCGGGGGCTAGTGCAATACAGTTATTCGATTCTTGGGCGGGTGCCCTTTCAGCCACCGATTATAAGAAGTACGTCTTTCCGCACAGCCAGAGGGTTTTTAACGAACTCCAAGATCTCGAAGTCCCTCGAGCTCATTTCGGAGTCGGAACCGCTGAATTATTGACTTTAATGAGTGATGCGGGAGCCGATGTGGTCGGGGCTGACTGGCGAGTGCCACTGAATGAGGTGCGTCGCAGAGTTGGGCCAGATACTGCCATACAAGGAAATCTTGACCCCGCTATCTGCTTAGCCCCATGGCCCGTCGTCAAAAGACAAGCCCAAGAGGTACTTCGAGCAGCAAATGGTGAGCCGGGACATATTTTCAATTTGGGTCACGGAGTATTACCTGAGACTGATCCGAAGATATTGGAACAGTTAGTTGACTTAGTCCACACCGAAGGCTTGCATCCCGAACCTCTAACACCATGAGTAAGAAAGTTATTGTCGTCGGAGGCGGGATAGCGGGCCTGGCGGCCTTCCGTCAGCTCCAGGTGCAACAACCAAACATCGAGGTTGTGCTCTTGGAAGCATCGCCGCAACTAGGTGGGAAAATCAGGACGACAGATTTTTTAGGACGACAAATTGACGAGGGGGCCGACGCCTTTATTACTCGGGTGCCTTGGGCACTTGAGCTATGCGATCAACTCGGATTGGATAGCTTTCTAGTGAGCCCCGCTAGTTCGAACGCTTATGTATTGATCAACGGCGTTTTGAGAAAACTCCCCAAAGGTCTCGTGCTAGGAGTTCCCACTAAGCTTCTGCCCTTAATTCGCAGTCGCGTCGTGAGCCCATTTGCGGCGCTCCGAGCTGGATTTGATCGCTTCTTACCTGATGACTGGCCTGGCGACGACGAATCAGTGGGCGGCCTTATCCGACGCAGAATGGGAGATCAAATCGCTGACCGGTTGGTGGATCCTTTGATAGGAAGTATCAACGCAGGCGACACCGATCATCTTGATGCGGCGTTAGCAGCCCCTCAACTCGAAACCGCCGCTCGCAGGCACCGAAGTCTGATCTCAGGACTTAAAGAACAAACCAAAAAACCTGCTGGAACATCAGCACCCGTGTTTTTAGGTTTGGAGCTTGGGATGGGGCAACTGATAGAAACGCTAGTAAGGAGTCTCGGTGAGGCCGATATACGCACTGGCACACCGGTGACTGGCATAAACAAAAACAGTGACAACCTCGTTGTCCGAACGCAACAAACATCTATTGAGTGTGATGCTGTGATATTGGCCACGCCGGCGCACCAAGCTGCTCTTTTGTTGGCTGAATGTCAAACGGCAGCGGATCGGTTGTCTTCTATAGAACATGCCTCTGTAGCGATGGTCACGATGGGATTCAGACAGGCAGACGTCGGTCATCCTCTTGACGGGTCAGGAATGCTGATCCCTCGAGGAGAGGGCCTGCTCACGACAGCGGTAAGTTGGGGTAGTTCTAAATGGCCGCATTGGGCGGATACGGGGCACGCCATATTTAGGGTCTCTGCTGGCAGAGCTGGCGATACCAGAGCATTAGCTCTCGAAGATGATGAACTGGTTGAAGCATTATTGACTGAAGTAGCCAACATTTTGGATATCAATGGCGATTTGTTGGAATGGCGAGTTTCAAGATGGATCGACGCCTTCCCTCAATACGCGCCGGGACATGATCGTCTTGTCGCTGCAATTGAACGTGATCTCAGATCTGAAATGGGAGGACTGTTCCTAGCTGGGGCTGGCTATAAAGGCATCGGGATTCCTGCGTGTATCCAACAAGGGAATCAATCTGCCGAGGCGGCACTGGACTATTTGAAAACCCTATGAAGCAAATGATGCCAATCGGCCGATTCTTGTTGGGCGCATTGATCTCTTTGTCTCTTCCTCCATATGGTTTCTGGGCACTGGCACCAATCTGTTTAGGGATTTATTTCAAAGTCTCAAGACACGAAAGTTTTCGGCGTCAATTAGTTAATGCTTTTTCTCTGTGGCTGGGTTATTTCACTGTCGCGCTGACGTGGATGACAGACCTAACAGTTCCAGGTTGGCTGGTAGCGACACCTGTTCAAGCCTTCATTATGGCCCTCCCTCTTGCCTTAGTCCCCTCGATGGGGCGGGGCCGAGCGGTAGCCGTTCCTTCGGCTCTGGTTGCAGGGGAAAGCATCCGGTGGGTACTGCCTTTTGGAGGCGTTCCAATGTCCAACTTGGCAATGGGACCTATCGACACTTACCTGGTTGACGTTGTCAGGGTAGGAGGGCCTCTTCTCCTCATCGCCGCAATTGGTCTCCTAGCGCTTGGCGTTGAGGGAGCGCTATCAAAGAGACTGCGCATAGTTTTAGGGTCTATGACGGCGATTGCTGCTTTGCTTGCTGTCGCTCAAGTAGCGCCGGTTGGTGAATCCGGTCAACTAATCAAGGCCAGTGTGGTCCAAGCTGGTGGACAGCTAGGAACCAACGCAGCTACAAGTGATCAGTTAGCTGTCCTTGACAGGCACTTGGCGGCTGTCGACAGGCACGTCGTCGATACCGATTTAATGGTTTGGTCGGAAAGTAGCGTGACCACTTACGCACCGCTCGAATCCAGCTCAGAATTGTCAACCATCAGCGAACTAGCAAACAAACTTGACGCTGTAATTATCGCGAACTTTTCTGAAATCAAAGGCAACAAATTTCGGAATACCTCCGTCTCTATTGATCCCGGCAAAGGACTCAGAGATCGCTACGACAAAGTGCATTTAGTTCCCTTTGGTGAGTACATACCCCTCCGTGGTTTCATAGAGAAATTCGCAGATTTATCTCTTATTTCACGAGAAGCATTACCCGGTAGCGGCCCAGGAATACTGGAATCACGTCTAGGACCACTTGGAAACGTAATTTCTTTCGAGGTTTATTTCCCCGAACGAGTTCGGAGCGGCGTTCAATCGGGAGCACGGATTATCACTAATCCGACGCTCGCTTCGTCTTACACGAACTCCTTAGTTCCCGAACAGTCTTTGGCTAGTGCCCGATTGAGAGCGATCGAGGCCGACCGATGGGTTCTACAGGCGTCAACCACCGGATATTCGGCGATCATCGATCCTGATGGGCAGGTCGTGGCTCGTAGTGGCTTGAGAGAACAGGTGGTGCTAACTAGTCAGGTGCAACTGCGAGATGGAACTACCTGGGCAATGAGGTTCGGAAAATTTCCGGTCTCGATGCTCGCCATTTGTTTGCTTATGGGCAGCGCCCTCATAAGCCTTAGACATCGATACTCAAGGTAATCGGTCCATCATTGCAAATTTCGACCTTCATGTGGGCTCGGAACTGACCAGTAGCGATTCTCGCTCCGAGAGCTTGCAAAGATTCGCAGAGCTTTTCGATCAGTAACTCAGCGAGATCTGGCGGTGCAGCTTGGACAAATGACGGCCGACGTCCCTTAGATGTGTCGCCATACAACGTGAACTGGCTCACAATTAGGATTTCTCCCCCCGTTTCACCGACCGATCGATTCATACGCTGTTGCTCATCTTCGAAGATGCGTAGGTTCCATATTTTGGACGCCAATTTTTCTGCTGCAGCATCATTGTCACCGTGGGTAACACCAACAAAGACACAAAGGCCTTCCTGAATAGCTCCCACCGTCTTTTGATCAACTGATACCGATGCCTTCGTAACCCTTTGAATCAGTGCCCGCACATATTCTCCCGTTTTTAGTCTTACCCAAAAGTAACTGCGTCAGGTAGCTAAGTGACTCATAGAGTTACCGACCGGTAGCATTAAAGGCTCCCTGTCCCGCGACTTGCGGAAATAGATAATGTTCAATAACGGCCCACTTCGTATCGCATTTTTGACCTATCGGGGTCACCCCTATACCGGGGGGCAAGGTGTGTATACCCGACACATGGCCCGAGAACTGGTAGCACTTGGCCACGAAGTCGAGGTCATATCTGGTCCTCCATACCCACACCTGGACCCAGAAATAAGGCTTACCAAATTGCCAAGCCTTGATCTATATCGCATGCCTGATCCTTTTCGAATACCAAGGCTGAGTGAATTCAAGGATCGCTTCGATGTATTGGAGTACTTGGTGACATCGGCAGCTACGTTCGCTGAACCTCTAACTTTTAGCTTGCGTGCGCATCAAGAACTAGTTGATCGGTTACACGAATTTGATGTGGTTCACGACAATCAATGTTTAGGAACCGGCATCTGGAAAATTCACCAAGCAGGGCTGCCGGTGTTGGAAACAATTCACCATCCAATCACAGTCGACCGGAGACTCGAAACTCAGCATGCGACGAGCCCTTGGAAGCGCTTTACGAAGAACCGTTTTTATGCATTTACAACTATGCAAACAAAAATTGCTCAGAAACTTCCTCGAATCCTCACCGTTTCCTCGAACAGCTATGAGGACATAGTCAAAGATCATGGTGTCAACCCCGAGCGTCTACATATTGTCCATGTCGGTGTTGACACGAAACAATTTCGGCCGCTGAAAGACGTTGAGGTTATTCCTGGCCGTTTGATGACGACAGCCAGCGCGGACGTTGCCATGAAAGGCCTGGCGTTCCTACTTGAGGCCCTTGCCAAGCTGCGGGCCAAAGACGACAAGGTTCATCTAGTAGTAATCGGGAAACCAAAATACGACTCAAAAGCCACTCAGCTAATTAACGAACTCAACCTGTCTCAAAGCATTGAATTCGTAAGTGGCGTTTCTGATCAACGCATCGTGGAACTTTATAATCAAACCGAATTAGCGATTGTCCCGTCGCTTTATGAGGGATTTTCTCTCCCCGCTATTGAAGCGATGTCATGCGGCGTCCCGTTAATAGCAACAACTGGAGGGGCTTTGCCTGAAGTAGTCGGAGACGATGGTGTCACGGCTCTCCAAGTGCCGCCCGGGGACAGTGACGCCCTTTTCGAAAAAATTAAGTGGGCCTTCAAGGAAGAGGACTTGCGCTCGACCATTGGCTCCGCAGGTCGTCAACGGGTAGTCAACAATTTCTCTTGGACAATCACGGCCGAACAGACCGTTGAGCACTATCGAGCCCTGCTAGAGGAAACGAATCGCTAATGCTCACTGTTGACTACGACCGATTGGGAACACGACCCGGTGACCTTGTCCTGGATATGGGTTGTGGGGCGGGCCGTCATGCTTTCGAAACCGTCCGACGAGGGTGTCGAATCATCGCACTTGATCAGGATCTCCAAGAATTATTTGACGTAAAAAATACTTTTGCTGCGATGATCGACGCCGGTGAACTAACACGTGATGTCCAAGGTCAACCTGTATCTGCGGATGCTCTTGAGCTTCCATTTTCAGACGATACTTTTGATCGGATCATTTGTTCGGAAGTCCTTGAACATATCCCGAACGATACGGGCGCTATAGAAGAGCTAGTTCGAGTCTTGAAGCCTGGGGGCAGCATTGCTGTGACAGTGCCGGCCTGGGTAGCTGAAAAAATTTGTTGGCGACTAAGCGATGAATATTACGCTCCCAAGGCAGTCGGCGGACATGTACGTATCTATCGGAAGTCAGAACTTCGATCCAAGATAAGTCGAGCGGGCCTTAAGCCCGAAGGTTGGGATCGGGCACACTCGTTACATTCCCCCTACTGGTGGATCAAATGCGCTGTGGGTCCGAACAATAACGACAACCGATTAGTGAAGGCGTACCATCAATTTCTGGTTTGGGACATCGTGAAGAGACCGGTTATAACCAGATTGCTCGATCGTATTCTCAATCCGCTCATTGGTAAATCAGTAGTGCTGTACGCCACGAAACC
>Ga0163179_10002605_pt1 | contig 12505 bp, 17 predicted proteins | sample AtlANTMetagenome_FD_109643 | JGI IMG/M metagenome (GOLD analysis project Ga0163179, IMG submission 109643) | Marine eukaryotic phytoplankton communities from the Atlantic Ocean - Atlantic ANT 2 Metagenome | ecosystem: Environmental > Aquatic > Marine > Oceanic | place: North Atlantic Ocean...
AAGGAACTTGGGACGGTGGAAGAGAGAAAGCACCAGCTGCAATCTGCCGCAAGGTTGCTCTCGCAGAGGAGGAAAACGGATCTATCGAGGTGTGGGGAGATGGTTTACAGACTCGTTCCTTCTTGTACATTGATGAATGCATCGAAGCAACTAGAAGATTAATGGATTCAGACTTCATGGAACCAGTTAATATTGGTTCGGAAGAGATGGTATCTATTAATCAGTTGGTAGATACTACTGCCAAGGTTGCTCATAAGAGTATTGAAAAAAATCATATAGATGGACCACTTGGGGTTCGTGGACGTAATTCAAACAATGATCTTATAAGAGAAAAACTTGGATGGGATTATGAACAACCTCTTGAAGAGGGTATTCGTAAAACTTACTTATGGATTAATGAACAACTTAATAAGTAGATAGATAATGTCATTTAACAATAGTAATATCTTATCTAAAGATATTAATAAAGTTCTCCATGTGGGTGCAGATCGTGGTGGAGAACTGCCTCAATATAAAGAGATGGGTGTTGGTGAAGTTGTATGGGTTGAAGCAAATCCAGAAGTGTATGGAGAACTTGTAGAAAACTTAGAAATACTGAACATTTCTGAGGTTAAAAGTTCACCATACAATCAACTTATTTCTGATAAGGATGATGTAGAGTTAGATTTTAATTTATATTATGGATGGGATGCTGGACATTTGGTTGGTAACAAAGGAATGTCCTCTTTATTGAAAGCAAAGAATTCTTGGTGGGGATCTGAATGTTATAAAGGAACCATTAAACTTAATTCACTTACACTTGATACTTTTCTAGAAAGAAATGAATTGGGTTATTCTTTTGACATGTTAAACATTGATACTCAGGGTGCTGAGTTAATGGTGTTGAGTGGTGCTAAAAAAATATTAGAAAATATAAAGGTTATTAACTGTGAGGTTACTTTCTTTAATCCACAGTATCAAGACAATCCTAAATTTGATCAAATTGATGAGTACTTACAACAATTTGGTTTTAAGCATAAGGATACTAAATTATGTTTGGAAAAAAATTGGGGTGATGCTATGTTTGAAAAAGAATGAAGACATTACTTATTAAGCAACCCGCAGGGATTGGTGACATCTTATTCTGTCAAAAAATTGCAAAGGTAATACAAGAAAACGGTGAGTATAAAAATGTTGTATGGCCAGTTGCTCCTGTATACTCATACTTAGAAGAGTATATGGGAGATGATGATTTGCATTTTCCTGTCAATACTGGTGATTTTCCTTTTAAAGAAGTCTATCAGTCTGGTAGTATGCAGATGTTAAAGTCTGATGATTTTTTTTATATACCTTTAGAGAGTTCTAATTTTGTATGTCCTCCTTGCACATGTCATAATAACCCCAGAGCATATGGACATATTAAATATAACTTTTGTAATATAGATTATCTTGATTGGAAAGATTATCTTGCCTTTAGAAGGTTTGAGGATAGAGAAGATGCTCTTGTAGAGAAGTTAGGTATTGATTTAAATCAACCCTATAATCTAGTTAATAATAGGTGTGGAACTTCACCTAATTTTAGATATAGACATGATCTAAAACCAGAGAATGAGTATAAGAATATAATTATGGACTTTGTTGAGGGGTTTACTCTCTTTGATTGGTGCAAAATATTTGAACATGCTAAAGAAATTCATACAATGGAGACTGGTATATGGTATATTTTAGATAAATTGGATATTGAAAAGGTTTATATATATTCCAAATGTACTACTAATTGGTACAATGATCCGTGGTACGATAAGTCTTATGATGATTTTTCGTATATGAAAGATAATTGCAATCCCAAGTGGAATTTAATTAGTTGAGGTGAAAAATTTATGTTAAAATTTTCTGATATGATGCGACAGGGACAATCTGGTTGGATTGTTCAAGTCTATGAACAGGTTTTTAAAAATAAAACTGATGGATTTCTTGTAGAGATAGGAGTTGGTGAGGTTCTAGATTGGAATAAGATGGGACTTCTTAGTTCTACTGGATCAGGACCTGTAGGATACTTTAATCAAGAATATATTGATAGACATTTAGATTGGGATGTTGATTGGGATAGTGGTAAAATAATTCAAGGTAATAGTCATACAATAGAACTCATTCAGCAAGGGTGGTCAGGTATCTATATTGAACCTCTGTGTGAATTTATTGATAATGAATTGGAACCTCTTCTTAAAAAGACTTTAACTGAAGATCATTTTAATAAAATTAAGTTTGCTAAATGTGGGGCATCAGATACTAGAAAGATAAGACAATTACAACAGTATGAAACTCTTGTAGATACTACTGTTTTGGATGAGTCAACAGAGATTAAACCTTATAATTATCAAGGGAGAACTGTAGTATGTGAAAAGACTTCTGATATTTTAGAACAAAATAATTGTCCATATGATATTGATTTTATGTTGATTGATGTGGAGCAATCTGAGATTGAAGTTATTAATGGTATAGATTTTTCTAAGCATAGACCTAAGATGATGTTCATTGAAACTATGTTAGTTGGAAAAGATAATATTCAAAGAGTACTTCCAGATTCTTATATAGAATCTGCAGACGATGGATTAAATACTTTATTCATCCATGAAGATTTTTACAAAGGTGCATTAAGAATTAATTAATTATGTCAAGAAATACAGTTTTAGTTTATATTGGTGCAAATCAGGGAAATTCTCTTTCTGAGATGTATGCTAAGTTTGATAGAGTTTATGCATTTGAACCAGATCCAGAAATGTATCAAGTATTGCAGCAAAGATATCAGTCTTATGATTGGGTTACCTTAGTAAATGCTGCTTGTTCAGATATAGAAGGTAAAACTAAACTTTATGTTACACCAAATAGAGTTTCAACTAGTCTGTCTTATGCATCTGAAGAAGAAAAATCTTTGGAAGGTTTCACTCAACATACTCTTAAGGTTTTTGATGTAAATGTTATTAACCTTTCTAAGTTTTTAAAGAATGAAGGGGTTAGTGTTATTGATTTCTATTATTCTGATGCTCAAGGTAGTGATTTAACTATATTGAAAACCATTAAAGAAGAATATATTGATGCTAAAAAGATTAATCAGATGTTTATAGAGACTCATGGTAATGGTGTTGGTATGTATGAAGGTCTTTATAATCAATTTGATGGGTTTAAAGAGGTGCTTGCAGATAACTTTACCTTTATTCATGCATCTTTAGGTAGTCAGAATGGTAAGATTGTTAAGGAGAATGAGATTCCTGAAGGTGAAAAGGAATGGGATTCCTATTGGGAGGCAAAAGAATGGGCAGAGTAAAATATAATCTAGTCGGTGATACCTTTACTCACTTAACAGGTGGTAACAAAGGATACTCAGTACATGGAAAAGAATCCAAGTACATTGAATGGGTAGAGGATGGTGGAGATGCCACTTTTTATATTGATAATACTATCAATGAGGGTGTTAATGATGATAGAAAAGGGACTAAGTATCTCTGGTTATTAGAATCAAAATATATTAAACCAGGATTGGTTGAGAGTATTCTTGATAATCGTCAACTTGTTGAGGATACTTATGACATTATCTTTACACATGATCAAAGATTACTTTCTTTAGGTGATAAGTATAAGTGGGTTCCTGCTCAAGGTTTTTGGATTAAAGACCCCAAGGTTTATGAGAAATCAAAAATGATTTCTATGATTGCTTCTAACAAAAATATGTGTGAAGGACACAGACTTCGCCTTGAGTGGGTTGATAGAATTGGTGATCAGGTTGATCTCTATGGTAGGGGATTTAATGAGATTGCTGACAAAGAAGAGGGTCTTTGCGACTATATGTTCTCAATTGCAATAGAAAATGGAAATTATGAAACTTACTTTACTGAAAAACTTCTTGACTGTTTTGCCACGGGAACCATTCCTGTGTATCTTGGTGCTCCTGATATTGGAGAGCATTTTAATAAGGATGGAATCATTTTTCTAACAGATGAGTTTGATGTTTCTGAAGAAATCTATTATAGTAAAATGGATGCTATAAAAGATAATTTGGAAAGGGCAAAAGAAATGGAAGTTCTAGAAGATTTTATTTTTAAAAATTACTTACATATATGAGGTGACTATAGAGTGACAAACATTTTTATTACTGGATGTGGATCTGGTCTTGGACAATCTTTACTGAAAGAATCTATCTCTAAAGGATACGATGTATATCCTCATTATAGAAGGGATGGTGATATTAGTTCTCCTTCATTCTCAGAGCAACTTAAACAGAGTATAAAAAAGAATAACATTGATGTTTTTATTAACAATGCTGCTGTTTATACTGGAGGTTCTCTTGAAGATATACGAGATGAAGAGATTCAACAAGCAATTGCTATTAATATTACAGGACAGATTTTATGTTTGAAGAAGGTTTATAAAGTTTTCAAACAGAATAAAAAAGGTTTAATTATTAATATTAATTCTCTTGCAGGGATTTATCCATCTAAAAATGAATCCATATATTGTGCAACTAAGTTTGCTTTAAAGGGGTTCTCTAAAAGTCTTCAGATAGAAGCAATAGGAACAGGGGTAGAAATTATTGATGTTTATCCTGGTGGTATGCAAACACGCATGACTGCTAGTAGGAATAACTACAACTCTTTGATGAAGGTTGAAGAGATTGCAGAACAAATTATTAGTTTGATATCTAACAAATCATACTATACTAATGAACTTATTTTGAGGAAAAGAAATGAAAGCAGCAGTTCTTGAGAAAATAGATGCACCACTTACAGTCAGAGATGTAGAACTTACTGAATTAAAGTTTGGTCAAGTACTGGTAAAGGTTCTTGTAAGTGGTCTATGTGGTGCTCAACTACATGAAATTAGAGGACATAAAGGTAATGCTAAATTTCTACCTCACCTTATGGGGCATGAAGGATGTGGTATTGTAGAAGAGGTAGGACTTGGTGTTACTACTGTTAAACCTGGAGACAAGGTTGTAATGCATTGGAGACTTGGTGAAGGAATGGAGGCACCTTTCCCAAACTATGTTCTAGATGGTAAGACTATCTCTAGTGGTAAGGTAACAACTTTAAGTGAATACTCTATTGTATCTGAGAATAGACTGACTGCTATTCCATCTGAAACTCCTGATGTTCTTGCTGCTATGTTGGGGTGTTCTCTTACTACTGCATTAGGTATTATTGATAATGAGTGTGACCTTAAGTTTGGTGAGACTGTAGCAATTATTGGATGTGGTGGAGTTGGTCTTAACCTTATTCAAGCAGCAACTATGAGAAGTCCTTTGAAGATATATGGGGTTGATATTAATAGAAAGATGATTGATTTGACTTATATAATGGGAGCTACTTTATTTACAGAGAGTATAAAGGATATAGAAAATAAGTTAGATGTTATCATTGATACTACAGGTATTCCTCAAGTTATTGGTGATGCATATGATAAACTTGCACCTAGTGGTAGATTGATTCTTGTAGGACAACCTGCACCTGGTAAGAGTGTTGAACTTCCTAATGCGGTTTCTATGTTTGATGGTACAGGTAAATCTGTGAAGGCAACTCAGGGAGGAGGAACGATTCCTCATGTTGATATTCCAAGATATATTGAGTTAGCAAGCAGAGGTATTATATCTTATGAACAACTTCATACAGATACTTTTACATTAGATGAAATTAATGACGCATTCGACTTGCTTAAATCGGGAAATGCTGGTAGAATAATGATACAAATAAATGATATTAATGTTAAGTGAAAGATCAAAACAAGTAAGAAGGGATGCCATAGACATTAGTTTAGCTAATGGTGGTTATCATTATGGTGGTAGTTTTAGTTGTGCAGAGATTTTAGTTAATCTTTTTGATAAGATTATGGGGGATAATGATAGGTTTATTCTTAGTAAAGGGCATGGTTGTTGGGTATACTATGTTATTCTAAGAGAGTTGGGATACAATCCTACCCTTGAAGGACATCCTCATTATGAACCTGAGAATGGAATCTATTGTACTGCTGGTAGTATGGGACATGGATTCCCTACTGCTATTGGACAAGCATTGGCAAGAAGATTGAAAGGGGATGATGGTAAAGTTTATGTGTTAATAGGAGATGGTGAAGCACAAGAAGGAACTACTTGGGAGTCTTTATTGATTGCTGGTCATTTAGCATTAGATAATCTTGTTGTTATACTTGACAGTAATAATATTCAAGGTTCTGGATATGTAAATGATATTATGCCAGTGGTTAAACCTCTTCAAGGTGCTGCTTATAATGCAGGATGGAATGTGAAAGAGATTGATGGACATAATGATGATCTTATAACAGTATTGAAAGAACCATCAGATCAACCTATGTTCATTGTTGCCAACACTATTAAAGGTAAAGGAGTTTCGTTTATGGAAAATGTACCTAAGTGGCACTCAACTTGGTTGGGTGGAGACTGGTTATCACAAGCAAGAGAGGAATTATCATGAGATTAGCATTTGGTGAAACATTAATGAAACTTGCTGATAAGGATGATCGTATAGTTCTTCTTACAGGTGATGTTGAACAGGAGATGGAACCCTTCAAAGAGAAGTATCCTGATAGATTTTTTAACTTAGGATTAACCGAACAGTCTATTACAAGTATGGCTGCTGGTCTTGCAATTGAAGGGATGAGACCTATTGTATATTCGATTACTCCTTTTGTTATTGAAAGACCTTATGAGCAGGTTAAGATTGATATTGATGAACAGAACTTACCTGTTATGTTGATTGGTTATTCAGATTATCCATCTCATGGTCCTACTCATAGACCTCTTAATCCTGAAAGACTTGCTACAGTCTTTAAGAATTTGAAAAGTTTCTTTCCTACTACTAGGGATGCTGCAACTAAAGCAATGTTAGATGCTTATATTATGAGAGTTCCCTCTATGATTTATCTTTACAAGGACGGATTACCCTTTTTCTAAATGGCATTTTTAGATAATTTTTTAATCTTTGATACAGAATATACTAAGGTAAGAGTTGGTGATAAGAAGGATGGTGGTTATGTTGTACTAGATGAAGTTTCTAATTATAGTGAGAAACTTTATTCTTATGGAGTAGAAACTAACACCTCCTTTGAATCTGATTTTTGCGATAGGTATGATTGTGATGCTGTTCTTTTTGACCATACAGTTGATGGTCCTGAAAAGCAAAATGAAAGATTTACATTTGTTAAACAAGGATTGAGTCATGTTACTACGGATGATTGTGATACACTTTACAATCATCTTTCGTTGTATGGTAATCCTGAAAGAAAGACATTGAAGATGGATATAGAATGGTGTGAGTGGAACATATTTAAACATATGTCACATAATGTTCTAACAGATTTTGATCAGATTCTATGTGAGTTTCATTTGATTCCTATGAATTACATGGATAAACACTCACCTTACTTTACAGGATTTCATAAGGATGTGTATAGTGAAGTAAATAAGATGTTATTTAAAAGGTACTCTTTAATCCTTCAAAGACTTCAAGAAGAATATTATATTTTTCATGTTCATATAAACAATTCTATTCCTTGCAATTATGTGGGTACTGAGGAGATACCACCATTAGTTGAACTCAGTATGGTTAACAAAAGTTTAGTAGACAATCCTATTCTATCTGTTGACAAATTCCCTATAGAAGGATTAGATTATCCCAATAAAACTGATCGACCTGATATTAAACATATACTATGGAATTGAATAATAAAATCTTAGTCATTGGTGATAGTTGCAGAGATGTTTTCATCTACTGTGATGCTCTTAGATTGTGTCCTGATGTTCCAGTCCCTGTTCTTAACATAAAGAATGAAGTAGATAATCCAGGAATGGCAAAGAATGTTCATCTAAACATTAGGAGTATATACAATTATTGTGATGTTCTTACTAATGAAAATTGGTATACAATAACAAAGACTAGGTATGTTGATGAGAAGAGTAACCATACATTCTTTAGAGTAGATACTCCGCATGATATAAGGAGGATAGATTTATCAAAGATTAATTATGATTATGGTACTATTGTAATTTCAGATTATGATAGGGGATTCTTACATGAGGATGATATAGAAGAGATATGTTCTAACCATTCTAATGTTTTTATAGATACGAAAAAGATTCTAGGATCTTGGGCTAGTAATGCTGCTTTTATCAAGATTAATGATTATGAATATAAGAGATCAAAAGAATTTTGTGAGGGTATAAATGTTTGTGATAAGATTATTAGGACTAGAGGGGATCAAGGATGTGAATATCAAAGAAAGAATTACTCTGTAGATAAGATCTTTGTTCAAGATGTCTCTGGTGCAGGGGATAGTTTTTTAGCAGGACTTGTGGTAAAATATGTGGAGACTCATTCCATAGAGGAAAGTATTGTGTTTGCAAATGAATGTGCATCTAAAGTTGTGAAGCAAAGAGGAGTAACAGTAATATGATTATTCTTACAGGTGCTGATGGATTTATTGGAAAAAATTTTCTTAAAAAATTAGAAGGTAAAGAAGTATTCAAAGTTGAGAAGAATGGTAGTTGGCATTTCAGAAAGAGTTTTAATGGATGGCAGAAGGTTGAATTGATCATACATCAAGGTGCAATCTCAGATACCACATGCACCAACCTCCAAGCATTTCACCACTTTAATGTAGAGTTTACTGAATGGTTATGCCAACAAGCAATCAAATATCAAATACCAATGAAGTATGCATCCTCTGCATCGGTCTATGGTAATACATCTGATACAATCAATCCCTTAAATTATTATGCAATATCCAAAGTCATTTCAGATTATTGGGTACAGGATCACATGGATGAATTCAAGTTGATACAAGGATTCAGATACTTTAATGTCTATGGAGAAGGTGAAGAGCATAAAGAAGATCAAGCAAGTCCAGTAAGTAAGTTTGCAAAACAAATAGAAGAGACTGGTAAACTAAAACTCTTTGAAGGTTCTGATAAATTCTTAAGAGATTTTATATGTGTTGATGATATTGTAGAGATCGTTCTTAATAATGATAAACCATCTGGTATCTATGATTTAGGAACAAGTAATCCAGTAAGTTTTCAAAAGGTTGCGGATTGTGTGATTAAGAAGTATAATGGAGAGATAGAAGAGGTTCTATTCCCTGAACATTTAAAAGGTAAGTATCAAGATTATACTTGTGCCAAAAAGGAATGGGGTGATTATTCATTTATTACTGTTGAGGATTATCTATCATGAGGATTGTTTGGACTAATGGGTGTTTTGATATAATGCATCCAGGTCACATCGAACTCTTTAAAGCATGTAAGTCTTTGGGTGATAGATTGATTGTGGGTGTAGATACTGATGCAAAGGTATCAGCAGACAAAGGAGTAAAGAGACCTATTAATCCTCTTTCATATAGAAAAACAATGCTTGAGTCTATTAAATATATTGATGAGGTTCATGCATTTGGAACTAGACAAGAATTGGAAGAGTTAATACAATTCTATAATCCAGAGGTTCTTGTTGTTGGTGGTGACTGGAGAAGAGGTGATGTTGTTGGGAGAGAGTTTGCTAAAGAAACACGATTCTTTAATCGTATAGGTGGTTATTCCACTACAAAATTCATTGATGAAGTTATCAGGAGGGGAAATTAATGGGATGCATTAGCCACCATAATCTTAATGATTATATTGACAAGTATAAGATAGAGTATTACTTTGAAACAGGAACTGGTAAAGGAGAAGCATTAGAATATGCAGCAAGGCATCCATTTAAAACATGTTATACTGTAGACATTGATGTGGATATGGTACAATATTCTTATGATAAACTTAAGGATATTTCTACTTGTGATATTGAATTTCTTGTTGGCAAATCTATAGATATATTAGATGAATATGTACCACAGTTACCAAAGGAAAGTCCAACATTATTTTTCTTAGATGCTCATTTTCCAGGTGCAGATTTTCAAAAATGTACCTATGAAGAATCTATTAATGAACATAAGGATGATGCTGTACCTCTTGAGGAAGAAGTCAATATTATTCTAAAGAATCGTGATGTATCCAAAGATGTTATTATTATTGACGATCTAATGTTATATGAAGATGGTAAATATGATCATTTAAATTTATCTTCTGGTCAAGGGTGGTTGCAGAAAGAGTTTGGATTAGAAGTTAATTCTAAGTTCTTGTATGAAAAATTTAAAAAGACTCATGACTTTAAGAAAGAATTGAGATCTCAAGGATACCTTATTATAACACCAAAATTATGAGATACGTAATTGACATTGATAATACTATCTGCACACCTACTGTAGGTAGAGATTATTCTAAAGCACAACCTTGGCAAGATCGTATAGATGAAGTAAATGAACTTTATGGTGAAGGTCATGAAGTTGTTTATTTTACTGCAAGGGGTATGGGTAGATTTGCAGGTGATCCAAATGCAGCATCTAAAGCTGCTGCTATTTTGTTTGACTTGACTAAAGATCAACTTGACAGTTGGGGTTGTAAGTATCACGAACTGATACTTGGTAAACCACATGCAGATTATTTTATAGACGATAAAGCAATTAACTCTGATGACTTCTTCGCAAATTAAACATGTTCCCAAAGGATGGGGATATGAAAAGTGGATTGTAAATAATGAGCTTTACTGTGGTAAATTATTATTCTTCAATGCAGGTAAGAGATGTTCTTGGCATTACCATAAGTTAAAGGATGAAACATTTTATATACAAAGTGGAGAAATTCTGCTAATATATGGTGAGGATGATGATATGGAAAAGGCAAAGATGAAGGTATTAAAACCAGGTGATAAATTTTATGTTTATCCTAAATTGAGACATCAGATGCAAGCAAGAAAAGATACAGAGTTATTTGAATTTTCTACACAGCATTTTGAAGAAGATAGTTATCGAATTGAGAGAGGTGATTAATGACTATTAGTTATAATAGATTAGGTTCCAATGGCAGACTTGGAAACCAAATGTTTCAATATGCAGGATTACGTGGTATTGCTGCTAATCGTGGATTTGATTGGGTTATTCCTGAACCAGTTACATATGGTGATAGTAATTATGGTTTGTTTGATTGTTTTGAGATGACTTCAGTTGAGGAATCTAATTTTGGATCTGTAAATTCTCAGTCTTTACAGACAGGATGTTTTCATTTTAGTCAAGAATTTTATGATAACTGTCCTGACAATATTAATCTTCATGATTATTTTCAAACAGAGAAATATTTTAAAAATATAGAAAAAGATATTCGAAAAGACTTTACTTTCAAAAAGGATATTAAAGATATATGTGTAGAGATGGTTGAACAATACAATAATCCTATCTTTATACATGTGCGTCGTGGTGACTATGTAAATCAACCAGAGAATCATCCTGCATTGTCAGTTAGTTATTATAAGAATGCATTAGAGAGATATTTTAATGATGATGCTCCAGTCTTTGTATTCTCTGATGATCTTGATTGGTGTAGAGAGAACTTTAAGGATGATCGTTTCTTAATTCCTACAGAGAATCAATTGTATGAACAGACTTCAGATACAAATGATGGTAGAGTAAAGTCTTTTGTTCCCTATTATGATTTGTGTATGATGTCATTATGTACTGGTGGTATTATTGCTAATAGTTCGATGAGTTGGTGGGGAGCATGGTTAATTTCTCAACCTACTGCACCTATAGTTGCTCCTGTACCTTGGTTTGGTGTAAATTATTCTCATTATAATATGGATGATTTGATTCCAGTAGGATGGTTTAAGGAAAATGTATGATTTAACTTTTTTAATACCAACTAGAATAGAAACAGAGGATAGATTGAGAAATATCATATCCTCTGTTTCTTATTTGTTAAAACATACAACTGCAAAGGTTATTGTAAAGGAAGTAGCACCTCAGAATACTTTTACTTTTAGAGCAATACCAGAGATAAAAAAGTATGCTGATGCTTCTAATCTAACTTCTTTGTATGAGCAATCAAATGAACCACTCTTCTGTAAGAGTAAGGTTCTTAATGATTTGATTATGGCATCAGACACAAAGTTTATTGCTAACTATGATGCTGATTGTATTCTTCCTGTTGAGTCATATTATCAGGCATATTCTATCTTAGAGAATGATCAAGCTGATGTGGTATATCCTTATCAGTGTGGTATCTATCAATGGAAGGCACAATATGATATGGACATTTATAATTTATTCACATATAAACTTAGTACTGATGTACTAGATGTAAACAGAACTCTATCTAATTCCACAATTGGGTGGACACAGTTTATCAAACGTCAAACATATATTGATTGTTATATGATGAATGAGAACTTTATATCATGGGGATGTGAGGATGATGAGTTCTATTTTAGGATGAGTACATTAGGCAATCGTATTGCACGAATAGATAACTATGTCTATCATTTAGAACACTCCCGAACACATAATTCTTGGTTTAGTAATCCTAATTTTAATAGTAATTATCAGTTATGGAATACAATAAAAACATTTGACAAGAAGCAGTTAGTGGAGTATTATAAAG
>Ga0163179_10002606_pt1 | contig 12504 bp, 13 predicted proteins | sample AtlANTMetagenome_FD_109643 | JGI IMG/M metagenome (GOLD analysis project Ga0163179, IMG submission 109643) | Marine eukaryotic phytoplankton communities from the Atlantic Ocean - Atlantic ANT 2 Metagenome | ecosystem: Environmental > Aquatic > Marine > Oceanic | place: North Atlantic Ocean...
TAACAGTGAGTTCATCTCCATCACCTGCAATAGTATCTTCTAATTTTTTCTTTAACCAGTTAGTAGCATCTATTCCCAGTGCCTTCTCTTCCAAGTTTCTTGTTCTTTTTTCTGGCGTATCAACTCCTGCAATTCTAACTCTTTCTTTCTTGAATAAATCAAACCCAAGATCAATGGTGACATCAATAGTATCCCCGTCAAGAACACGATTTATCTCCGTCACTCGGAAGTTGTAACAACTCTTCCTGCTTGGGGGTGTCATTGCTCCCATCTTCATTCATCTCCGCATATGCCATACGTAGTATATAGTAGATATACCAAGATACTATTACGAGCAATATTGCTACTAATATTATTACTGACCATACAATCATATTAAGAAATTATAGTTGATAACCATCCTATCAGAATTTAGCCTAGGACAAGTTGATGCATGGTAAGTTTCTCCTGGAAATAACACACACCGACCTTTTTTAGGTTCAACCTTTTCTATAATTTCCTCTCCGTCATATAAACAAGTAGGACCATCACTATCCTTTATATAATAGATCATCACATAATGTTTCATATGTGGTAGATCTATATGCTTCTCATGAACATCTACATTATTTTGGTTCCTTACAAACAACCCTGCTCGTATACGATATAATTCTTTTACCTCACAACATCTATTATACTCATGAAGTCCTTCATATAGTATAGGTAATACAGAATCAAAATATGGACTTCTTTCATTATTCTTGTATATGATATGGGACAACCCTGAATTGGGATCATCCTCTCCTGGTTTAGAAACTTCTGGAGTAAAGAACCAAGGAAATTTTTGATTACAAAAAAGACTTTGGATATGGTTCTGATATCCTGTAGATATTATATTGTCAATAATTGTGATCTTCATATCAAGATAATAATGCGTAATTGTACTTACCTGCTATACTAAATAAATGCAGTATGGGATTGAAAGATCATGCCCCGTTCACATTATACCGTAGGGTATCACGACACTGATCAACAGCGTCATTACATTTGCGAGTACGCAAGAGACTCGTACGAAGCTATTAGAGATGCACAAGAGGATGTTCCCTTTCTACAGGAGCATCCTTCTTTTGTGGATTCTTGCACAAATGAAACAGGTTTAGATTATCTAATGGGCATTGTCCCTATGGGAAGATGAACAAACACGAAATAATGTGGTGGATGAGCCGACTCACCATCATGGGAACATCTTTAGGGTTATCAATTGCTCTCGCTGGTCAAGCGTACTCTTGATTTTAAAAACCCCCAGAAAAGTTTTAGTAAAGATTTTGAAGCATCGCCTTGCAACTCGTCAAACATATACATGTTCAGACGGAATGCATAGTTAGCTTCTGCTATCAACATATTGATTTGAGATTGATCAAGATCTAATGAATCTAAAGTTACACGATATGCTGCTTTAAATTTCTTAGCATCATCAACCTTAGGAAAATCATAGAAATGTAATCCTTCACCTGCAGGTAGATCTAATGCATTCTCTGCTATACCTCTAAGAATTTTACCACCAGAAAGATCACCAATGTATCTGGTGTAATGGTGTGCAATCAAAAGATAAGGATTGTCATTTGCTACTTCATTAATCCTATAACAATAAGTATTACATGCTTCTGAAGGTGTTTGGAGAGCTCTCCACATAGGACCATAATAATATCTAAGATCTCTTTCAAGGAAATCTGTACGATTTAATTGAGCAGACCAATGTCTCAATGTACTTGCTAGGGGATCTTTAGTTTCATTTATCCTCTGCTCCATTGTGTCATAGACATACCAGAAGTCAGTAATCAATTTACGATACTCTTCAGGATCTAATACACCTTTAAGAAACTGAGCAACGAACTTAGTATTCTCTGCTGCTGAGTGAGACTTTTTAGTCCCTGCTTTTATCTGTGCTGAAAAATCACTCATGGCTTTGTTGTATTACTACGTGTTCTGTTTATTATTGAAATAAACTTGTCACCAGCAAATGTGCCACCAAGACATACATCTATGTCATCTCCATCTTTCCAGTTTACCTCACCATTCATTTTGGTGTGAGTCATTGCTAATTGAATCTTATCAATGACTTCTTGTGTTAACATCATAATTTTGGTATGTATCCTTTAGCTTGATTGATTAGGGGGAGAATTTCTGTCTCTACCTTATCGGCAACCCTATCAATTATACTTATATCTATATCCATAAAAGGTGGTATGATTCCTAGCAATCTTAAAGTACCATCAAGAAATAAAGCAAGGCATGTAAACCCAAGAATCATACTAATAATAGTTGCTTTAAAGTTATGGTCTGCCATAGATTTTTCATCTATAGCACGTGCTTCTTCTAGTGCATCAGCAACCATTTTATCGACTTCTCCTTTAGTATAGAAGTCTCCTAATATAGGTATGTCGTGCTTATCCATATATTTTAAAAAAGATTGTCCTCCTGTTCCCTGAGTATAACACAATCAGAAGTAGGTTGTGCCACACATGTTAGTACAAAACCTGCTTCTAATTGATCGTCATCTAAGAACGATTGTTCTTCTTGATTAACAGTACCAGTCACAATTTTACCAGCACATGTACAACAAGCACCAGCACGACATGAATAAGGATGTTCAAATCCTGCTTCATCAGCCGCATCTAAAATATATTGATCTTCCTCACATTGAAAAGATTCTTCAATACCTGAGTCGGATTTGAATGTAACTGTGTAAGCCATTATAGATCAAGAATACTATAACTATCTATTATGATAGCATATAGTATAAGAATTGTCTATGAGCATTACATCATCTGTCCATGTTCGTGACGTGGACTTAAACATTTCTTTTCATCTTGCATACGTTCAAGTTCTCTAATCTTCATTAGATTTTCTTGAGTCCTTTCAATATCTGCCAACTTCTTCTGAACTTCTTTCAGTTCTTTCTGGATCTTATCCATTCGGTTGTAAAAATTCTTCTCTCAAACAGCCCTACGAAAAATACCACACGTAAGTTATTTGTTTAAGTACATTTATTTATACGTTTTTTCTTCTCTACAATGTTAATAAAATCTTTATAATATAGAACCTTAAGGTTCTCTTTCTGTGCTAATTTATTAGCAGTAGCATACATTACTTTCTTATCGTCTTCGCCATAACGCTTCTTAAAGTCAGGGGCACGACGCTTCATGCCCTTGACTATCTTCTCTGCCTTTTGATTTACAAGAGGCATATTATCCTCCTACTACTTGTACTTCTTCAATTATAACTGCACTTGTTGCTGCAGTAATTTTAACACAACGTTGAACCAACGCTTTGTTACCAGAAGACCAAGTATAATCTGCACTTGCAGAAGATGAGTCTATATCTGTAGTGAGCATATTAGCAAAGTTAGTAGCAGTAATCTTTTTACCAGCAGTTCCTGCAGATAAGAAGTTGCTATCAATTGCTGGATCTGTACCATTAGTTACAACGGCAATATAATCTCCTACTGAGAATGGATGATTGTTAGATGTATCTTGAAGATGTTGTCCAACAAAATAATCTGCAGTAGCATCATCTACTGCTTTTATAATTTGTGCTTGACCAGGCTTACTACCTTTAATAAGAATAAATTCGTTTTGAACTAGAGTTATTGCTGGACCAGCATTAAAGGTAACTGTAGCAGCACCTGCTGTAGAACCAACTCTATAATATCCTGTTTGTACTACTTGATATTCGCTTTGTCCTGCTGTTACCGAGTTAGTACTTAATACATTAAGAACTGTCATGTCGTGTTATTTAGATTCCTCTTTATTTATATTCTTTAACATCTTTTGAAGATCTGCTGTACTACCAACAAACATAGCATTAGTAACGTTAGTTGGACCTTTCTTATCTTCCTTATCTAGATCTTTCATCTTACCTTGAAGATCTATTAATTTGTCTGTTGTGTCTGCGACGTGTTTGATAAGTTGACCAGCAACTTCATAAGCACGTGGATGATCGCTTGCTCGTGCCACATCAAGTATACCATCTACTGCCTCCTGTCCTTTCATTACTAAGCTATGTAGTTGAGCACGAGAAGTCTCGTAATCCTGTTGTATATCAGGAGTCTCAGTTCTCAATGATTTAGTTTTCTCTACATGTTGTTCCAGTTCAGTTGGTTCTTGACCAAAGACTTTATCCAATCCGTCGAATGTACTCATAGTTAAATTGCCTCATCAGCACCACTTATAGGGTTACGTTTCTTGATATCAGTAAACTCAGAATATATTTCTCCGAATCCAAAGTCATCATCAGTGTCTAGAAGTGCAGCATCAGTAGTATCTACCTTGTATACACTTGCACCACTAGAATGTGCTGCTGGTGTACTACTTTCAAATCCTCTAGTAACTGTAAGAGCACTTCCATCTTTCTTAGTAACTCTAAGAAGTTCAGTATCAATGTATATATTATCAAACTTAGCAATACTAGAAGCATCTGCTACTACAATAATGTTATCATTGTTATCTGTGGCAGAGGTCAACGTTGTAACAACAACTCCATCCCTGTCCACCAATGATGTTGGTGTAGCAGTGTAACGTACTTCTCTTGGTGCTTTTGTTACGTTTGTATCTGTATAGTAATCTGTAACAACTTTCTTGATAATCTTGCTGTCTTGGATAGGTCCATATAGATATGTCTTAGCAGTAAATTGAAGAGTGTATATAATTGCTCTACGACTTGTGAAGTCTCCTTCATAATCATCTTCATATTCCACATTAGTTAATACTACAGGTACATCTTTAATTTCATTTACAGACGTTATTAGTTTAACTGAAAGGTTATAATGGGGTTGAAAGAATGGTAGAATCTGTTCTAATATTTGTAATCCATCCTCTTGATTCTTTGCGATAATTCCTAATTCAAATCCGATATTATAAGGAACTGGCATAAAGACGTTCTTATTTTTATCGGTTGTAGATGCAATCTTAATCTTTTGAGTTGGTGAAACTTTTCTACTAGAATCATAAGTGATTGAATTTATTTCAAAAGAGATTCTAGGAAGAGTAATCTGTACTCTTTTGTTTGTAGGATCTGGGTTTTGATCTAAACGTGCTAAAAATTTCTGCTTAGGACCATAAGCAAGAGGTACTTTCATTACCTCATCGGATCTCCTTAATTCAATATTATTGAATAGAGTACCAAAGGCAACAATAGTTTTACGAAATATCTCGTGGTATGAATAGGTTCCTAGCATCAGATTGTAGTGTCAGTAGTTGATCCGACAGTACCGAATGGATTTGTTTCAGTAAAGTCTATAATATCATTATCAAGAGTTTCAAAATCATTATTTTGATCGACGCTCTTAGCAGTATTGACATTATTTAGTGTGTTATATGATGAGCTTGTCCAAGCAGCACTAGATGATTGTCCAGTAACTGTCTCAGGAACAGTGAAGATACCAGATCTATTAAAGACTTGTAATTGTCTAGTAGTAGAATCCCATGCCTTAACTTCAGCAGTTACATTGGATGTACCACCAGCAACTACCTCACCAACAGTGAAGTCACCAGTACCACCAACAGCAAAGTTAACTGTGATGGCATTAGCAAATGCATTTTCTATAGCATCAAGTTCAGTGATACCAGTGTTAATCTCTTCATCGCTGTACTCGAAGAGTTCACATTGTACTTCCCAAACATATCCTTTACCTAGCTGATAGAAAGGACGTTCTACTTCCACAAATTGTATTTCAAATAAATGTTTTGTTACAGGGAACCAAATTAAATCCCCCTCGTTGGGTCTTCCTTCGACATTAAGGACAACAGAGTCGTCAACTTTTTCTTTAAACTTTTCACGGGAGAATATAAACGTCGTTTTATCTTCGATGCGTATTCCAAATTTTGTAAGTAACTCACCTTGTCCTTCCCATCCTTCGACGTTATTAACATAGGCTCTGATTGGTTTTGCCGATTCAAACTTGCCGTCCGAATCTTCTGCGAAAACGTCGTCACGATTGACGATAGTTCTCGGTACATAATATATGTCTTGCCCATAAATTTCAATGCTTTCTACTACTAGGTTTTCAATAAATTTTTGTTCTTGTGCAGATCCGTTTGCTCTAAAACGTGCACTATGAGTATAGTCAGATTGGACATAATCTTGTGCTGGTGTATTTGATATTGCCATAAATCTTAACCTACTGCATCAAGTGGTGGTAACTCATAACGATCACGCAATTCCTCTTCAAGATCTTTTTTGAATTGCGAACCATCATCTAAGATCTTACGACCATTCAAAGTTACACCACCCAACATTTGAACACCATCATACTTACTTAGGTTACGACCCCACTGCTGTTGGAAAAGTGCTTCTACATAATCTTTCAACCAGTTATCATTATACATGCTTGTATAAGTATCTGGATCTTGTCTCATATTACAATCAACAAGTATATAATCACCAACATTCATTTCACCCCAATCCATATCCATATACAATCTACCTTGATGTTCATTCCATTTAATTCTACGATTTGCTTGAGAGTTAGTTACAAAATCTAAAGTCTCAAGATATTGTGATGTGAGGAAGTAATGTAAGATATGACCATGAGTCATAGCATAGATATCATTCAAGAATATCTGATATTTAATATTAAAAATATTACCTGGAACTATACTAGATGCACCAATACTTGTATATACATGATTGATACCTAATGTGCCAGGTGCAGTATCGACGTAATTATTAATTCCATACCATGCACTAGAACCTTCTTGAGAGTATGCTTGTGCGTTAGTTTTGATTGCTTCCGTAACTTCTATTCTTAAGAATGCTTTATAGCTTCCACTATAATGATATTCTTGATAGTAATCAATTGCTTCTTCTACTAGATCATCTAGTTGCTCAGTTGCAACGTTAATGTCTATTGTAGGATAACCTAACCTACGAAGAGCATAGTTTTTTATTTCCGTTTTAGAAGCGGGTCTTGTAGCAGACATGGTTTATTAAGCGAATGAGGAAGCAGTTAGAGTAGTAATATTACCAGAGGATACAACTTCAGTTTTCTTGAAGAATCCATCAACATTATCTACTGTTACTGATGTTGCACCTAAAGCAGTGATAACACCAGTTGTACCAGAGGTTGCACCTGTTAAGGTTTGACCAACTGTCATAGTCTTCACGGTTGCAACAGGGATTGATGCACTATTATCATGAATTGCTGTACAATCAAAGGTAAGAGCAGCACCACCGCCACCACCAAGTTGTGCATCAGCAACTGTAATTGTTTCATTAGCAATCCATCCAGTACCATCATCAGTGATTGTAATGGTTGCAGCACCACTACCATCAATTACAATACTGAATGTTGCTGCACTACCAGATGCTTGAGAAATATAATCAGAAGCACCGATGGTGTAAGTACCAGCAGTTCTTGATGCGTCAGCAGCACCAATGTTTCCAGTAGTTTTAATACCAGATGCATTAGCGTTTGTAATTGTAATTGTTTCAGTAGAAACATATCCAGCACCATCATTATTAAGGACAACAGCAGTGATAATACCAGAAACAGCAGTGATATCTACTGTCAATCCAGTACCACTACCACTAGAAGTTGTAGCAACACCAGTTGCTGTTGTATATCCAGATCCACCAGATGCGATAGATCCAAATGTAACAACGTCACCAGGAGTAGGATCTCCAGATAGATTTAATGTTAATGTAGTTGTAGTAGCAAGGTTATTGAGCATTGCTCTAAGTTGCTCATATGCATTATCAAGTTTTGCTTGTACTCTTGCTTCTGTATAGTAAAGATTTGTTCCTTCTGATAGACCACCAGTATTATGGTTGGTTAGGTTTGCTGCTTGAGTAGCAGTTGCTGCGTTTCCTGAAGTATCCTGATTACCAGCAGCGTTGACACCTGGAAGATTGATTGCAGCACTACCATCAAATGATACACCACCAATATCTCTCGCTGTTGCAAGAGCAGTTGCTGTATCAGCAAGTGCAACGGCAATATTTGCTGAACCATCAAAGGATGTACCACCAATTGTTCGTGGTGTTGCAAGAGTAGTTGCTGTAGCAGAAAGTGCAACAGCGATATCAGCAGTACCATCAAAGGATGTACCACCAATAGTTCTTGCAGTTGCCAAAGCAGTTGTAGTATCAGCAAGTGCAACAGCGATATCAGCAGTACCATCGAATGATGTACCACCAATAGTTCTAGCAGTTGCCAAAGCAGTTGCAGTAGAAGCGTTACCAGTTACTGCACCAGTTAAGTTAGCAGTAACAGCAGTAGTAGTTAGAACTCCTGTGCTTGGGTTATATGTAAGTCCAACATCAGTCTCAGCATCTTGAGCACCTGTCTGACCATCAACAAAGACAGGATAAACTGTCTCGGCAGTGCTGTCATTAGCACTTGTTGTAAACGTCGTTGCTAGTGTAGCAGTGTCAGCATTACCAGTTAGGGCACCAGTCACATTACCTGAGACACCACCACTTGCCGTTAGAACACCTGTAACTCCCAATGTACCACCAATTGTGGCATTAACTGTAACATCGCAGTTACCAGCGATAGTAGCGTTAGCAGAAGCATTTAAGTTATCTGCGTAAAGATTTGTCCAGCGTACTGTAGATGTACCAAGGTTATATGAACTATCAGCAGCAGGGTTAAGATTCTTAGCAGTTGATGTAGTACCAACCAAGTTACCTGTAACATCACCAGTTAAAGCAGCAGTGATTGTTCCACCTGCAGTTATATCATCAGCATAAATATGTTGCCAACGAACAGAAGTTGTACCAAGATCATATGTGCTATCTGCAGCAGGATTAAGATTCTTAGCAGTTGTTGTAGTACCAACAATATTACCTGTTAAATCACCAGCAACATTACCAGTAACATTACCTACAAGATTTCCTGTTACTTGTGTAGTAGTTAAAATTCCTGAACTTGGATTATATGTTAATCCTGCATCGGTTTCAATTCCCTGTGTTCCTGTAGGACCATCAAGGAATGTAAGATAAACTGTTTCATCTGTTGAATCATTAGCAGTTGCTGTTACGCTAGTTGCTAAATCAGCAGTACCAGTTAGATCACCAGTTACATTACCAGTCAAGGTAGCAGTAATAGTACCAGCAGCAAAGTTACCAGATGCATCACGTAGAACTAGAGCATCACCAGTATTAGCTGTTGCTGACGCAACATTTATTACCATGTTTCCAGAAACACCATCACCATTAGTGATTGTTACTCCAGAAGATGCCGTAGCAGAAATACTTCTCTGAGCATAAGTGTTAGCAGCAGTCCTTACAACAAATCCAGTACCAGACATTGCTGCCAAAGCAGTTATATCAGCATCAACATATGTTGTTGTTAGTGTTGGAGCAGCACTACCATCTACAGATACAGACCCAGATACAACACCATCAAGGGTAAATACTCTAGCAGTCTTCCATGCATCAGCAGTGGTTGCGTTACCTAAGAATCCAGCACCAGCACCAACAGCACTAGCAGCAGTGATTTGATTAGCAGCAAAGTCTCCAGAAGAATCACGAACTACAACTGTACTTGCAGTGTTTGCCTCATCAGTTGTTTTACCATCTAGTAAATCAGCGTTAAGATTAGTAACCTTGGTTGTAGAAGCAACTTGGAAAGGAGCAGTTCCTGTAGCAAGATTAGAAATTATTGCACCATCTACTGTTAGAGTGCCATCAATATTTGCGTTATTATCTACATCAAGTGCAGTACCAGCACCAGTAAGATTGAGTGATCCTGCTACTAAGTCACCATCTGTTCCTGTTATTACCTCTGATGTATTTGTAGTACTTGTTAGGAATACGAACTTGGAGGATCCTCTGTCATAGCCATAGAAACCAAGTTTAGCAGAGCCATCATAGTAACGAAATTCCACACCCTTATCCTTACCATCATTAGATCCTGGTGCTGTGTCGCCACCAAGAGTAATGATAGGGTCATCGACAGTAGTGACGGTTGAATTAACGGTGGTCGTTGTTCCATTTACTATTAAGTTACCTCCAACTGTAAGGTCATTATGAGTTGCAGCATCACCAGTAGCATTAGTTACCGTAAATGCAGCACGAGTATTACCAGCATCGTAGACTACGAAATTTCCACCAACGTATGTATTCTTATCAATTGTTGCACCACCAGCAACTTGTAAAGCAACTGAAGAATCTGCAAGAGATGTTGCTTCATCAGCATTACTAATTACAAAATTACCTGAAACATCAGCACTATTATTAAGATCTAAACTACCAGTTAGTTCTGTGTTTCCATAAACTCTAGCCCCGCCACCAACTGCTAAATTTTTGGCAGTACCAATACCACCAGTAAGTCTTACAGAACCATCAGCAGCATATGATCCTGAAAGAGTTTGATCAGTAGAATCTGTAACACTAGTGACACCAGTAATACCTACTGTGTCATCAAATGTCATTGCACCCTCTACATTAAGAGTACCTTGAATATCTGTGTTTCCGTTGTCAGTATCAACACTAAACTTAGTTGCTGCTGAATTATTTTGTATAGCAAACAATTTATTGTCTGCATTTATTGTTACATTATCTTGGAATGTAGCAGCACCATCAGCATTAAATGTTCCTGCTGTTGTTGTATTACCATTTGATGCAGTAACTTGGAACTTATTAGTATTGATGTTTAAGTCGCTTGTTACATCTAAAGTACCTGTAACATCTACATCACCACCAAATTCTGCATTACCTGTAGTTGTATGAAGTGTAGTCTTAGTAGTTCCAGATCCATTGTTTAGTTGCAATGTCTTAGAAGCACCTTGGATGACCATATTGTCATCGAAACGAGAAGTGCTATATGAACGATATGTACCATTTACATCTAGAGATCCCTGCGTAACCGTATTTCCGTTATCAGTATCAATTGTAAACTTATCTGCAGCTGCAGCAGTCTGAACCTTAAACATCTTGTTGTCAGACTTGACAATAAGATCATCTTGGATAGTTGTTGCACCATCAACATTTAAAGTAGTATCAAGATCAACAGCATCGTTAACATTTAATGTTCCAACAATAGTTGTATTACCACTAGCACCTAAGACACTAAACTTAACTGTGTCTCCAGAGTCTTTCTTACCTACAAACAAACCTTGAGATCCACCCGTACCACCAACATGTAGTGTAGTAGCAACACCCATACCACCATATACTCTTAAGTTAGAAGTATCATGTGAAGCATAGGAAGGAGTGTATGCAGCAGAAGAACCCATTCTTCCTTTATATCTGACCTGCAACCAGTTCCTGAATCCCCAACTCTCAGAACTATTATCTTTCTGGTTGAGATCTCCGTTAAACCAAACGTTGCCGTTAAAGAGGAAGTCTTTATCAACATATCCACCACCATCTATTCTTAACGCACCATAATCAGAACTCTGAATTTCATACTCATCTGTACCACTATTGTAAGCAATGGTTGGTGCATCAGTATTTTCAAAGTAAGTTAATCCAGATACATTTAGAGTTGCATTAATATCAACTGCAGTACCATCTACGGTTAAGTTTGCATCAAAATCAGCATCTCCATCTACGTCTAAAGTTCCTTTTATAAGTGTATTACCAGTAGCAGAAGCAACAGTAAACTTATCTGTACCATTATCTAATTGAATCTTAAAGTTCTTAGCATCAGCATTTAATATAAGATCATCTTCAAAGGTTGCTGCAGCATCTACATTTAAGGTACTACCAAGATTAACTGCACCACCGATTCCAGCACCACCTGCAACTACCAAATCTCCAGTAGTGTTAGTTGTAGATGCTGTACCAGTTGTAAGTTTTAAGTTACCAGCGATGATCCCTGCATCTGTTCCAGAGAATACCTCTGAGGAATTTGTGGCATCATAGAGGAAGGAGAATGCTCCTGTATGTCCTCCAAGATCAGTGGCAGAATCATCGTATCCAAAGAATCCAACCTTTGCACTTGCGTCGTAATATCTGAATTCAACTCCTCGATCCTTGTTGTCATCTGAACCTGGAGCAGTATCACCGCCAAGAGTAATGATAGGATCATCCAGCGTAGTGACTGACGAATTAATTGTTGTAGTCGTTCCATCTACTTGTAAATCCCCCATTATTTGAACTTTACCACTTACTGCTCTGTCATCACCAGGATCCAAGATCATGGTAGCAGCAGAGGAACCGATGTAATCCCCTTGGAAATATGTGTCTTCTACTTGTACTTTACCAGCAGCATCTGATGCAGTAATAGTAACTGTATTTTCTGCAGTTACTACAACACCACTATTACCAGAACCAGCGTTGGTTGCTAAAATACTTAATGTTCTAGCGGATGTTGAGTTCTGTGTAGTCTGAAATGTTAGATTACCATCTCCAGTCTTGTCTAAAGTTTGTGCAACAGCACCATCCAAAGTAATATCTGGATCACTAAAGTATGATCTTACATTGACATCGATCTCACCAGCACTACTATCGCCAGTGTTATTAGCACCAAACAGAAGATTACCTGAAGTGTCATTGACCTTTATATAATTTAAATAA
>Ga0163179_10002607_pt1 | contig 12504 bp, 13 predicted proteins | sample AtlANTMetagenome_FD_109643 | JGI IMG/M metagenome (GOLD analysis project Ga0163179, IMG submission 109643) | Marine eukaryotic phytoplankton communities from the Atlantic Ocean - Atlantic ANT 2 Metagenome | ecosystem: Environmental > Aquatic > Marine > Oceanic | place: North Atlantic Ocean...
ATCGGTGACATTGCTATCAACTCTCTTGAAATTAGCGCAGTTAGCACTAGCGTTACAAATGGAGCTTGCACAGTGGACTTAATTATTGTTCCCTAACGGGAGCTTAAGTACTTTTTTTGAGTGTAAAGAAGCTGGATTGTTCCCTAATGGGAACAATCACAGCTATGCTTATGTGTGCAGTTTTTGTGGCTTGCGGAATCTTTAATATAGACTTCGTGCTCTGGTGCGAATATCAAAGGAGTTGCAGCTCTACCGTAGTTTAAAAATCTTTCAAAAATTAAACCATATTTAATTGGGTCAACTCTAGTAATATCCAAAGCATAAGCAACTAACGATCCAGCGGCTGAACCCCTACCAGGGCCAACGTAAACGTTGTTTTCTCTTGCTCCATCAAGAAAATCCGATACGATCAATAAGTAATCGCTAAATCCCATTTTCTTTATAATCGAAAGTTCATGGTTTATTCTCTCTCGATAAACAGGAGGGGGCATTTTGCCAAACTTATTGTAGAGTTTTCTTTTACAATAGTGTTCAAGCTCATCCCAACTGTTCTTTGAATATCGAAAATCGGTATACTGAGGGTATCGGTTCTTTCTATCTGAAAAATAATCATCACTATCAATTAAGCTAGAAAGATGATTGGTGTTTTCGAGAGCCCTGTATGGTATTCCCATTTGATTAGCCCTATTGGCCATCCAATCGTGATGCGCAACATGTACATCGATTTCTCCAAAAGTAAAACGTTTAGGATTGCTCAATGTGGTTTTAGTTTGCATACACAGGGCTATCTCGTGAAACATTTTATCATGCTCATTTGTATAGTGACAGTCGTTTGTAAGTATAACTTCAATATCTTTCTTTTGAGCAAGCTCAAGTAAAACTTTATTTACTTTTACTTGTTCTGGGTCTTCGTGCAATTGCAGTTCTATCAGCAATCGTCGATCAAAAAGTTTCCTGTGGTGATCTAAAACGTATTCAGCCTCTTTAACCTTATCGTTTAAAATTAACTGAGATATTCTGCTCCCAAGACATGCTGTTGTGGCTATGATACCTTCTGAATATTCGCCAATTAAAGCGTCATCGATTCGAGGTTTCCTATACATTCCTTCGGTGTACGCAAAAGTTGAAAGCTTATACAAATTGTGTAAACCAATATTATTTTGAGCTAATAAGACAAGATGATAATAGCTATTTTCTAAATCATCTTTCTCTTTTACTTTTCGATCTTCCACAGTATAATATGCTTCCATACCAATAATTGGCTTAATGCCAACTTTTCTGCACTCTTTGTAGAAACGATAGCTACCACTTACGTTACCATGGTCTGTAATTGCAACAGCTTTTTGACCCATTGAAGCTATATGAGATGGCAAAGTGTTAACTTTATTAATACCATCTAGTAGACTATATTCGGTGTGCATATGAAGGTGCACGAAATCTTTTTCCATTCTTTATCCTTTAGTTAAGCATTTATTGCAAACGACTCCTTTTCCAATAAATGTTACTGGCCAGCTATTCTTTTCAATTCGAGGGAAGCAAGTATAGTGTTTACTTCTCACGCACTTGTGGCAAAAGCCATTTGTCTCGATAGCTATGTAGCCGTTTCCTTGTTTATTTAACGTTTTTATTTTAATTTTTGTATCTGGACAATAGATATCATTTGTTTTTATTTTATCTATTGCCATTTTTATAGTTTTTATTTCAGAATGTACGGTTTCTTTATCAACTGTACATCCATTGAGATACTTTAAGTTGTAGTTTTTATATAACTCAAGAATCTCCGTTTTCAGTTCTTTCGATGCCTCCAGCTCTATAGCAAGATTCTTTAACTCTGCTATAGAGATCAGGATTTTGTGCGAAGTGATTTTTTGCACCATTGATACCTCCAGTACACATAGTCGATTCTTCTTCTTCGGGAAGTCTCAACTTTACAGCTGGCCCTGCGAAACGCAAGACGCCTATATCTTTTGCATAAGAAATTAAATCGTTGTAGGGCTCAATGCCTTTACCGCATACAAACTGGAATTCTGCTGTTTTATTTAAGCCAGGAGCCAATTTGTTTTTAACAATTTTTATTTTCATATCAAGGGCACCAGATTCTTTGGGAGAAGGCTTAGAGCTTACTCTCAATCTCAAACTTGCATAAAAAGGTAAAGCGTTACCACCAGATGTAGTTTCTGGATTGCCATACATGACACCGATCTTCATACGTATTTGATTTATAAATATATAACAAACGTCATTGTTATCTGCTATTTTAGATAACAATCGCATGGACTTTGAGAGCAATCTTGCCAATTCCCCAACGCCTTTTGCACCGATATCACGTTGCACATCAGCTTCTGCTTGCGCCGCATCAATACTATCAAATACTATAAATCCAACTTTGCCTGAATTTCCTAAGTTTTTAGCTATTTCGAGTGCCTCTTCCGCAGTGTCTGGATAGGCAAATAAAATTTTACTAGAATCAATACCCATTGATTCTACAAGATCTAAACCGGTTGTACGCTCCAAGTCAATAAAGAGGGGAGGTTTATCGTAACCTCTTTCTTTAACATATTGACTCATAAACTGAAGAGCCATTGAGGTTTTACCTGCTGAAGGTGGTCCAAAAATTTCGATGATACGATTGTCTGGAAAGCCACCAGACCCAAGTGTACAATCTAAGTAAATAGAACCAGTGGGAATAACTTTTATTTCTGAAAGAGACTTTTTTGGTCCCATTGAAAGTAAAGTTTTACCACCAAATTTTTTGTTTAGAGCATTTGCTATTACATCTATTTCTGCAATGCCCGTGATTTTTTTTATCGCCATTCTTTTTCCTTATTTAATATTATTTGTTTTTTTCTAGAAGGTCTTTGGTTTCTGAAGCTTCAGGGAGCTTATCTTTTATTAGTGTAACTGGATCAAAATTATGAATTGCGCTTTTAAGTTCATTAAATGCTCTTCTCCAATCTTGCTCCATTATCACTTCGGTTTTACCTTCGTGTCCGTGTATTGCACGAACTTCACCGATGTTATCGTAAACTGTTACGGACGGATGATCACTTAGCCAAGTTAATGCAACTTTACCATTATCAAATATGATACCCTGTGCTATTCGCCCAGTTCCAGACACACCGGATTCATCTTCCGTCCTTTTTAAGTGGAATATTTTTGCCATTTTTCACTCTGCTTTAAATAAAACTTTAGCCTATCAGGCAGTTAATATGAAGTTGTTATGATTCTCTTAATCCAGGCTTCTGCAACGGAATCCTGCTTCGTTTTTATTATGAATTTACCATTGTAAACAATGGTATAACACTTTAAATAATAATCGTATATAACATAACTTGTCTTTTTTTTGAAAATATACGAGGTTTCAAAATAGGGGAGCATAATTGTTTTCCATAAGTTAAGGTATCCAGAATTTATCACCCATCTTATTGAACATTGGATGCATGATGTGGTTCTCAATATTTACATGAGTGTAACCGAATGCGTGTCCGAGTTCATGTTCATTTATCAGTGATAGGTTTTGGGATCCTGGTTTGAAAACTATTTCTGCACCTCTTATTACTAAACCAGAAGTTGCTCTTCTTGTGGTTGCTAATGTTGAGGACGAAAGTTCTGTTGGTCTAGCCTTCTTAAGTATAATGAAGCCGTGTATTATTTCGTTCTCCTCGCAGACCGATGAGGGAGGATTATGTTCATAAAATCCTATTTCATGACCATAAGAACTCCAAAATTGTATAGCTCTGAGCATTTGATCTTCAGAAAAATCAGGACCATAACAATTTGCTATTATGGGAGGCCTATCCCAGTAATATGGTTTAAAGTTTTTAGATTCGTAAAAAAATTTAATACCCAGACCAATTGTAAACCCACCAATAAAACAAAGAAGAAGCAATACCAACAGTCTCGCTTTCACTCTTCACATCCCCAGACTGCATAGTTTATAACTATTGTCTGACCTTCATCTGGAATCGAGCCATCTGCAAAGATAACCGAGTTAGAAGACTCATCGTATTCCCAACTTGTTGAAACCTGTCCATTTACTGTTACTTCTATAGTTTGCTGTATAGGATCGGACTCTTCAAGGAGAAAACTTCTTCTTCCAGTTACTTCGCCTGCAAGGTCTTGAAGTTGAACGCCCCAATCTGTGGCACATATAGAGTACCATGAGCCGTTATAATAATCTATGATGTCCCAATAGCCCCAGCCAGGTTGAAGTGTTCTAACTGCTCCATTTGACGCAGTATACTGACATCCATTTGGAGCATCAGCTATAACTCCGTAAGGGATAAATTGACCTGGAGGCTTTATGTTGTCAAAGAAATTGATATAAGAACTCCAGTCTGGAACTGAATGATCTGGTTCATCTGAAACATAAATAACAATTAATATAGCATCTTCCCTAAAGAAGGTACCACCTGGACCTGCAGCTGCAGAACTATCTAGAGACTGATAGGACATTTGAATTCCCTTTTCCATTCCAGAACCATAAGTACCCATAGTGATAAGATTTGCAAGTTGTTGTTCTACGTTGGGAGTTTGTGGTGTCAATACAGTTCCAAATGTCCACCTGTCAGTTGTTATAACTGCCATATTGTAATCAGCTCCACTTTGAGCAAATGTTGAAATGAAAGAATTTATATTTGTAGCTAAGTTTGTTTGATGTTGGCCCATGGATCCAGAATTATCAATCACCCAAAGTACATCAAGAACCGGTATTTCTTCTTGTTGCCAAGTTTGAGTGAACCACTGTTCGACATCTCCGTCGCCATATTGAATTGTTTGAACTTCCGAAAGGGAAGGGTCGTTTCCTTTTATTTCAATTTGACTTTCATCGTACCCAACATCTGTGGGGATATAAGAAACTAAAAAGTCTAATGAAAAACCAGGATCTATTTGCCAGGGAGGCTCTGGTAAAGAACCAAACTCCATAAGTATGTCTGCTGGCTGAGTTACCATTTGTGTAATAGATTCAATTACTAGTGGCATGTTTCCATCGTTTGTGATTGTTATTCTTTCCTCATTATCGCAACCGATACTAATATCACCGTAATCAAAACTCTGAGGACTTACTGTCATGACAGGTGCGTCTCCATAGCCTTCTAAAGTAACTGTTGTAACGCTTTCGTCTGGATCGTTTGACAAAATCTCTATATAACCACCATTCGCTTCAAACGTTTTAGGTGTATAAGCGATTTGAAACTCGAGTAGTTCTCCTGAAGGAATAGTATATTCTTCTTCAGGTGCAACTAATTGAAAACGAGTATTTCCTGAAACCAATACTGGTGCACTTATCACTAAGCTATCATCACCAGTGTTTATAATAGTAAAGGTTTCTTCTTCGGATTCTTGACCCGAAACTAAATGTCCAAAATTTATGTGCTCTGGATAGACAAGTATATCTTGTTCTCGTTTCTCAATACCGTGAACAATATAGTCGCTACAAGCAATAAAAGAAAATAATATAAAAAGCATTTGACCCTCCAGGGTTTGTTCGCTTACTTATATTTTAAATGAATATTTAGAGAATGTTCAAGTAATTCTTATTATTTTTTGCAGGAAGAACAAAGAGTGTAGATCCATCCTCGATCTTTTTTACTGTTTGTTGCCTTGTTCCCGCATTGAGAGCAAGTGTAGTAGGACATTGATTCTGCAAGATCAATTGCACCAGAAATATAATCGTCTCCTCCATAAATGTAAAAACACAAGCCTCCAAATTTTTCTTTAACTTGAACTGCTTGGCAAATCAAATGTTCTTCTTGAGGTTTGTTTCTGTTTACATTTTCTAATCGGTTTTGAATATTTCCACATAGTTCGTCTATTAAATTAAACCAACCATCACCACAGGAAAGACCCCAACACATTGCAGTCTCCTGTGGTGAAAGGTCTTTTTGTTTAAATATTTCTGGATACTTTTGGTATAGTTCTTCTTGTAGTTCTCGATTCATATTTTTATCCTAGTATTTTAAAATATTTTAATAACTGTTTGGACAGTTTTATAGTATTCGTTCCACATATATCAATTGGAGAAAAACAATAAAGGTAAAAATCATCTTCAGAGTATACGGAAAGCTTGGCGCCACTCGGAATAACCGAAACACTCTCTAAAGAAAGTAAAGTTTTGCCAATGTGTTTCCGATATTTTTCTATCAAGTTGCACCAATTATTTCTAACCCGTTTATAGTTGCTATTTTTACTAGTTCTTCTATATTGTAATAATGTGTTGCTTCTAAAAGAAGCCTAAGTTCTGTAAACATGCACCCGTTGCTAAAAGGCTTATATATATCATAGATGTTATCTGAGCCTATTGCAACTTTAAGACCATTGGATATCAATTCTTCTACTGGTGTTATAGAATTGTGAGTTACCGATAAGGTTTCGCTTCTTCTATGGTCAATCCATGCGGTAGGGCAACTTACAAAAGAAAGACCTGCATCTTTTGATAGAGAGTACACATAGTTTCGATAAGCTATCGGGTGGGCGGCAAGAGATATGGAGTGGACTGCTGTAACTCTACCCTCAAGTCCGTACTCAATTGTTTTTCTTGCCAAGAGTTCAGTTTCTTTTTCTTTTTGAGAATTTAATTGATCAACATGAACATGAAGTCTTTTACCAGTTGACTTAGCCCAGCTAAATATCACATCAAAATGATAATTTATATCTTCGTCAATAGAAGGTAAACCGCCAATTAAATCTATATCGTCAAGTGAATCTTCTATTAATTTTCTATTTGCTTTATCTGCAAGAGGTTTTAAAGTTTGATTTGCTATTTTCAAATCTATGTTCCATTTTAACTTTGCCGTTTCTTTTGCTTCCAGAGCAGCGTCTAGTGCTCTGAATTCAGTGACAGTATCAATATCTATAAAAGTGCAAATTGCACTTACGTTGTGATTGGCTTGATTTTCTAGTGCCAATACAATTCTATTATAATAATCCTCAGTTGTGGATTCTCTTTTTATTTTATCTACATTTTTCCATTTTTGAAACAAGTGGTTTTCAATTGTAGAGTTTTTAAAATCTTCTTCAGTTACAGTAAATGCTCTATCTAAATGAGAGTGTGCGTTTACAAAACCTGTCTGTAAGATTTCTTTTTTAAGAATAGCAAGAGGTTTATACATCTTTTATTTTTTTATTTGTTTGAATTGTTTGAATATTTATTATTTCACTTTTATCGTGAGAATCCGTTTTCAACAATCTCCTTTGTTCTTGTCTCATTTTTTTATTAATCCTTTTTCTGGAGATTTTATTTTTTCTATTTTTTTTATTATGATTTTCTCTTCTGAATGTTCTAGCCACTGAAAAGTTCCTTGTTAAATAATTACCCCAACTGCAATCGCAAGGATCGCATTCACAGGCGGGGCATATATCGTTTTTTTTATTCATTTTTTGTTGTTATAAAGTAAAGTTGCGATTAGAAGTATCGCTATAAATATTATAATCCATGCAATCTGAAAAAGAAGTAAAGTGTTTAACATAACTGATCAATATCTTTTAATATATGAGATATAACGTCAATTGTCCAACCGTTTCCAAGCATTTTGAATCTTTGATAATTACTCACATGGTTCGTGTAACCTAAGGGAACGGTCTGTAGCTTTTCTGCTTCACTTGGAGTTATCCTTCTCCAAGTAGAAGGAGGGTTTAAACCGATATTTGTTCTAGAAGCAAAAGAAGCAGTAAGTGAATGCGTCTTACCTCTTGCATGAAAGACTCTATCTTGCATGTACGGTTGTTGACCATTGCACTTTGTTGAAGGATTGACTTGATCTGTTGTTGAGATTTTAATAAGATTTGAATTAAATGGAATATCTAATATATCGTTTATGCAAATGTTTTTATCTTGGGGCTGAACAATGCCCGGTATATTGGTCCAATACAATCGCTTTCTCAACTGAGCAGAAACAAGAGAGCTGTTTATTTCTATTGGCTCCACTCCCAAGTAAGAACTTATTATATCTTGATATTGCTTTCTCATCCTAACGTTTTCTAATAAGAAGTATTTTGGTCTGCATTCATTCAATATTCTTACGAAATCAAAAAACAATATAGACCTTTCATCTTGAAAATTCAATTGTTTTCCTGCATAAGAGAAGCCCTGACAGGGAGATCCTGCTAATAAAAGATCTACTTCAGGTAAGTCTTCAGTAGACAAAGATCTAACATCTCCAAGTTGAATTGTATTTGGATAATTTGCATTTGTAACAGTAAGAGCATAGCTGTTTATTTCAGAAGCATAATAGGTATAGTCTTCTATACCTAATTTATTTAAAGCTATCTGTCCACAGCTCATACCATCAAATAAACTAAGTACGTTCATTTCGGTTCCTATTGTACGTAACCCGTACCAATAACTTCCCATTCCATATGGGTTTCGATATAAGAATTAAAATATTCAGAGAGTTCTAATTCTACTTTATGTCGTGTTAAGTGTATTAGAGCTAAACTTCCAGATGGGAAAGAGGACAAATATTGTCCGGGTATAGTAAGCTGTCCGGTATCTGCACCAGAACAACTAGCATAGCCTAACATTTGACTTCCATCATAAGAGTAAACTGCGACAGTAACATTGAATATTTGCTGGTTGTCTCCCGAGGGCCCCCACCAAAAAGTTGCACCATTTTTACTAATTGGAGCTTCAAATGCATAACTGGGATCGACCCATAGCATTTGATAAGGCTCTATAAAGTCAAAGCCGTGCAAACTTTGAAAAGTAAAAAGTAAGGTATCCCCAGCATGAATAGAATAATTATAATTTCTATCGTATTGTGTTTCATAAAGAACTGTAGAGTACGTTCCTGGAGAACTTTCACGTAACGATAGAGGATGTATAGATTGTACATTGAGTGTTGATCCTAGAGATATTGGATTCGTACTTGGAGTTGTATAATAGAAAGCTGAAGTACAACTCCCTTCTTCTGGAATCCAACTTGTATAAGTGTCATTTACTGGATCATGTAATTGAAGATCCATAGTGACTTCAAGTTCTTGCTCACCTACACAGGCAGGACAAGAGACTTGTTTAAGGTAATAGTGCAGGTAACCTGCTACTCCTTCTGGAGGTGCTATGCTTCCGTTTGTATCAGTGTAAGATACATTGCTTGTATCTTCTGTTTCTTCGTTATTTACTTTCATGATACTTACATCGCTGGAACAAGCAAAAAATAAATATATCATTTTTCTTCTTCTTCTTTAATATCTTGTTCTGGTCTATAAAGTTGAAATTCAATTCTACCGTCATCAATAGCTTCTTTTATTTTCTTTTGAACCTTGTTCAATCTTGAAGTACCAGTTTTTATATCCATAAATATAATTTTGTTAACTATATCTTCTTTTTCATTGAGATCGGACATGCCATCAAATATAATATAATCAATCGGATCGCCCATAAACTTATAGTCTTTAGGATTATAGTTTGGATTAATATAAGGAGCCAACTGCTCTGTGGCTTGACCCTTGAGTATTGATCTTTGCCGCTTGATACTATCTTTTCTCGCTTTAGCTACTGCTTCTTTCACTGTAGAATTCATAGTTGATTCCAATTCAATGCAACGCTTTTTAAGCGTTCCATTTTGTTTTTCTTTTTGTTCGACTATATTGTGATGAGTTTGAGCACTCTCCTGCATAGCTTTGTTCTTTATCTTTATACATTCTTCAAGTCTCACTACTTCTTGCTCTAATCTTTTTTTTATTTGTTCTTGATCTAACACTGTTATAGTTAGATGTTTGTTTTTTATGTTATATTTATATATAGCATAGCACAACATAATTGCTAATACTAAAATTATTACTTCGTACAAGGTGTTCTCCATGCAAAAAAAAATTCTTACTACTGGTACTTTTAATCTCTGCCACGCTGGGCATATTCGTTTATTTGAATTTTGTTCAAAATTCGGTGAAGTGATTGTAGGGATCAATGCAGATCCCTATTTGTGGGAAAAATACGGAAAAGAAAATACTATACCCTTAAGCGACAGGGTGTTTGTATTAAATGCTTGCAAATTTATTGACAAGGTGATTGTCTTTACAGAAAGCGAACCAAGTAAGCTTATTTCCAGGGTAAAACCAGATCTCTACGTAAAGGGACCTGATTATTTAAACAAGGATATTCCAGAAAAGAAAGTTTTAAATGATCTAGACATAATGCTAGCTATACAACCTGCAGAAAAAGAATACAATTCAAGCGAATTGATAAAGCTTTACTTTACTAAGTCTTCATTTGATAAATTTGATAAATACTCTTAACTTTCAAGAAAGCAAGAGTTCACTTTAATCATTCTAAAGAAAGCCTTCCCAAGGTTTTCTATCTTAGTTTTAGACATAGGTATTTCTTCATGATAAAGCATTATTTCTACAGCAGCCTTTATAAAATTCTGTTGATTTTCAGAGTTAGATGAATCTTTATTTAAAAGTATTGCCTTCTTTTCGTAATTAATTTGATAATCCTCTTCGTCCGTATGATATGTAGAATATACATGTCCGTCGTATATGAAAGATTCGGGTATATCAATTACGTTAAGAAGTTTATTCTCCCAAAATAATTTTGCTTCTGTTATAACATGATTTCTTAAAGTTTCTAAATCCATTTTTCCACTTGATATGAAATGTGAAAGCAAATTCTCTATAGACATGGATTCGCCATCATCGTTTTTTAAATACAGGAATCGATAAGAGCTATCGAAAAAAACACCAATAGCACTATCGAAAGCTTCCTGTAAATATTTTTTCCTTCTGTATTTTGGATGTTGAAGTTTTATATAATCATCCATTGCTTGTCTTATTATTGCTAACAATAAAGTTCTATATTCTTCTTCTGCGCTTCCATGATAGTTTGACATATATTTCTCTAAGTTATATGATACAGGAATCGCCATCGCAAAACTTATCTTGAGATGAAACATCATGAGTATTTCCATTTAGTTTCAACTCCTTCAAGTTGCTAGTTTTCTCGTCATACTGTTCTTTTGTTATTCTTTGGTATGGCAATTGTTGATACCCTGCATCTTCCGCTGGTGGTAATAGTGATATTGATTTCAATTTCCTTTCATACATTTCTAAACAGTCCTTTATATGTACTGATTCTTCGTGCTTAAAACTTATTGTAATGCTAACTTGATTGTCAGCCCAATAAGCTTGTAAATCTGCAGCGTTTTGAAACTGCTCCCATATTGTAACATCTTTTATAGACTTAGTAAAATGTTCAGATTTTACTGGAAATTCTACAACCATTGTATCTGTTGCGTAAACGTCTTTCTCAACTTTAAATCCCGCATCTATCGATGCTTTAACAAGTGGACTCGAATCTTGTATTCTTACTCGTCTTATATAATACTCAGAATAAGGATAATGTATTCCAGGTGTACTTCCTGCAAGTAAAGAAACTGTGCCTGAAGGTTTAACTGAAGTCATCTTAATACTGCGAGGAATACAAAGCCAATCGCTATAAACCTTATCTAAAGATTTAATATACTTGTAGCCTTTGTCGCACCAGTTTAAAAACTCATAACGTCCTAGTTTACTCATCGCTTGAGTGATGCCTGACATGCTCGTACCAATTCTTCTGTTGCGCATCATTACTGCATTAGTTTTCAAGTTGTGTGTTGGAACAAGAGTTACACTTTTACCATAGAGATAGGCAAACTTTAAAGTACGCTGATAGTCTTCAAATGACTCGTGGTGAGCTGGGAAAGTTTCCACTAAGCAACACAACTCATGGTCTTCAAGAGTCTGCTCTGAGCAGGGATTTGATCCCATTGCTTTTCTGTCTTTATTGTTTGGAGGATCAATCATTCTCCCGTATTGCCTCATGTGGTCCAACCAGATAAAACCGGGTTCACCATTACTAGCAATACGATCAACAAGAGATTCATAATTCATTCCTGCTTTAGCAAATATGGAATTATTTGAAGCCCAGCGTCTATCGTAAAGTGCTTGTTTATCTTGCTTTAAGTCTACGAACTCAGTGTCATCTTGATCGCCAAACATAATTTCGGCTGTTCTTCTGACACCGCCGCTTACTACGCACTTACCAATATAATTAAAAATATCGACAATATGAGTTGAGGTGATTGGTGTAGGTTTTTCTACTTGCAGGAGATTAATTAAACTTTTAATTAGATCCTCAAGTGGACCTGGGCCACTTGCTATTCCACCAAAACCTTTTATTGGTGCTCCCTTAGGGCGAACCTCGCTGTAATCAAAATTGGGTACTTTACGCTTTCCTATTGCTGCATCAAGAATAACCTTGACTGCTGCTACCCAACCTTCACGACTGTCTTCGACAACGTGTGTTTCTTCCACAGCATGTACCATTGGTTGGAGTCTAACCTTGCCAGCGCCCTTACAGTCACCGCCAACTCCAACTCCATACATACTCATGTCCATAAGAAACAAGAATGGTTCGGCAAAATCTATATCTATATTTTGAGTACTAACAAAAGCACAGTTGTTCAATGCTGCGCTTCCTTTTTTGTAAACTAAATTTGTACCCATGGCCCAAAGGCCCCTGCCTGG
>Ga0163179_10002609_pt1 | contig 12501 bp, 24 predicted proteins | sample AtlANTMetagenome_FD_109643 | JGI IMG/M metagenome (GOLD analysis project Ga0163179, IMG submission 109643) | Marine eukaryotic phytoplankton communities from the Atlantic Ocean - Atlantic ANT 2 Metagenome | ecosystem: Environmental > Aquatic > Marine > Oceanic | place: North Atlantic Ocean...
GATAGCATTGTTGCTTGGATTAGATCAAGCTGCAAAGATATTAGGTGACATGGCAGCAGTTTATTATGTTTCTGTTGCAGCGATCGTAGCAGCGTATTTTGGCACACAAGCACTGAAAAAATAAAAAAAAAGGTTTTGTTATGAAAAGATTGATATACCAAGTATATACTGGAAAGAAATCGAGGCTGTATGATCACTGTACTGCCTCAGTTAAAGCATATGCTGAGAGAATAAATAAAGAAGAAAGTCCTAAGAACTCTGTGTCCTACATAGTTCAGACAATTCCAAAAATGATGATTAAACCTGACGTATTTGCAACAAATCGTAGTAAGGAGTCGTATGAAAAATATGGTGGGTTCTTACCTATATATGAAAAAGAAAACGCACTTGATCTTTTTAACAAGTATGACCAAATTTGTGTTATTGATGCTGATATCTGGGTGCGCCCTAACGCACCAAGCATATTCCACGAACTCGACGTTTTTGGCGGAACCACCGAATTTGCTGGAGTTGTGGAAAGACTAGCGCCAATCTTACCGTGGTACAAAGAAAAATTAAAAGGTTATACTCGTATGCAGTATTCTAATCTTACTGATGTTGACTGGGAATGGAATGAGGATGGCGCATTATTTTATAATATGGGCCTTATGCTTATGGATAGGAATATACTAAAATATTTAAGAGGACAGACAGGTAAAGAATTTATACAGCGTCCTGAGTTTAAAGACTTTGTTGATGGACAGGGTGCATGGAAATGGAGTACTGATCAGACATTATTAAATTACTGGGTTAAGAAAGAAAAAATGATACAGACTTATCTTAGTTGGAAGTGGAATGCACTGTTTACTGCAATACCTGATGATAAGATAAAAGAAGCACATTTTGTACACTTCTTTCTAAAAGATAAATTACCAAATGCTGGTGAGAATGTTGAGCAACTAATGGAGATAGTACAGTGAAAGTTGAAGTGAAAATAAGTATTGGTGATTATTTGGATAGACTATCCATATTAGAGATTAAAAAATATAAAGGATTGGATGTATCAAAAGAAATAGCCAACTATCATCATAGGTTAATAAATTTGGATGTAGGTTATGACTTCTATTTAAATATTATTAAGTCTATTAACCTACAGTTATGGGACCTTGAAGATATGAAAAGAAAAAAACTTGATAGGTATTCAAAGAAAGAAAGTGACATAGCAATGCTTATCACACAGTTAAATGACTTACGTCATGAAACCAAAAAGCGTATTGATAAATACTTTGGTAGTGATTTTACAGAGATGAAAAGCCATTGAAACATATAGCATTAAGATCTAAAAGTGTACGTAGCGGAGATAGACCATACACTACACCGGGTCTAGGCGATAGAGTACATAGTGCTATGATTGCATATCAATACGGGAAAGCTCATAACTCGCCTGTGACGATACATATCACGGATGATAAATGGAGCATTGCTGGTGGTAAGCCATCAGGAAAAAAGAAAAAATCTTGGATAGAAATACTATCATTATTTCCGTCAGATACATTATACTTAGAGCCGCATCCTGTTGAGAACTTATCTGAAGTAGAATGGATAAAGTATTTAAAATCAGAAGGATATGACGCATACATTTATCACTATGCAGATACAATTCATATGCATCCTAATGAGACTCGTGTCGGCATTGAAATGTCGCAATACATAAAAGAGTCACCTAAGTTAAAACCTATTGTTGATAATGGTTGGCTACCAGATGAATTCATTACAGTACAGTGGGATTCTACTGATTCACAAAGAACAATACCAGAGACAATGAGAAAAGAAATACATGATAAGTACGGATGTCCAGCATTATACGTAGGTGGAGAGGGTAAAGGATTATTAAAGAGTTCAATACCACACATTGGATTAGCAATGGCAAACGCAAAGTTTCATGTTGGTAGTGATTCTGGTATGATGCATGTAGCTCAATTATATATGAATTATGAAGACATACATATATATGACAGAGCGGGTTCATATAGGTCCCATCATCTGGTAAGAGCAATTAATAATGGAAGCAAATATTTTAAGGTATAACTATCATGATGGCAACTCACACAAATAAAGATTCAAGAAACATTACACACTTAATAAAACCAGATACGATAGGCGCAGAGATTGGTGTGTGGATGGGTAATACATCAACTTTATTTTTAAAAAGTAAGTTAAAAAAACTTTACATGGTTGATGCTTATTCTATTGAACCTTATAAAAACAATAGTGAAATGAGTTATCAAGAGTATCTTGCAAAATATCAGCCTATCACCGGTGAAATTGCACCATTAGGATTTCAAACATTCTATGATAGAGTTTATGCTGAAGTAAAAGAAAGATTTAAAACTTACAGTGAAGTTGAATTATGTAGAATGACATCAGATGAGTGGTTCGAACAGTATCTTGCATCCAAAGGACATGGTAATGATGAGATGCTAGACTGGATTTATATAGATGGAGACCATTCTTATGAAGGTTGCCTTAAAGATTTACAAAACGCTTTGCAGGTTGTTAGACCCGGTGGCTTAATTATAGGTGACGACTATGGCTGGCCAGATGCAAAATGGCAAAAGCCCGGCGTTACTAAGGCAGTCAATGAGTTTATAAATAATAACAAATTAACAAACATGTTAAGACATGGTATGACACAATACGAGATAAGAATATGAGTACAAATCCATTTGATATACCAGTTATTAATTCATGGAAACCACCTGAGGTTGTTGAGCCAATGAAAACATACACCGTAACATATGAAGTTGATGGACCAGATATACCAAAGATTGCCAATGAGATTGCAATAGGGCAGAGCATAGGAAATCCTAATATTAGGTCTGAAATTGAAAATGCACCTAATGTTAAAGAATATATCGCTAAAGTAAAGGATATTCAAGGAAATATAGTTAAGATTGACTTTCCAATAAGAGCTTTTGAATGGCCAAACATTAATCAACTCATGTGCATCATTATGGGTGGACATACGGACATTCTGGGTGTCGATAGGTGTAGGGTAATAGACATAGACCTGCCCACCAAGCCCACAGGCCCGGTTTTAGGATTATCTGGTTGGAAAAAACGCTTAGATGCAGAACATAGACCATTATTTGGTGCAATTATTAAACCAAAGTCTGGATTAAATAAAGAACAACTATTATCTTTAGTAAAAGATATGATTTATGGTGGTGCTGACTTTATTAAAGAAGATGAGATTATGGCAGATAACTCATACTTGCCTCTTAAGGAAAGAGTCGACATGATAGAGCACCTTAAAAATATATCTGGGTGGAAAGGATTTTATGCTTACTGTATAAATGCTGATCCTATCGAGCTAGTTGATAACTTAAAGACTGTCTCAAATGTAGCAGTTGTAGGTGGTGTACATATTAACTTTTGGTCTGGTCTTGGTGCTTACACATCTGCAAGAAAATATAATCTTGCAACTCACTATCAAAGATCAGGTATTAGAATATTAACTGATCCGAGTAATAAGTATTCGCTATCATGGCCAGTTCTCGTAAAGCTAGGATGTATGGCAGGCATTGACAGCATGCATGTCGGAATGCTAGGCGGTTACTATCCTGAAGGTGAGAGTGAAGAAGAGACACTCGAGGCAATCAAGATATGTAATGAATATGATGTAATACCATCATTAAGCTGTGGTATGAATCCAGTTTTAGCAAGAGAAATTAAAGAGAGAATTGGTATTAATTGGATGGCATCAGTTGGTGGATGGCTACATACTGGTGATGGTACACCTAAAAATACTTTATTTCATAAAGTAAAAGAAATGAGTGAGGCTGTTAAGTAATGAAAGTGATATTGCCGATGGCCGGAAATGGCCAACGCTTTTTTGATGATGGTTATATATTACCTAAACCTTTGATCGATGTCAAAGGTAAACCAATGTTTAAGAGAGTTCTTGATAATCTACACTTGGATAATATAAACCCATGGTGTATCGTTAGACAAGATCACGTTGATCTATATGAAATTGATAAAGTAATACGTGAGTATTATCCTAATGCTCATATTATTATAATACCTGGGATTACTGATGGAGCTGCCTGTACAGTAAGACTAGCTGCAAATATATTTGGTGGCGAGCCTATTATTGTAGCTAACTGTGATCAACTCATGGTATGGAATTATAAATGGTTTTACGAAGAAATTCAGTCAAATATGTTTCCCGGTGGATTAATTCCAGTATTCTTGCCAGATCATGAAGAACCAATACATAGTTATGTAGATGTGGATGCATATGATAACTTACTGCAGTTAAAAGAAAAAGAAATAATTGGACCACTGGCTACTGTAGGTGTATACTATTTTGGCGATGAGACTAAATTTATAAAAGCTCATGATGACCAAATTAATGCTAATGATAAAGTTAATGATGAGTTTTACTTAGCACCAGTATATAATTATCTTAAAGAAAATGTTGGAGTATTTAGGGTAGAAGAGATGCTTGGTATGGGTACACCTCAAGAATTAAATGCCTTAAAAAATAGTGAATGGTGGGATAAACTGGACACATTATAATGAAACCTGTGATTTGCATATCTGGCGTTGCCAGAGGAAATATTAAAAGAAATATACGACACCTAAGAAAAGCTTTCCCTGATGTACCAATGTTCTTTTCGTCTTGGATAGAAACAAAAAATGGTATGTCCGAAGAGTTTAAGTCAACCTATTATCCTGAACCGCATATGCACTATAATCCGTGGTGTGAGTGCGTGACAGATAATCCTCATCCTAAGTATCATGCATATAAAAAAGATTTTATTAATAAGACTGGTATGTCTAATCAGGCAAAATTGTTGAATGCTACAAAACAGCTTATAGGTCATGCCTATCAAGTTGCTGACTTACCTGAAGAATATGATATGATAATTCGTACTCGATGGGACACTATTGTATCTGAACACTTAAATTTTAATGCTTACTTAAATCAGTCTTATAATGAAAAACAAGCGATTGGATTCGCAATACGTGGAGGTAGACATATAAAACTTGATAAATTTAAAGATATAGAACATGTTTACATTACTCCTGAAACTGATCAGACTTGGAGCCGTGACTGGTCATATTGGCTAAATGATAATTTAATATTTCATAGAAGAGACATGTATGACTGTGACCTAGTTCATAAGATGCACGAAGAAAAAAGACTTTGGCCTGCTGAGTACGGGTGGTATCAACTGTTAAGTGTAATGGATAATCACCATTGTGTTTATGGCGGTGCTGCACTGGAAAAGTTTTCACATGCTTGATACATTATTCCAAAGATATAAATCAAATAGGCGCGTTTATGCACCATTTTATCAAGATGAATTATTTAGTATAAGACTTAAGCCTTTAAATTTATTACAGGTTGGAGTTGAAAGTAGTATACCAGTCTGGCATAAATTCTTGCAAAGATCAAACATATATTGTATAGATGAGTTTGATAAAAGAGAACCTAAAAAATATGATTATCTTAACTTACCAAGAGTTTTATGGTCAAGATGTGATACAGCAGATGAGAAAAGTATTAATGATATTATGAAAAATGTGTGGAATAAACCAAGATTTGATATAATAATAGATAGTACTAATAACTTCGCATACTCAAGACAAGCTTTTTTAAAAAGATTTAGCATTGGAAAATACTACATCGAAGATGGAGATGAAGTAAGGATAATAAAATGAAAGCTTTTGCAATAGTAGTACCTAATAATGATCTTTCCATGACAGGCTTTAATCAACTTAAAGAAAGTTATGATAGATATGGCCATGAAGATGGTATAGAACAACACCACGCAATTGCAATTGAAAAAGTAGAAGGAATTGCTAGTGGCAATGGACTTAACTGGAACTATCCTTGGGAAGGAAAAGAAACTGACTTAAAAACAGGCCTTATAAAATCAGCATATCAAACTGCTGATAAAAGAAAGCGAATATCATGTTTTATGAGTCATTGGTAACTTTGGCATAAGTGTGTAAATGAAGATAAGATGATTTGTATACTTGAGCATGACGCAAGATTTATTAGAAAGTTACCAAGTGATAGAACATTTAATGAAACCAATTATGAGATAATAGGAATTAATGATCCATCAATGGCAACACGAAAATCAAAACTATATCATGATAAAATATTGGAAGGTACACAGTTTTTTCAACCTGTACCAACTATTGATGAGTTTAATGTACCACAAGGATTGGCAGGTAACTCAGCATATGTAATTAAACCAGAAGGTGCAAAGAAATTATTGCAAGCAGCAAAAGAACATGGAATGTGGCCTAATGATGCTTTAATGTGTAAACAAATTATTCCAACATTAGGTGTAACACGTAACTTTTATACGAGAGTTCAAGGATTGAGGTCAACGACAACACTATGAAGATGTATGTAATAACAATTATGGATAATGAAAGATCAGTACAGGTAGCTGATAGATGTATAAAGAGTGGAAAAATATTTGGATATAATATTAAAAAGCATAAGGCTTACACGCCACAAAACTGTGATGTATACGATGAGTTAAAAAAGCTAAAGTATCCACCGGCATTATTTCATGAAAAATATAGTAGGCCTGAAAACTGCATTGCTGGCTTTTTAAGTCATCATAGTTTATGGAAGAAATGCGTTAGGTCCAAAGAACCTATAGTTATTTTTGAGCATGATGCAGTACTAGTTGGTGACATACCTCAAATGCTCATGTTTGATATATTGAGTTTAGGAAAGCCGTCATATGGAAAATTTAACACTCCATCTTTTATAGGATATGGTTCATTAGTTTCTAAACCGTATTTCCCAGGTGCACACGCATATAGATTAACTCCAAATGGAGCTCAACAGCTCATAGATGAGTGTGTATTTAGTGCTGGTCCAACTGACATATACATACATTCAAGTAAGTTTACTTTAGGTGAGTACTATCCTTGGCCAGCAGAGGCAAGAGATAGTTTTACAACAATACAACAAAAAGCAGGTTGCTACGCAAAACATAATTATGGTGAATCCTACGAAATTATATGATGAAGCTTTCTTAACTGGATGTGATAGTGGTCATGAATGGCTACTTCCTTGGTTCTTAAAAAACTTCAAAAAACACTGCAAAAAACCATTAATATTTGCTGACTTTGGATTATCTGACATTGGCCGTGCAGTAGTACGTGAAAATGTACATGCTGTTATGGACTTAACTAATGTGGAAGAAAGAGGATGGTTTAAGAAACCATTATCAATGTATAAGTGTCCCGCAAAAAAGACAGTATGGATTGATACGGACTGTGAAGTTAAAGATAATATTGATGAAATATTTAATTTGTTAGAGCCACAAAAACTTTCCATGGTTGAAGATAAGCCATGGTCTTGGAGACGAGGACATGTTTGGCATAATTCAGGAGTTGTAGGATTTATAGATAAACCTATAATATTAAGACAGTGGGTGAGTGCGACTAAGAATAATAAAGATCAGGTAGGAGACCAAGAAGTACTTGATAAAATACTAAGTCCTATCACTAAAATTAGTTTAATAAAAGATTTACCTAATGAGTGGAATGTTTTAAGATTACAGTTAAATGATGGTTATAAGGGTAATATAAAAATAATGCACTGGACAGGTCAGAAAGGCAAGGAAAAGATTAGGAGTATGTTATGAAAGTAGTTCATATTGTAGGAAATGGTGATCAAGCTAGTTTATTTCATAAAGAGCAACGTAATGGAATGAAACTTACGTGTAATATTCCACCATGGCCCGTGGCAGGTGCGTACGGAACTATCATGGTAGACTTTAAGATGATGCGTGCACTACATGAAGGATCTCTTACAATTCCCGGTGACTGGATATTAGGTATGAGACCAAAGATATGGATGGACCAGCAGCCTACATTCTATGTTAAACATTCTCATCAAGTAAAAGAATTTTATACTACACTTCCAAAGTATGTGGCAAACTATACTGACTTTAACTGCGGTCACATGGCAGTTCATTACGCAGCGAATAAAGTTAAAGCAGATGAAGTTAACATGTATGGATTTGACTCTATATTTGATTTTAATCTTAGAAGTTGTTCTGATTTCTATCTTAATTCAGATCGAGGCAACATGAATAACCATAGGCTGGCAAATAACTGGAGACCAGTTTGGCAAAACATGTTTAAAGAATTTTCAAATACAAAATTTATAATGCACCATATTCATGATGCAGTTAAGTTTCCAGTACCTGATAACGTTTCAGTTAAAACGTATGACTCCAAAGCACAAATGATTTAAAAAAAGTTCATTTTTTTAAAAAAAACTGTTTACAAAGCCCTCAAAATAGTGTATAATAGATCTATAAAATGAAAAAAGATGGAGTTATATATTATGTCAAATACTAAAAATTGGGTTATGAGTTTAGAAGAAAAGTTCTACAGCCAAGCTGAGGATATTGTAAAAGATTCAGATACAGTAGAGATTGCAGTCTCGAGAGTTGAACTGTTAAGATCAGCCTACTATAACTGGATGGATCAATATTCTGTTGCTCAAGAAGTTGAGGAATTTTGGTGTGCTTAACAATACCAACTATATAAAAGGATTGTTTTTTGGTGTATTCGGTATGTTGATACTTACATACTGTACACCGGTAAAAGCAAAGCCATCGATTAAAGGCACTGCATTCGAACAAATTACTTGCCTAGCCGATAATATATACTGGGAAGCACGTAATCAGCCAGTAAGAGGTATGTTTGCAGTAGCATTCGTAGTTGATAATCGTGTCAGTGATACTCGTTATCCTAATACTTACTGCGAAGTAATAAAACAGGGACCAACAAGACCATCTTGGAAAGATAAGACAATATTATTTCCAGTTAAAAACAGATGTCAGTTTAGTTGGTACTGTGATGGCAAAGGCGATGATATACCTTTATATGACAAACAAGTATATAAAATTGCTGTTGAGATAGCTAGGATAATATTTTTTGGTCAGTATAATGAAGATATAACTTATGGTGCAACACACTATCATGCAAATTATGTTTTTCCGGCATGGAGAAAAACTAAGACAAAAACTCTTATTGTAGGTGATCACATATTTTATAGATGGGAGCAGAGTAAAGCAAAATGAAGAGATTATTAAGTATTGACTGGTTATTACGAGTGCCACTCGCAATTGTGTTTCTACAACAAGGAATAAGCAAACTTCCTATAAGTATAGAAGAAGCACAAGGATATGAACTACCTATGTTAGTATGGACATTTGTTATTCTTGGAGAGATTGGTGCAGGTTTTGGCTTAATCGCAGGTGGTTTACTGCAAAAGCTATGGACTTTAATTGCAGACATGATAACAAGGTTTAGTGGATTTGTTATCGGTTGTATTATGACCGGTGTTATATGGATAGGACAACCTGAAAGTTTGATTGATGTATTATTATATGATAATCTTCATGTCTTTTTATGGGTTGGTGGATTATATTTTGCAATGAAAGGTAATGATAAATAATGAAAGAAGATTATAAAGTAGATCCATTATCAATAAAGTTTGATCAGACAAAACAAGATACGAGAAGAGATGCTTGGGATAGAGATTACATGGGTCAATATTATGTAAAACTTGAGCCACCAACTACTAAAAAAATATCAAATGCAGCACCAGTTTTTGTATTTGCATTTTTTTATGTTGCAATATTAGTTATGATAGGTAGTATTAAATGAAAAATGAATTTAAAATAGTTGTCAAGGCTCCTAATAAAAAAACATGGATAGCTGAGTACAGCACAAATAAAGAAGAACTACAAGCAAAGGCCGCAGTCATGATGAAAGAAAATCCAGATTGGAGTGTATTAGTTGTTAAACAGCAATACAATGTGTCTTAAATGAGACAGTTTATTTATGATAGTTGGAACGGTGTAATGAATGCTGATATTAATCCACTTAAAAAAATACCGCATACTAACACGAGACATATGGTACTTCAGGTCTTAGCTTGGATGTGGTGTATTGTATTTAGTAGTTACTTTGGCAGTATGTGGATTTTTGGCGCTACCACTATTGCTCATATATTTCTTTTAGCAGCTATTGTGATAACAGTAGCTACTTTTGAAACTGCAAGAAATAAGCCTCAATGGTTTATAAAAAATAATGGTTACCATAGTTTTCCAAGAGCAAGACAGTATATGTGGATAAATGGTAAACGAGTTAAATTAGATGATAACGACCCAGGAGGTGAGCATGAGTAGAGAAAGATTAGATATTAGTCCAGAAGGACTTGTTACTGCAATTTATAATGATGAACATATTAAACAACAAAAAGATCCAAAGCATGATCAAAGTCCTTTTAAGCCAATGAAAGAAACTATAATGAAAAAAGAACCAAAAGGTGAGTATAAATTTAATGAAAAAGAGTATGTTGAAGAGTTATTAAGAGTAATTGACTCAACTTATACCGGTCATTATTCTAGACAGCACTTCCAAGCTACAGAATTTATAATAGACGGTGGTCATGGTACGGGTTTCTGTATCGGTAATATTATGAAGTATGCACAAAGATATGGTAAAAAAGGTACGAGTGATGATGCTCGTAAAGACTTATTAAAAGTATTACACTACGCAATCATACAGTTGTATGTACATGACATTGAAGAATTTGATAAATGTGCGGATATTGATAGCAGTATTGAGTACAAGTATAATACTGATTAATAAACTTTTGTATTCTTTCCAACTCGTTTAGGTACACATACTGCTGTGTACTTAACAAACTTAGGTGCTTTATCTTGTACTACTTTGTTAGGTACTTGTGGTTGGTTATTTAATCTTTCAGCAAAATACTTACATCTGTCAATGTCATTAAAGTGCATGTCTTGACTCACTATCTGTCTACCTAAGTATACTATTAATAAGAATGCGTGCATTATTTAGTAAGTCTTTCCCACTGATTTGTTTTCTTTGACTTTTTCTTTGGCTTCTCTTCTTTTGCTTTACCAAAGCTTTGTAGTGCTTCTTTTCGTAGCGCTTCAAGGTCATCACCCTTTGATGAAAATCTAGGTTTCTCTCTTGTTGATAGCTGTGCCCAGAACTTATCTTTCACAGGTGCATTATCTTTACTACTATTTAGCATTATAGTTATGGCCTTGTAACCATCACCTATAAACAATAACTTATTGTTTTTATATAATTTAGACTTAGACGATATTGTCGTGTCTAGTATCATATCTTCATGTTGAAATATCATCTTCTTTACAACTACAATTATAACATACGTCATTAGAGCAGTCAGGGCATTCAGGTGCGTAGCAGTGGCACCTATGTCCGCACTTTTTACAAAATCTTTTTTCTCCTACGTTTGACTCACCTATCATATTAGCTCCTATTTACCTATTGAATTTAAACTGTCCATAACATTATCTATGTTTGGTTCTTTGCTGTTTGGATTGTATACACATTTAAATTGTTTTGGACAATTATTATCAAACATCAATTCATATGTTTTATTACCACCTTGATATATGCAGGCTTGCTCACCAGTTCTTGATTGTATGATCTTCTTTAATCTACATGTGGTGTACTTCTTAAGATGTATATCTCCACGCTGTATCTTTTGCTGTCGTGTGTAATCTTTCTTATTACCTACAGTTTTAGCGCCAGCGATAGCCATAGTGGTTGATAAGAATAATATTATTAAAGTCTTGAATACCATACAGATCCAACTGCTATCGCAATTCCTAAAAAGATAATACCTCCAACTAATAATACTGTTTTAATATCTTCCCATGTTTCTGCGTCAGCTTTACGTTTATCAATACGTGCTTGTTTCTCAGCTTCTTTTTGTTCTTGTATGCGTCTGGCTCTCTCATCTACAATCCCTTGCCATGTACCCGGTCCAAACCGTAAGTTAATGAGTGTGGAAATCTCTTGCAGTTGCTCTGCTGCAAGTCTTGCATCAATCGTTTCTCTTGCAATATGAGATACATCAAACTGTTCTTTAACGCCTAAACTACGCTTACCTGCCTTCTTATTGACCTCGTCTTTACCACGAAATAATGCGTCAATATGACTGCCTAACTCACCAATGTCTTTACAGGTATCAATATTAGACTTAATAAAATCGACACTCGATTTCACCAGTGCGATACCTGCTAGTATTTCTGCTACTGGCATAATAACTCCTCTTCTCCATTACTATTTATAAAAAAACTGTTTACAAACGGCAAATTCTGTGGTATAATATATACTATATAACGATGAAACAAAGCGAAAGGTTTACTGGACTCGGGGGCGGTACCCGACAGCTCCACCATAAATGCACCGGCCTAGACGTGCGAAGGCGGTAAGCGTAACAGGTGCATTTATGATGGGGCTGAAATAGGATCGACAGGTACGTAATAGCGATGTGGAGTTATCCGGATGTAAGCTCGGTTAATGCGAACAAAACTCTAAATGCAAATGATAATTTTGCACCTCAGGAGTTCGCTCAAGCAGCGTAATTCCTATGCGCTCGGTGAGAGC
>Ga0163179_10002610_pt1 | contig 12489 bp, 9 predicted proteins | sample AtlANTMetagenome_FD_109643 | JGI IMG/M metagenome (GOLD analysis project Ga0163179, IMG submission 109643) | Marine eukaryotic phytoplankton communities from the Atlantic Ocean - Atlantic ANT 2 Metagenome | ecosystem: Environmental > Aquatic > Marine > Oceanic | place: North Atlantic Ocean...
CGATGATCCACTCCCGGATGTGCCGATCGCCGAGGATCTGCATTGGGGGCGCCGCCATCGTGTGGGATATGTGCCGATGGCGCCCGTTTTACACTCTCATGAGCGCCGGCCGATGCCATTGTTTAGGAGAACGCGGGATATTCATGTAGAGCACCTCGTGCTGGGGGATAGGCCGACGGTTCCGAGTTTGTTTTCGGTGGTCCGCGCCCTTCCTGGCATTGTCCGTCCCACGCTCAGTGGCGGGCCCGTCGAGTTTGCCAACCAGATCGCAGAGTTGATTGGGCAATGGGCTGCATCTCGACAGCATCGGAAGCGCCAGCTCACGCGTTTGCCGTAGTCCGTTTCAGCGCTCGTCAGAAAGCAGGTCCGCGAGCAGCGCGTCTTCCTGTCCGGCAGTCACCGGGCGGTTGGTTGATGGGCTGACACCCCAGAACATCAGCAGCAGCCCTACCAGGAAGAGTGGGATGCTCACGACTTGGCTTGTCGAGAGGCTTCCAAACCAGTCCACACCTCGAATTGCGTCGCCTCGGAAATTTTCAATCGTGGTTCGCGCGATCGCGTAGCTGACAAGAAGCAAGCCAAACACTCGCCCGTCTCGAACGCTCTGGCCTGTAGCTCGGCGTTTTGCGTTGCGGGCCAGGAACCAAGACAACATTAGAAAGAGCGTGAAAGCGAGTGCTGATTCCCACAACTGGGTCGGAAAGAGCGGTGTGTTGTGCGTGTCTCCCACCCCAACGCTTGGTTTGAAGGACAGCGCGAGCCACGGGAAGGAGGGCGTCGATAGAACCGACCCACCAGGCATTTCAACGAGTACATTGGCCAGGTCGACCTGCAAGGCCCGCCCGTGACAACAGCCGGCGGCAAAGCAGCCGAGCCTGCCGATAGCCAGTCCGAGCAGCACTGCTGGTGCGCAAAGATCTGCGACACGGGCCACCGGCAGTCCAGCACGTCTCACGCAGATCGCCCCCACGAGCGCCGCGAGAATAAACCCTCCGTAGAAAGCAAAGCCTCCTTGAAGGCTTTTGACGAGGATGCTGGGATCGTCGAAGAGGTTCGTGGTGGTTTGTGCCATGGAGAAGTGTAGGATCCGTGCCCCAAAGAGTCCCGCGATGGGGGCGGCCACAAAGAGCGCCGTGAGTTTCTCCGCCGAGATGCCGTGGTTCGCGGCTCGGACATGGACGATCGCGGTCGCCGCGAGAAAGGCGACCATGACAAAGAGCCCCCAGCTGTTGAGCGGGATGGGCCCCATCGGGCTGTCCATTTCAAGCAGGGTCGGCCACATACTTCACGGCTGGTAGTACATTTCGATGCGCAGTTGCACCTCTTCGGCACCCCCATATTCGCCGCTTACGCGCGTTGTGGCACCGAGTGCTTCGAGCTGATTGAGTACAGTCTGTACCTGATTTGTGGGCAGGTGAGTCTGGATACGCACGAAGTTGTCTTCGGATGACAGCGTCCGTGATGTGAAGCTCCCACCTCCGACACTCCGTAATTGAGAGCCCACGCCTTCGACCGTGTCGCGTAGCTGAAGTACTGCATTTATGTCTGTGGTGTATACGCGGTAGGTGACCACTTTCAGCACCGGCATGGCTTGGCGCGTTGCGCCGGTGCTATCCGCTGACCCCGATGTCGCGCGCGCAGTGGCCATCGCGTCGGTGGAATCTTCGTCGCTGGCAAACCCCAGAGCCATGGATTTACTCTCGGGCGGTTCCTCAAAGGGTAACGGCGGTGGGGCCTCATCTGCCGCGAACGATATGGCGGCCGCTGAACCGCTGCCTCCAGATCCAGATAAAGCGTCGTTGGCAGTTGCCCGTTTCGCTCCCCTTGTTGCGGACATCGCGGTTCGTTGCGCGGCGGCTTGAGGCTCAATACCAGAAAGCTGATCAGCCGAGCCGGCGTCGCCCTTCGCGTTGACGGCATTTGCGACCACTCCCGTTGGTGCCGCGTTGGGTGCTGATACCGTTTGCTGTCTTTGTGGCGGCGGGACGGGTTGAGATTCAGTCGCAATTTCAGCGCTGGGAGTGGGCAGAGTCTCGGACTCGGTTGCTTCTTTGAGGCTGCGGTCGACCTGCGCCATCGCTGGACTTTCTGTTGCGCGCTGCGGCTCTTTCGTGAGCCCGTGAGCGTCTGTCTCAGGGGCCGGTGCCCGCGCAAATTCAGCGGTCTGTTCTGCCTGATAGAGCAGGAGCGTCGCGTCTGGGACGATGATGATGTAGGCAAGAAGTGCGACGCTCGCGGTAGCGAATCCGATACGTAGCGTAGACCAGGAAATTCCCAAGCTGCTCCAGAAAGAGCGCTCGTGTTCTTTCACCGACTCGAGGGCGGATAGCTCGGCGAATACGCGCTCACGCAAGGTATCTGGCGGTGCGGTGTCGATATGTTCCGCGATCCACTGACGGTTCCGTTTTAGGGCTTCGTAGGCCTCTCGAACCTCGGGGTTTTCTGCGATCGCTGTACGGACTGCTGTCATTTCAGCAGGTGGCAGCTCTTCATCGAGAAAAGCGGAGAGGCGTTCTATGGCGAAAAAGGAATCCATTTCTTTATTTGGACACTTATTAGGGTTTCTGGTTCCCGAGGGCTTTACGAAGTTCGGTTCTCGCGCGAGAAAGGCGACTTTTCACCGTTCCACGTGCAATACCGAGAACTTCGCCGATCTCGGGGTAGTCTAAATCTTGAAAATCACGAAGGAGGATGATCTCTCGATGTTCTTCCGAGAGTTGTACGAGTGCGGCGCGCACTTGATCTGCGGCCTGTCGACGATGGGTCGCCGCATCTGGCGCGTCGAGCGTTGACACAGGCTGGAACGTGGCCTTTTCATCGTCGGGGCTGGGATCTATGGATTCGTGCCGCTGCTCGGAGCGACGATGTGCTTTGAGCCGACGGTTTTTACAGCGGTTTATGGTGATTGTCATGAGCCAAGTAGAAAACCGCGCGTCGCCGCGAAATTTTGCGAGGCCCTTGTAGGCCGCGACGAAGACTTCTTGCGCGATCTCTTCTGCTGTCTCGGCGTTGCCCAGCATCGCGATACACTGGCTATAGATTCGGCGCTCATAACGGTCGTAGAGCAAGCCGAAGGCCTGTGTGTCTCCAGATTTGAAGCGTCGAACGAGTTCCGCATCCGCGGGGGCGCGGAACGCCGCCAGTAAAACGCTAAAGAACATGCGGTTTAAATGACCGCTTTTTAAGCTGTGCCGTCGGTGGAACCGTCTAAAAAGACGGGTCGGCCGGTTCGTACGCTCTCCTGAATTTTGAGCAGCGACGCGCGACCATGCGGCACGATGATCCGTTTTAGCCGAGCCGCGCGAAAGGTACAGCCATCGAGAACAGCAAAATCGAAGTCTGTGTCGTCTAGTAGGGAGCCGTCAAACACAGCGTTTCGCAGGTTTGCGTGCCAGAAGCTCGCGCCTTCAAGCGTGGTGTTTCGGAAACTGCACCCTTCGAGTTGGGCTTCTCCAAACTTGGTGTAGCTCAGGTCTAGGCCGTCAAAGTTGGTGCCGGAAAGATCAAGCATTCGGAGATCTTGGCCGGAAAGGCTTGTGCCGCGGCGGAGCGCGTCCAAAACCTGTTTGCGCGTCAGGGTGCCGGGAACGGGGGGCTCGTCGCTTCGGGAACGGGGGCTCATACGGGCGTTTTCCTTGGCGTGACTATTAGGTGGGAAATGATGCGTTGGGTGGCCTGAGTGCCGCTGAGTTTGTCGCTGTAGTAAGCGCCACCTGGGTTGGTGGTATTGACCTCGAGGACTTGGTCGTCGATGACGTCGATACCGGCCAGCCAGACTCCGGCTTTCAGGAGATGTGGAGTGATTTGGTTGGAAAGTTTGAGATCGCCAGCGGTGATCTCGCAGGGATGAGGGGTGCCACCACGTTGGAGATTGTGTTGGAACACGTCCTCACCACGCTTTCGGAGGTAACCGCCGACTAATTCCCCGTCCAACCAGAGTAAACGCTTCTCTCCTTCTTCTGCCTTGGCGAGGTAGTGTTGGATGATCGCGTATCGATTTTTAGAGGACCGCGCGTCGCGCATAGCGTTCCGCATAAGGTTTTCATTTGGCGAGGTCAGTAGGGTCGCACCGGCTCCGCCCGATGCATTCATCGGTTTGACCACAACCCCTCTTGCAGCTTCTCTTGCGAAGTTCAGCGCAGACTTTGTTGAGCTCGTGACGATAGTCGCCGGGCTGTCCACGTCAGAAAGGTTGGCGAGCCAGCTTTTAGGACCTGTCAATGCGATGGCCTCGGGAGGGTTGTAGACGCGGACGCCACGTTGTTCTGCGAGGCGCGCGAAGCTTAGAACCGCCGAGGGGATGGGTGTCATCCGCAACAGCACGATGTCGTCTTGGTTGAGTTCGACCGTAGACTTCGCATTGTTGCGACCTGTCAGGGTGCCATGCCATTGATCTTGCGTCTTCGGCACAGTGTGGAACTCTGCGCCTGTCGCGGTAATTGCGCCATTTGCCGAAAGCTCAAAGCCCCAAGGCTCCACGAACAAGACGGTAAGTCCTTCGCGTAGTGCTGCCCAGGCCAATTGGAAAGTGGTTTGTGTGGGAGAGATACCCGCCACACGTCGTACAGCACAAACGAGACGCATCGCCCTTTCGGGTAGCTCAGCGAACGCCCGATAGCAATGTGTCTGAGGTCCGTTTTTGCCCGCGCTAGGCGCTGTTTGTTCAAAACAACACTTTCGGCCGCTTCGTTACATCGGGAATGAGTGGTAGTCTCCCGTCATGGACAGGTTTCTAAATGAGCTAGTTTTGCTCGTGCGATCGCGCTATGCGTTGATTTACCTGCTCTCTCACGAGGAGCGGAGAGTCGAAGCGCGTCTGCGTGAGCTCGCGGATGCCACAGATTTTACGATTTACGCGTGGCGTTCAACGCGTGGGATATCGGCACTCGATGGCGCTGTGCTCGACGGGACGCAGGATGTCGGTGGCGCCTTGGGCGCCGTTTTGGAGATCTCAGACCCATCCGTGTTCGTGTTTTTTGATTTTCACATCGCGCTGCGAGACCCCTTTGTGGTGCGCCAAGTCCGAGACTTAGAGCCCGTGCTCGCTGCGAGAGGCCAAGCCCTGGTGATCGTCTCTCCGACCCTTTTTGTGCCTACAGAGCTCGAAAAGGATGTGACGGTTATCGATGTCGCGTTGCCTGACGCAGAAGAAGTCGGGGCATTGATCGACGAGGTGGTTGCGCGAGACGGCCTGCCTGTAGACCAGGTCGACAGGGATGGGCTCTCGCAGGCCGCTTTAGGGCTCACCGCGTCCGAGATCCGTCGCGTGTTTGCCAGAATTCGTTTGGCGGGGGGGGCGCTCGCTTCGAGTGACATCTCTTTCGTGGTCGACGAAAAGCGCCGCGTGATCCGAAAAAGTCGTTTTTTGGAGTTTACGGACGTTGTTGATGGAATGGGCGCGGTTGGAGGTATGGACAACCTCAAGCGCTGGCTTGAAGCGCGGCGTGCAGGGTTTAGGGAAGAGGCCCGCAACTTTGGCCTGCCTTCACCTCGGGGATTGTTTCTCTTGGGCGTGCAGGGTTGCGGAAAGTCATTGATGTCGAAAGCCGTTGCTGATCACTGGAAGATGCCGCTGCTGCGGTTGGACCTGGGCGCGGTCTTTCAATCAGCGGAGCGCGCAGAGGAGAGTCTGCGCCAGACGATTCGTGTCGCGGAGCGTTTAGCGCCAGTCGTGCTGTGGATTGACGAATTGGAGAAAGGATTTGCAACGACGGACGCAGGAGCGGGCCGAGCGTTAGGCACTTTTCTCACCTGGATGCAGGAAAAGACGGCCCCTGTATTTGTCGTTGCTACCGCGAATGACGTGCGTAGTCTACCGCCGGAATTGCTGCGCAAGGGCCGCTTTGATGAGATCTTTTTTGTCGATCTGCCCAATGTGCATGAGCGGCTTGAAATCCTTGAGATTCATTTAGAACGTTTGGGGCGCGAAGCTGACAAGTTCGACCTGCCGACACTTGCGGAAGAGACCGAAAAATTCTCGGGTGCGGAGTTGGAGCAGTTGATTATTGCCGCGCTTTATCAGGCCTTTGCTGAAGAGCGGGATATCGATTCTGGCGATCTTTTGGAGACCGCACGCGATATGATTCCGCTCGCGGTCACTATGGATGATCATCTCAAGGCGCTTCGAGAGTGGGCACGTCCGCGTGCCAGACCGGCGAGCGTCGACCGTCGACGGATCGACTTCTTCGAGGAGTGGGGTGCCTGAGTGACGGGGCAGGGTTCAAGCTTACCGGTGGCTGTCGTCGGTGCGGGTTCCTGGGGAACCGCGCTGGCTATGCAGTTGGCCCGGGCTGGGAGAGAGGTGCGGCTGTGGGATCGTGATGTTTCGCGTGCGGCCCAAATGCAGTCCGACCGTGTGAATACGCGCTACCTACCCGACTATCCATTTCCGGCGAATGTTCGGGTGACGTCAGACCTTTTATCCGCGGTAGAGGGTACGAGTTTGGTGGTCTCGGTTGTGCCTTCGCAGGTCACCCGTTCCATCGCGGAGCAGTACGCTGCTGTGATGCGTAGTGATCAGGTCTTGTGTTGCGCTTCAAAGGGCATTGAGCAGGGCTCACTGTCGACGATGGATGAGGTTTTGAAGGATGTCCTCGCGCCCGAGCTGCATGAAAATATCTGTGTGCTCTCCGGGCCGTCGTTTGCGAAGGAGGTCGCCGCAGATCTGCCCACCGCGGTCGTTGTCGCTGGACACAAAGAGGGCGTCGCTGATCGCGTTGCGGATGCGTTGCATGGTGGAAATTTTCGGGTCTACCATACTGATGATGTGATCGGTGCCGAGCTCGGCGGCTCGCTTAAGAACGTCATGGCTATCGCGTGTGGGATGGCGGATGGCGTTGGGTTGGGAGATAACGCGCGTGCAGCGTTGATTACGCGTGGTTTGGCCGAGATCACTCGGCTTGCCGTAGCCCGTGGTGCCAACCCACTGACTTTGATGGGGCTTGGGGGAATGGGAGATCTGGTGCTTACGTGTACCGGTGGTCTTTCTCGCAACCGGCGCGTGGGGCTCGGGCTAGGCCAGGGCAAGGCGCTCGACGTCATTTTGAAGGAACTCGGTCAGGTCGCTGAAGGCGTGTTCACGACACGCTCCGCGCGCAACCTAGGCCGCCAACTCAATGTGGATATGCCGATCACTGATCAGATGTATCGGGTGTTGTACGAAGAGGTTCCTGCGCTCGACGCGTTGACTGCTCTGATGGGCCGCGCACGTAAGGCTGAGCGCGGATAGCGCGGTCGTCAGCTATACTTTCCCATCTCCCAACGGGGAATGGAGCGCAGAGAATGATGACGTACAGGACGGCGGGCCCGACCGTATTGCTCGCGGCGTTTGCCATGACGGGGATTGCACCTGCTGAGGGCGCGCCGATTGGTGACCCTGCGGTCGCTTTGCATGTAACGAATGGAGGCTTGGCTCGGCTCGGAGACGCCGTAGAGGCGTTGCTCCCCAGTACGATCGTTTTGGAAGACGGGGCAGGGGAGTACGCCTGTAGCGAAGATACAGGCGACGCCCTCATGTATGAGCTCTCTGGTATGGAGTTGTTGCTTTCGGCTGATGAGGTCGCGCTGACGACCACCGATGGACGTTTGGACCTGAACCTCTACGGAACGCTCAATTCGACCGAAGGCGTTCTTACCGTTTCGGGAAATTGTAGTGTCTTTGAGAACCTCGCTGACACCTGCGCAGTCCAGCTTCCGACGACAGCTTTTGAAGGCAATATGGCCATCTCAATGGAAGCGGTGGACGGAGAGATTACGGCGTCGGCGGAAGGGCCAACGTTGACCATCTCCCCGATAGGCAACCCGCTCGGTGGGGACGACTGTTCATTGGACAGCGCCGTCGGCACTTTGCTTGGTCAAAACGAGATGGCTATCACCGATTTGATCCTCGATGCGGTCGGATCGTCTTTAGATTCGGTAGGCACGGACCTGTCGGGGTCGCTGGAAGATGCGCTTGCCGGCTTGGTCATCGATACGTCGTTTGCGGCAGGTGACTCTGAAGTTGGGATCACCCTGGAACCCGCTGTCGTAGAACTCGAAGCCTCAGGCATGATCATTGGTATGGCGGCAAATATTTCTCCCGCCGATGTGTCGGACTGTATCGATATTGGGAACGCCGACGACATCGCGCCAGGAGATTGGCCGACCTTTTCTGAGACCGCGGACGGCAGCACCCTGGAATATGACATTGGGTTCTTTGTCGGGAAATCGTTCATGGACATGCTCTTGCAAGAGATTTGGGCGGGTGGTGGTTTGTGTATCGACCTCGCGGACCTGAGTGGGGTGCCACTCGGCACCACCTTGATGGGCGGGTTCATTGGTGAGGAGTTTGAAGCGCTGTTCCCGGAGAACGAAGACTCGTTGCTCGCGGTACGGCCCGCTTGGCCGCCGTACACTGTTTTTGACGAGGATGGCGCACCCATTCGAGCCCAAATTGACGAGATGGGGCTAGGGTATTGGGCGAACCTCGACCATCGCATGGCTGGAATTTTCGAGGTCGGCGTCACGCTGGAAGCGGGTATCGACGTTTCGATTGGGACGGAAGAGCTGGCGACTGCGCTCGTGCTGGACCCCGCCTTGATGAACTTTGAGGAGACGTGGAGCGAGTTTCTTGGGCCTGGGTACAGCGAAGGACTCGCAGAGAACTTGCCTTCGTTGGTTTCGTCTTTTCTCCCAGAAGATACGCTCCCTACCATCGCGCTCCCCGAGATCTTGGGGATTGAGATCGACACGGTGATCTGGCAACCGACGACCGATGATGAGTGGCAAGCGGCCTACATCATGCTTGATACCTCCGGTGTCGCGCCGATTGAGATTTCGGGATGTGGTGTTGACGCGTTGGGATGCGGTGGAGAGTCCACCGCTCCAGAGTTCGATTTTGGCGAAGCCTTGGGTTGTTCCTCCACCGACGACGCGCTCGGGTGTGAGGAAGCCAGCAGTGACTGTGGCGGTTGCAGTGCGTCTGGCCGCCTGCCGATTCCCGTTTCACGGTTCGGCTTGCTGGGAGTCTTAGGTCTTGGCGTCTTCATTCGTCGCCGATTGGAGTAGATAGGTGGGAGCTGAAGAACGCGAACTCGTCGCGAACTCTACGGTCGTCAGCGCTTTGGCACTCGATGACCCAAGCTTGTTTTTTAATCGGGAACTGTCCCATCTTGAATTCAACCGAAGGGTTCTTGATCTGGCGAAGGACCAGCGTCTACCGTTGCTGGAGCGATTGCGCTTTCTCACTATTTTGTCGCGCAATTTGGATGAGTTTTTCGAGGTGCGTGTCGCGGGTGTCAAGCAGCGTGTCGCGCTTGATTTGCCGTTAGCGACGCCAGATCAACTCACTCCGCAAGAGGTTCTTCGCAGGGTGGATACCGTCGCGCATGGTTTGATCGCGGAACAATATGTTGTGTTGAACGAAGACATCTTGCCGTCGCTTGCTCGAGAGGGAATCCGCTTGATCAAGCGGCAGGACTGGACACCAGATCAGCGTGATTGGCTGCATAGCTACTTCAAAAAGCTTGTCTTGCCTTTGCTTTCTCCCGTTGGATTGGACCCTTCTCATCCTTTCCCTAGAGTGCAGAACAAGAGTCTGAACTTTGTGGTGGAATTGAAGGGGAAAGACGCCTTTGGTCGAGAGAGTGGCGTCGCGGTCTTGAAGGTGCCACGGACATTGCCTCGCGTCATTGCGCTTGGCAGTGAGGTGTCGACGGGCCCACATGATTTCGTTCTGATTTCGTCGCTTGTGCACGCCTTCTGTGCAGATCTCTTCCCGGGCATGAAAGTTTCGCGAGCCAGTCAGTTTCGGGTCACGCGGAACAGCGACATGTGGGTTGATGAAGAGGAGATCGACGATCTCCTCACTGCGCTGAAGGGTGAGCTCCACGGTCGGAACTTTGGACATGCCGTTCGGCTTGAGGTGCCTGACACGTGTAAGGGCGGCGTCCGACGTCTGCTTATGGATAAGCACGGATTAACAGACGCCGATCTCTACCAAGTCGAAGGGCCGGTCAACCTACACCGCTTGGACATGCTTTATGGACTGGTCGATAGGCCAGACCTAAAGTTTCAGCCGTTTTCGCCGTCGACGCCGGAAGGGATGTCGGGAAAAGAACCTATCTTCACGGCGATCGCTCAAAAAGACATCCTGCTACATCACCCGTACCAGTCTTTCGGGCTGGTGGGCGACATGTTGATGACGGCCGCGGAAGATCCCGACGTGTTGGCCGTTAAGATGACGTTGTATCGAACCGGCGCTGATTCTGGCTTGGTCGATGCGTTGATTGCCGCAGCCCGGGCGGGCAAAGAGGTCACCGCGGTCGTCGAGTTGCGGGCCCGTTTCGATGAAGCCGCGAATATTCGACTCGCGACCCGCTTGCAGGACGCGGGCGCTACGGTGGTTTACGGCGTCGTTGGACATAAGTGTCACGCCAAAATGTTGCTGGTGGTGCGGCGAGAAGCGGGACGTTTGCGGCGCTATGCGCATATCGGCACGGGGAACTACCACGCGCGAAACGCACGACAGTACACCGATTTTGGTTTGCTGACAGCGGATCCCCGCGTGTGCTCAGATGTTCATAAGCTTTTCTTGCACATCACCGGTAGAGGCAAGGCGCGTAAGCTGGACGTGGTCGAACAATCTCCGTTCTTTTTGGCAGAACGGCTCATCGAGCGGATTGACGCGGAGATAGGTGCAGCCGAAGCGGGACAGCCCGCGCGCATCCAAGCGAAGCTCAACGCGCTGACTGATCCGTCGATGATCCAGGCGCTGTATCGTGCGAGCCAGGCCGGCGTCACCGTCGACCTGGTGGTGCGAGGTGCCTGTCGCTTGCGGCCCGGTGTGGCGGGTATCTCCGAAAATATCCGGGTACGGTCGATCCTCGGCCGCTTTCTTGAGCATCATCGCGTGTATTACTTCCACGCCGGCGGCGAGGAGGTCGTTTACATCGGATCTGCGGATTGGATGGAGCGGAACTTGTCTCGTCGCGTCGAAGTCGGGCTTCCGGTGTTCGACAAGGAACTCAAAGCACGGCTGGTGGAAGAGGGCTTGGATGTCTATTGGCGAGACAACGTCCAGGCATGGGAGTTGAACAGCGACGGCCGCTATACACGGGTGAGTAGCCAAGGGCCGCCGACCATCGCGCAAGTCGAGTTACTGGAACAGCTCGCGGATTATTCGAAAGCCAGCGTGTAGCCCACGGTCCGAAAAGCTTTTTGTTCGGCGTGTAAATCCGCCTTGGTCAGAGGTGCATTGGCCAGCCAGTCTTGTGGGAACGTTAGGTGTAGGCTGTCTTGTGTGAGACGTGTCCTTATCCTCGGTGTTCCGCTCGCATCTCGCCCACGGTGTAGTCGGGCAGAAATGCGGAGGATTAAGATACATCTGATGAGTGCATCGAATCGGTTGGTCGCTACGGACGACAGTTGATTGAGCCGAATCTGGCCACGATGGTTTAAGATCAGCGCCGCCAAAACCCGCTGATCTTGCCTCGAAAAGCCGGGGAGTTCGGCGTGCTGCACGAGATAACTGCCGTGTTTGTGGTGCCCGCTGTATGAGATGAACATGCCTGCTTCATGAAGGGTCGCCGCCCATCGCAGCATCGTGCGATCTGTTTCGGGGTTTAGCGACCACTCTCCGGCGATCTGATCGAAGAGCTTGAGCGCGGTGCTCTCTACTCTTTGCGCTTGTTGCGGTTCAATACCGATGTCGTCAGCCAGCCGTCGGATGGTGCTGTCTCGAATGTCTTCATCGACCAGTCGGCCTATCAATTCGACCAGCAGGCCCTCTCGGAGCGCGCTGCTCACAGCGGTGATCTTTTCGAGTTCCAAGGCTCGAAACACGGCCGATAAGATGGCGACTCCGCCGATAAACACTTCCCGTCTGACATCAGAAAGCCCAGGAAGCAGAAGTTCGGATTTGGAACCCGATTTGATGATCGCTTTCCGCAGCGCCAGGAGTCCGTCTCTTGTGATCCCGTCGGGTGAGAGCCTACTTTGGATAAGCACGCGCTCGATCGCGTTGCATGTCCCCGAAGCGCCCAAGGCGTGTGCCCATGTATGGGCACGATACCGCGCCGCGACGGTCTCCAACTCAACTTGCGCTGCTGTAATCGCGCGCTCCATCCTTTTGTTGGTGTACTTCCCATCTGGAAAGAAACGGAGCGTCCAACTGACGCAGCCCATGTATAGACTGTCCAGCGACCTCGGGGTGTCGTTTTCTCCGACGATAAGTTCGGTGCTTCCGCCTCCGATGTCGATGACCAGGCGCTCGCCCGGCCCGTCAAAGTCGTGAGACACCCCTTGGTAAATCAGGCGTGCTTCCTCTCGGCCGGACACCACCTCAATGCGGTGATGGCCCAAGGTCGCGCTCGCGCGGATCAGAAAGGGCAGCGAGTTGCGCGCTTTGCGTAGCGTGTTTGTCCCGACGATACGCACACAATCGGTGGGGAGGTCGCGTACACGCTCACCAAAACGCGCCAAGCAATTCATGGCGCGCTCTGTGGCGTCTTC
>Ga0163179_10002612_pt1 | contig 12475 bp, 9 predicted proteins | sample AtlANTMetagenome_FD_109643 | JGI IMG/M metagenome (GOLD analysis project Ga0163179, IMG submission 109643) | Marine eukaryotic phytoplankton communities from the Atlantic Ocean - Atlantic ANT 2 Metagenome | ecosystem: Environmental > Aquatic > Marine > Oceanic | place: North Atlantic Ocean...
TAGGTGTACTTTACGTTGAATTGTATCCACAACACAACGGGATAGGAAATCTTCTTCCATTGTAAACCTTATAATGGTCTATCTAGTATACCAGATCTACTCCTCTTTGTCAAGCAAGTCACCCACAACCATATAATAGCAGTCCACAGGAATTCCTTGACTCTGCAAATGAACCTCAAGTCCTTGTACCCTTTTTACGATCAGATTCTGCTTTGCTCCTACCTCTGTAAGATGGACTGTCACGGTAGATAGATCAACTAACTCCTCCCATTCTTCGGGAAGATTAATTAGTTTCTTTTGGGTTCTCCCATGTAATGTTAAAAACTTACTCATCCTATAACCTCCTCAACTTCTTCATCGTTTATAAATCCTCTTAACGATTCATATCTTGTTATCTTCTTATTTAAATCTCCTATTCCTATCCTATTACCCCATATTCTATTACATAGTTCATTTCTTTCCTCACGTAAAGCATTTGCTGCATCCAGTAGTGTTTTATTCCTCCCATCTTGATCATTAAAAGAAGCCTCTTTTGTGGTTAATACTCCAATTGCATTATTAATTGGAGTATCTACACTTGTATCACATGCAGATAATGTTTCAAGTAAAGCACCTAATGCATTAGAATCTATGCTACCTGTAGGATCACCTGCAGAAACACGATTAGACTGAAAAATAGGAGCAGTTTGGAATCCTACCATCCAAAAAGATTTATCAGCACCAACACTAGGTTCAACAACCTTAGTTAAAACTCTAGGATTACTTAGATCCATTGGAATTTCATAATTCAGCAATTGAGGATCCCACCCTTGAGCTCCCTTAGGATCTCCTGAATTATCTAATACAATTCTACCTCCAATTCCAAGATTGGCAGTTTGCATTATTCCTACAGTTTGAGGATTTTCTGGTTTAGGCCAATAAGATGGATCATCATGTAAATGAAATCCAAATCTCATTCTTCCCTCCCGTATATTTTTAAGTGTAAAAGTTACATCATTAGCAGTAGTACCTGCCCCCATTCCAATAGAAGTTCCAGCAATTGTAATCCTTTCCCCCACTGAATATCCTTCTCCACCATTACCAATAACATCAAGAGCAATACCCCCCATAGTCGTGGCTATTCCTACCGTGGCAATTCCTCCACTTGGACTCGTAAATACCGAAAATGTCGCTCCTTCTCCACCTAAGTTGGAAGTACTAGGAACAGCATGGTATTTCTGACTTGCTTTATATACTTCTCCATTGGAAGTTACATCACTAAATGCTCCTCCTACAGGCCCTGTAGTAGGATTATCAAGAACACTGAATGATATTGAGTCAAAAGCAGATACACCCAGACCTGCAGAAGGATCCACACTAATAATATTAACAGTAGAAACATTCGTAGTTACAACACCAGCAGCACCCGTTGTGGGAATCTGAGCAAGATCAGCTGTTGCTGTAGTAATACCAATAATTCTAGTAGTGCTGCTGAAAACTCCCTCTTTATCACAAGTTATAATTTGACCTGCATTGTATATGGGAGATATTGATGGATCTTGACCCGTTGATCCAACAGGACTCATGACTGTTAATAAATTAGATCCTGGACTGACAGTTCCAATAAAACTTGTTACAAACGTAACCCCAATATCTTTTTGATATGGATAAAGATAATATTTTAATCCATAATAATTCTTAGGTTCAGATCCAAATCTATAAGTATCTGCATCATGAGTAAAATAAGGAGGATAAGGTGAAACACCTTGTTCTGCCCCAGTTACCGCATTTGTGGGTGAGGTAGTTAATATTCCACTAGCAGGATCTAGGTAATGAAAAAAAGTAACTCCTACACCTAATACATTTCCACCACCTGCTTCTACTACATCAGTATATCCATTTTCATTTAATTCTACAGCTTTAAATGTAAGTTGCTTGGGAGTAGGACTAGAATTTATTCCAGTCATCATCCAAAATAAATTCGATCTACAAGAGTTTACCCCTGTAAATCTAACACTGTACGCATCCTTTACATCATCAATTGCTCTATTTACAAGTTGAATTTCTCCAAATAATTCCCCATCTACTTTAGAGATAGCATTATCCCAATCTGATTTCTCATTATCTAATAACAGAACTTGATCTTGCAAAAACTTGACTTGAGTATTAGCATCATTAAGACTCTCATAAATCTTCTGCTGCATTTCTCTTGTTAATGACATTAGATTTTCTCCCTCCGATCATAATGGTAACCTGCAACGGAATAATCTGATTGATCACCAGGATAATCTGCAGGAGATTCTCCTTCATATTCAACATGCAATTCGGGACCAATTCTATTAGCCCATACCTGATAAAAACATTCTACTTGTGTCAAATGATCCGAAGAAAGAATAATTTTATCATCCCCAATTTCTTTTACATATAAAGACAAATCAGGTTTTCCGCATGGTGTAAGATTTACTGTAATTGTATCATAGTCTACCAGTCCTTGCCAATACTCTGGTATATCAATAATATGAGTACCCTTTAATTTACCCCTTATATAGATGGCAGCTTCTGGCCCTTCTACGCATACATGACGCAATCTCCATCCTTTTTTATTTGGATGCTCAATATCAAAAGATTTATTCTTCGCCGAATAACCACTAAAGAATCTACCTAATATAGTTGGAGACTTCGTAACCCCATTTACACATCTAACACCATTATCCACATTGGTACTCTGCTCAACCTTTAACCCAGTACATACTTTTGTACCAGTATTAACTTCTGCACCCACTTGCTGAGATCCTCCTAGATGAGCCTTGTTGCCAGAAGAATTTCTAATAGGAGCTACAATGTTTATTGCCACAGACTCTACAATATTAATCATTGCAGTGTTCAGGGTCATTCCTACCATTCCTGCAGCAGGATCCCCAATCATCACATCTAATGGAGTGGGAGGTACATTTGCCTTTGATGTTACCTTAAAGATAGATGGTGTTTTAGCGGCAAGAGGATTTGTAATAGCACTCGCTCTAGAAACCATCAATGTGGCTTCTGCAAGTGCAGGATAAGATAAGGGATTACCGATTAAAACACAACCATTCGCAAAGATGCAACCACCTATTCCTACCAAAGATGTAGGATCTCTCGTAGGATTTGGTAGGGGATTTAGTCCTCCTCCAGTCGCAGATGCTGCAGAAACATGTAATTGATGACCAACGTGAATATCTTGAATTTCCATATATTACCTCCTATGTTATCTTAGTTAATTTAAGAATAGCTTCCGCAAATTGCTTGGGAGTCATGCTACCAGAACCATAGGTCTGGAAGAAAGTTAACACATCATGACCTTCTTCTGTTTTTACTTCACCTCGCATTAAAACTTTATTAGTAGTAGATATTTGCACTTCATCCTCACCACTAATACGTGTCTTATCTGCTGCTTCTAAGGTTATAGAATTAGTCTTACCTCTCAAATCTCCTGAAGCACTTATACTAACATGTCCTGTACCACTACTAGGATTTCCATCTGAAATTAATTCAATATTATTGGCAATAATTTTTACTGTTCCATGAGGTGCATGTAATACAATATCTCCATTTTTAGCAGTCCATACACCAGCAATTCCTGCTTGATCTACAGTCTCTCCTGAGGGAAGTTCACCACAAGTAATCGAAAATACTTTAGGAGTTTGACAAATAATAGATCCATTTAATTTACCACTCATTATCATTTCAATGCTTTGTGGATATCCTACTCCATGATTAGGAAAAATACGACGCAAAGCAGCTGCTACTTTAGCACCATTTGTATTAACATAACTGAGAAATAATCCTCCATCAGTATTATTAAACTCTAAATGATTTTCTGAGGTAATTTCAGCCATTATGAAACCTTCCCAACACAGTCAATTACCTGAATTATATTAGTTCCTTTAGGTGCGTCAATTTCTTCAGGTGAAGAGAATTTCATAATTGGTTTAAGAATTGCATTATAACCTGTTTCAGTATTTATAGAAATTTCAGGAAGTTCTGTAAATCCTACACCACCATCAGTAACTGCAATTCTTAGAATTTGTCCATTTTGACTTTCTTCAATCTTAGCTTTTGCTCCATTAGAAGGTTCAATCTTCACTGTATCTTTACAAGGATCAAATCCAAATCCAGGATTTCGTACAATAATTTCATCAAGAGATACAATAACAGGATAGGTATTATTAGAAATACAAGGATCTTTAGGGCATCCAGGTGCAGTAATAGAAACCATCAAGTCTCCATCACATTTACCCCAATTTGGATCATCTAGTTTAGTCCTCATACACGCATCTAATTTTATATCAACATGAGTTTCAAGAAAATAACGTATATCACAATCACTATATCCTAATAATTTTGCATTCTTATAATCAAAATCACAATCAAACCATTCATCATCCACTGTGTCCGTTTCTTTCTTTATATTAAATCCTTTAATACTATAATAACTATCATAACCATAAATGTTATCCGTAAAATCTTCCACTCCATATTGATCCAAAGAAGTTTTTATAATCAGTCCATTTGGATCTCTCAATACCCATGCAACTGCAGCAGGGTTAGTATTAAAGTTATAAGTATCCTGTCCATGTAATCCATTCCGATGAATTTTATTTTCAATTTCAACTTTTATTTCATGAATTTGAGGTTCTAAATTAGCAGTCTGAAAATTAAAAACAGTAAAACGATTATGGCCAGCATAAGGTTGAGTTGATCCTAATTTAACACCATCCATGTAAATGGTTCCCACATTATCTGCTTGCATCTCAAAAGTATAACTACCTGGAGTATAAGTAGCAACTCTCCATGTAGCCTCCATTATTCCAATTACTTTATACTTTGGATCATCAACAGAAGGATAAACTCCATAATTTTTTAAGAAAGGAGCCCATCCATCAAAAGAACTTAAAACCCAATCAGTTGGACGTAAAATATCAGCAGTTCTGACCCAAGGTATTTGATAATCATAATCAGTAGAAGGAGGAGTATAATCTCTGAGAGTTCCTACTCTATATGCAACATCATCTTTTATAATTTGAGGAATTTCTTGAAAAGAATTCTGCTGAAATTCACCCAAATATTCTCCATTTAAATAAAAATTCCAATCTGCTACATCACCAGCAACTTCAGGATTCAATGTATCGGTTCTTGCTACTCCTGTGGGGCCATTTCCTTGCCAATCAAATAAACCATCAGGAGCAAAAGAATCTATTAATGTAGCAGTTGTAAACTCAAAGTTTATGGATTTTTTTCCTTTTTTGGATGATATGGGGAAATTCGTCATGTCTTTAGGGACATAACTCGTCACACCCGTAACCTGTGCTCCTAATAATTTACCTGCATCAAAATCATCATCAATATAAACTTTGGGTTGACCAGGAAGTTGAACCCAATCTCCAGAGTAAAGAGTAATTACCTCTCCCTCCGAATATGGAGTATCCCAATCAAGATTTTTTCTTCTAACTATTGTTTGACACCTATTTGCCCATGTTCTTCTCATTCCACCTAAAGATCCATCAGGTGCAGGGAGATAACCATAACCAGATTCATCTATAAGAACCTTTGTAACTCCTAAAGTAGTAGGACGCACAATAGGTTTAGCGAGTCTAGAAGTAAGAGTAACAATGTCTCCCACTTGATAATTAGATCCTTTATTATTAATAGAAATTGCTTCAATAGAACCACCATTTGTTTTTACCACCTCTAGTGTTAATCCTGTTCCACTGCCTCCATAAGTCGGAACATTCGCCATACATTCATTATATCCAGTACCGCCAATAAGATTTGTAAGAGAAACTACACCCCCATTCGAGTTAACAGTTTCTACTTGCACCGTGGCATCTCTTCCAACAGTGCTCAGAGTTGTTTCTGGAGTTATAACATTAATTACTCCTCCCATTTTTTTATGATTTTGACAATAATAATAGAGTCTTTCAGGAGTATTATTATCCACCACTATTCTAGAATAAGCTGTATCTGTGGTGGATTGTCCTAATCCAGGAATTCCATCAATGGTTACTCCTCTTGTATATTCCTTCCCACCTGATACCCATGCACCATCCTTTGTATCAGAAAATCTTAAAGGATGTCCATTATTAGAAATATGATCTTGATTTAGAATATAAGTATTACCTCTTTCAAATGTAAGAGTCCTTTGTTGTTTATCATCAATAAAATATCTATTGCCAGCTGCCACTGCATTGACTGTTACATGATAAGTAATTCCTATTCCTGCAGTTGTACCTTGACCAAATTGACCTCCTATCATACCATCATCATCTAAATCACCCACATCACCATCTATTCCACCAGTAGTACCCACCCCAACTGTACCAATTCCTGTTACAGGGCCTATAATAACTGTTCCCGAACCCCCATTACCGTTTCCACAATTATCTTCAACATCCAATAAGGGTGCAGATTCATATTGACCAGGTAAAATTATATCTATTCCTAATAGACTTCCATCACTACTTACGACTGCATTTCCTGCAGCACCCGATCCATTAACCCCCCAGAAAACAACACTAGGTGTTCCACAAACAATAGGACCAGAATCACACTCAACATCTAACACATCTGCCAAAAGGTCGCTGAAATCTAATGCCCACTCATAAGTAGAAATATCCTTAGGAATATCAGTTACATCCTTAAATTTTTCTGCTACAGTTTTTGCCTTTGTCCATATACTATTGAAATCTAATGTTATACTCTGTGGTTTTGCTCCCTCTAAAATACTATATCTTACTACATTTTTCTCTCCCGCAACACATTCAAATTCGCATTTCAAAATACTGAAAATATTATCTAATACATTACCAATGGCATCTATGAGGTTTATTGTAGAACCAAGAAGACCACTAATCTTACTCAATGCACTTATAATATTATTAAATACTCCTGTAATTAATGCCGCTACCTGTCCTAAAAGTTGACCAAGAAATCCACTAACAAAATTTTCTACTAAACAATTTGCAGCATTTACAATTTTAGTCAAGAAAGCATTTAAAGCTCTATCCACCAATCCAGGCAATGCTCTTATTAGTAGATTCCATGCACAAGCAATTGCCTTTGCTGCAGTATCCCAAATGTCATTAGTAATAAATCTAGCAGAGTTTGGAACCAATCCTTTTAAAAGATTTCCTCCAACATTAAATGCTCGTAGAAATTTTTGCTTTAAATTTCTGAATAATATTATTAACTGATCGGTTACCCACTTTGATGAATTTATAAGATTAGTTCGATATTGCCCTATAGTATTATTAAAACTTGTAAGAGTTACTTGATTCTGCCTTAAAGCTTGCCAAAAAGTATTAGTGTCTCCAACACCAACTACATTATCAGACGCATTATCAATAGCAGTTTTCCAATCCCTCAAAAATTGAAACGACTCATTTAATCTCTCACTTGCTTTTTTTGCATTTTCTATATTAACTTCAAGAGCTGCTCCTACATTACCGCCATCCTTAACTGCACACCAAGTAGGGAAAGTAAGTATAGCCTCTACATTAGTTTCATTTTGTTTTACGTAAAACTCCGACTCTACCTGTGTATTGAATACTTCTGCACAATCAGGGATTCCTTCTCCCTGTTTAAACATCGTATCAGGAACCAAAAGAAAAGTGTCTCCTGGTTGGAATCCACTCTCTTTAGGATCTACTTCACATACAGTATTAGGAGAAACTCTATCTATAAAATACTCACCACTATCTAAGTCTTGATAAACATAGACCCAAGTATTCCTTAATAAATGATCATTACCAGTGCTTACTGCAGGATTAGCAGCTTTAATTATGGGGTTGGCCCACGGTAATGCCTGAGAGGGAATACTCTTATCATGTTCTCCTAGTATTCTAATCTTATACTTTGGAATAGCATACTTCTCTCTATTAGCAGCAGCACTCCCTCTATTACTTGCCTTAACTTTTTTCTGTCTTAAACTTTCTCTGTAACTTGAATTATCGGCAATCTGAGCCAACTTGATCTCACCCTTCCGAGTGCTCTCATATACTTTTTTCTTATTTAATATTTTTTGATTTAATGATTCCATTAATCGTCGTATACTTTACACTCATCCGCATCAGGATGATTATCACAATAAATTTCTAAATGACTATCTTCATGTCTTGTATGATAATCATTAATCTTACCTTCATTCTTATCCACTACATCCCCTTTATGATACACATCATAATCCGCATGGACGTTCTGTAAGTCTTCTTTAGTATATTCATGCATACCATGATTAGTATGCTCCTTACCATCTTTAGGATCAATGTAAACTTCGTGATCTAGATCGTGTTTAATAGTCATGTTTTAACTCCGTAAGAATCTCTTACCAAATGCAGACCAGTAAAGGAATTACCCACATCACCATAATGACATAAATCTGCTATCATATATATGCCACTTTTCCTAGTCCTACTTCCTACTTGTGTGACTTTGGTAGAAAGTTCAGGAAACTCACAATAAATTAAGTCTCCTGCATTTAGACTAAGATCAGCTTCGATAACAATCTCAGCAGATGTATTCATTTTTTGTCGGTAATTCTGGTGTGCTTGTTGGATGATGTCCTCATTATTATAGTTGATTAAGTCAGTTTTTTCAACCTGTTTCTCTATACTGTCAAATCCTACCACAGTTTGACCTACTGCTTGCCTCACTTTTTCTTTTATAGTAGGTAAAGCTTCCCCATTATCATCCAAATAATCTTTATTAAGTTTAGGCAAATGTCTTCCTGCAGTTATTCCATTTCCTTTACCTGAAGATTTAAGATCTTTTACTTCATACTTTTTGGTCACCTCATTAAAAACATGTATTTGAGATGCCCATGCACCAGTCTCAAATTGATTCAATGCATTTACACTCTTAGATATATTAGACCATAAAACTTTACCATCATAACTTTCAGGTATCCCCTCATCAGATCTACTATTCTCAATATATCTTTTTACGGTTCTTCCAGTAGTATCATATAATTTATCTAAGGATCTAAATTGATAACCATTCGCAGTTTGAAAGAAAAGATATCCAGCAGTGTTTCCTTTTGCAGTCTTTCCTTTAGATGTTTGTATATTAGGTATACCTAATTGCTGAATATCTAAAAGCATTTCAAATGGTAATCTATCTTCTCCCCATGCATGATACTCGTCTAAAGTTTCATCAGTATTCATTGATTGCCACTTAGGAGATTTTAGATTTTCTCTTACAATTGCTCTCGCAATATCAGATACCTTTCCACTAAACTTTTGATTACATCTATTCTTAAGTAAAGTATTATCAAATGCTTCTTTTGACACTACTTTCATTTGAAAAGTACTATTCTTAAATCCCTGATAATCACCAATTATAGAAGCCACTCTCAAATCAGTCTCCCTTGCTAAATTAATTACATTTCCTCTTTCATCTTCAATATTGAACAATATAGTTTCTGTCCCTTGGCCAAAACCACCCTCTAGCAATGCAATCCCTGCACCAGTTCCATCATCAGCAGGTAAAGTATTACCAGTATCCACAATATATGCTGTTATCTCAATGTAAGGCATAAACACACTTTCCCGATATTCAATAATCGGGTTACCAGTTCCTCTTAAGTCTACGGTATCGTCATTAACATTAGACTTAATCTCAAACTTATTAAATTGTAGAGCAGTAGCAGTCATGATATTACTATTGGTTGGATGAGAGTATTATTATATTCTAAAATTTGGTCATATTCTGCCGAACTATCAATACCTGCGGATAAATTAGGGTCTTTATCACCAAATATTCCATCATATATTGCCCGTCCTGCCCAATCACCTCCAGTAGCACCAAGAGCACCACCTACCCAAGTTCCAACAGGACCACCAATGAAAGTTCCCACTGCCCCTCCAAGAATACCTCCTAAACTTGCTGCAGTTGCCACAAATGCTGATTTTTGTAACGATTCACCTAATATAAAATAATTAAATAAAAAATCCAGTATACCACCAATTAAAGGAATTTTATTTAACTGAGGACTAATAAATCTTTTACTAAATTTTAAAAAAGTTCTTGCACCACTCTTACCTAGAACTTTTACAATTGCATTTCTTCCTAGACGAGTAAGAGGAGGTCTTTGAGTTGCCAGTGGTTTTACACCAGGTTTAGGTTTCCCCATTCTCCTACCCGTAATAATACCAGGAAGAGATCTCAAAACTGCCAGTGCTCCGATCACAGCTCCATTTATTACAAATTTAAAGTCCTCTAAAAACTTTTCAACGTCTTCCTTTTTTATACCTGTGATATTTTCAAAGGATTTCATAAAATTATCATAACCCTTCACAGATGAATCGATGAAATTCGTAACAGCTCCTACTACACTCTCAATAAATTCAATACCTTTACCAATAGCAGGTAAAATTTTTGCAACTCCCATCAGTCCCTTTTCTAGATCAAAAAACTTATTAAAAAGTATTCCTCCTCCTAAAAAGAGAAGAAAATTACCAATAGAACTAAAAATATCTTGTAAAGGATTAGCAATATTAACTGATGGTAAAGAAAACTTAGATTCTTTTTTCTTCTCTAGATTTTCTTCTCTTAATTTTCTTTTCTCATCTTGTCGTTGCCTTCTCTTCATTATAAAAGAAGACCTATCACGTTTAAAATCCAATGTTAAAAATTTTCTTATTCCTTCTAATTTTTCAGCAGAAGAAGAACTCTTACTTACAGAAGTTATGGAGTCAGCAGAAATAGTTTTCTTTGATGCTTTTATTGCAGAAGGTAAAAGTGTTGTTGTCATTAAATTACTTCCTCAATGTTCAATGACATTAAAGTAACTTCCCTAGACGGAGAACTACTAGCAACATTAAAAGTAGGAATTGTACTTCCTTCTCTAAAGTTTTGTTTGGGCCCTTCTTGTTGTATTTCAGGTAATACAACCGTTTTACTTTGAGATTTGATTCTTATAGGAGCACTAACTGGAGTCATCCCACCCATACTTCTAGGAGTTATACTACTAGATGGTATAGAGGAGGAATAATCTGTAGGAAGAACAATTTCATCTTTATGAATTATACCTGGCCCAGTTTTAGGAACAACTCCACCTTTATTATAGAATGGTACTCCAATACCACTACCACCAGACCTTTCTAAATTATCTCTAGCTGCTTCTTTATTTTTATTAGTTTCCTTAATAGGATTAAATTTCTTAGTGTCTGAAGTTTGATTAACATCAACTTGCTTTAATAAATCACCTTGAGGATCCTCAGATTCTTTTCCTGGTAAGAATCCCATTTTGGACAGAGCAACAAAACCCCCAGCTGCTAGAGCAGCGGCTAAGATAGGATTTCCTGCAATCAACCCTGCTAAAGCAGGAAGTCCTGCTGTTAAAATTAGAGCAACACCAGACACTAAAGATCCTATAGGAGTGAAAAATAATGCATATCCTGCCAATAAAGAAGGCCACCAAAATTTAAAAAATCGACCTATGTTTTGCATTTTTTCTTGGTTTTCTGATTTTCCAAACCAATTTAATGCTGAATTAAATAATACTCCTATGACAGTAAACTTAAGAAAATTTGCTATTTTCTCCCATACTTCCTTAAAAGGAGAAACTAATGTACCTACTATTTTTTTACCTGCATTCGCAGCTGCTCCTGCTCCTCCTTTTAAGGATTCTATTAGTTTTTCTCTCTTTTCTCTTTTTTGTCTTTCTCTTTCCTTTCTATCTGCTTCTGCTTCTTTCTTCTCTAATTGATTATTCTTTTTAAGAATATTTAAAATTCCATCTAATTGAGCAGAAGTTCTTTCATGTTCCCCCTTGTGAAGTTTGAAGAAACTTAAAAGGTTACCCTTTCCCTCTGATTTTGCTATCTGAGCACCAGAAGTCCCTCCAGTCTCACCTCGGACTTCAGCGATGATCGCATCTGCTCTAGTTATTAACTCCTTCTTAGCCATTTTGTTGTTGCTTTAGTTTCTCTTCTTCAAGATGTGATCGAAGTAATTCAACATAAATGTCTCTCTCCCAAGGGATCAAGTTTTCAATCTCCGTTAATGAATATTTATGGTACTGAATCAAAGAAAAATTCAGTTTATAGTAACTCTCTAGATCCATATGGACTAGAGCTAGCCGAAAAAACTGGATAATCCCTCCATTACAACTTCACTTTCTACATTTGTATTAGGATTGGTAATCTTAACCTTATGCGAAAGTTTAGGCATTGTCTCAAAGAACTTTTCAATCTCTTTGAATTGAGTAGTATTCATGGACTCTAAGAAAGTACTAATTTCTTTTTTAGTGCAATCTGCAGTTGCCCATACTTCTTCTTCATTATAAATTTTATCAATACAAGAAGCAATCAAATCAAAAGACTGATCCATCACATTTCCTTCACTAAAATCAAAATTATTTTTGATAAACTCCGCAAGAGATGGATACTTCATCTCCATCATTAAAGTTGGATCTAATTTAATTTTATTAGTATGTCCTTTAGTTCGTTGAATTTGAACA
>Ga0163179_10002613_pt1 | contig 12472 bp, 4 predicted proteins | sample AtlANTMetagenome_FD_109643 | JGI IMG/M metagenome (GOLD analysis project Ga0163179, IMG submission 109643) | Marine eukaryotic phytoplankton communities from the Atlantic Ocean - Atlantic ANT 2 Metagenome | ecosystem: Environmental > Aquatic > Marine > Oceanic | place: North Atlantic Ocean...
GGTTTATTCGCCGATGCCCGAGAGCGTAATTTGGAAATTGAGTATGAGCGTAACATGGAACGTTATCAATTCCTCAAATGGGGCCAACAGAGCCTCGACAATTTCCGTGCAGTTCCACCTGGCCGGGGTATTGTCCACCAAGTCAATTTAGAATGGATTGCCAGTGTCGCCCGTCAAGAAAATGGAGTCTGGATGCCCGATTCACTGGTCGGCACTGACAGCCACACCACCATGATCAACGGGTTGGGAGTTTTGGGTTGGGGAGTTGGTGGAATTGAAGCTGAAGCAGTGATGCTTGGACAACCGATTTACATGCTACTTCCAGAAGTGGTAGGCTTTGAACTGACTGGCAGTTTACGCCCAGGGGTAACTGCAACCGACATGACCCTGCGAATTGTTGAGATGTTACGCGAGCACGGGGTTGTTGGAAAGTTCGTTGAATTTCATGGACCAGGCATGTCTGCACTGACTCTACCTGATCGCGCTACAATCGCCAATATGGCACCCGAATATGGAGCGACTTGCGGCTTTTTCCCCGTCGATGAGACGACCCTCGAATACATGCGATTATCGGGTCGAGATTTGGAGCATGTTGAGAATGTAAAGCGCTATTTGACAGCACAGGGCATGTTCCATAATGAAGCATCAATTACACCTGAATTTACTTCAAATTTAACCCTTGATTTGGGTGATGTTGAACCGGCGATGGCTGGCCCTAAGCGCCCCCAAGATCGTGTCGATTTGTCAGCAATGAAATCACACTGGTCAGAGACTTTGAATGCTCCAATCGGTCATTCTGGACACGGCATTGATTCCAGCGAAAATGGTCGAGTGGTGGAGGTTGTTGGTTCTGATGGAAACGCATACCAATTGAAGCATGGGGACATCGTGATTTCAGCCATCACTTCCTGCACAAACACGTCAAATCCATCCGTCATGCTCGGTGCTGGAATTTTAGCTCGAAATGCGGTACAAAAAGGGCTCAAAGTTGCACCTTGGAGTAAACCAAGTTTAGCACCCGGTAGTCGTGTTGTTACTGAATACTATGATGCCGCTGAGTTGACCGAATACCTGAATCAATTGGGTTTCCACAATGTTGGTTATGGTTGTACGACTTGTATCGGAAATTCCGGTCCTCTTGAAACTGAAATTGAAGCAGCAATCGATGAAGGGAATTTGATTGTAGGTTCTGTCATTTCAGGTAACAGAAATTTCGAAGGTCGTGTCCATCAAAAGGTCAAGGCAAATTATCTTGCCAGCCCACCGTTGGTGGTTGCTTATGCGATTGCTGGAACACTGGATGTAGACTTCGAAGTTGACCCAATCGGTATGGATGCTGAAGGGAATCCTGTGATGTTGGCCGACATCTGGCCGACAGACGCTGAAATTCGTGAAGTCATGGCTCAAGCCATCACTCCTGAGATGTTCAATGACCGTTATGCAACCGTCATGAGTGAACCTCGTTGGGATTCAATCCCAAGCACACCGAGTGACCTCTATCCTTGGGCTCCAGAGAGTACCTATGTTCGTTTACCCTCATTTTTTGAAGGAATTCAACCCGAACCTGAACCCATTTCCTCAGTCGAAGGAGCGCATGTACTACTCAAGTTGGGTGATTCTGTGACCACGGATCACATCAGTCCAGCTGGAGCATTTCCACATACTGGTCCTGCGGGACAATACTTGGTTGGGAACGGTGTTTCACCGCGTGATTTCAACTCGTTTGGAAGCCGCCGTGGAAACCATGAGGTCATGATGCGAGGGACTTTTGCCAATGTTCGCATTCGCAATGAAGTTGCACCAGGGACTGAGGGTGGATTCACGACCCATTTCCCATCAGGAACCGTTGAATCGGTTTACGATGCATCGATGAAGTACCAAGCTGATGGTATTCCTTTGGTCGTACTTGCAGGAGAACAATATGGGACGGGAAGTAGTCGCGATTGGGCAGCCAAAGGGACTCTCTTACTCGGCGTCAAAGCCGTCATTGCCACCTCATTTGAGCGGATTCATCGCTCAAACCTCGTCGGAATGGGTGTTTTACCTCTGACATTTCCTGAAGGGGAAAATGCAGATTCGCTCGGGCTTGATGGGACCGAAACTTTCGATATTCCTGCCTCAGCTGATCTCATACCGCTTAGCACAATTCCGGTCACTGCAAAGCACCCTGGGGGTAATGTGACCACTTTCGAGGCGACTGTGAGATTGGATACTCCTGTTGAAGTAGAGTATTATCGACACGGTGGGATTCTACAAACGGTACTGAGAAATTTAGCGCAGTCTTGAATTCGACATCTAGGGTCCAACTCAGCCGAGTGGTTCAAAGACCGTTGAGAATCAAGAAGGTCTAATGTCCACTCTGAAGGGTCCCGTGCGCTTCCGATTTCGTCAACCCGAATCGGATGTCGACGTAATGATTCAGGGTGATGCTGAATGGGTTCAGGCACTGCGCGAAGACCTAGGGTTGGCAGATGTAGGTTGGATTCAACCGATCGCCACAACTGGGCATTCAGTACAGGCACCACACTCCAATAACCTAACAACAGATGATGATGGTGAAATAATCGACGATGAATCCCCTGTGATTTTACAATCCGATGCGACTCCAAAATTGCCCGGGCCACCCCCTGACCCGAGCCGTATTCCGGTGGTTCGTAGAGTCATAGGAGACATGGATTTGGATGCGGAGATGGAAAAACTTGGCATTGAGCATCCTCGTTCACCAACCGCTGAAGAGTTGTCAGATTTGATTTCAGAAATGGACGAACCTGAACCTATCATGTCTCAGGTTTCTACCGATCCTATCGCCGAAGCCTGGTTACAGCGATTGATGCGAATTGCGGTGCGAAAGTTTGGAGTCACAGCGATTCCGATTGAGGTTATTGACAGTGCGGCCTGTGAGCAACTTGAGCGATCTGGCATGGAACTGGAACTCTGGTTAGAAGGTATGTGGAGACTTGGCAAACTGGTGAAAGTACACGGTGGTGGCCGCTTTGGATATGGCCCAAGTCCCCGCTGGCTAGAGGCGGATTAAGCCTCAAAAAATACTCATTTTGGCCGTTATTCATACCGGCGCTGGTTTTCAGCAATAAATGGGGTACTGCGAGACGAAATACGTGAGCACCTCACGCGCACGCGAGGGCAACAATTGAATAGAGTCGTCAGTACCGAACGCCTGAGTGGTTAACATGAATAGTCATGACAAGAATTTGAACAGTGCCCGCGTACGGGGCGTTTCCTTGGTTGTATTGATGCTGGCTTCGCTTTTCGTTGCGATGGTCCCAGCAGTCACTGCAAGTCACGTTGAAACATACTCTGTACAGCGAAATCCAGTCGACATCGCCTCCGGGGATTTAGATTGTGATGGAGATGCAGATATCGTATCAGCCAGCGAAATGGGGATGTTAATTTCCGTCCTGTATAACGAGGACGGAGATTTCTCTGACCGAGAAGACATCTGGGTTTCAGCAAACACATCACGCCGTGCGTTTTGGTTTGACTTGGCGGATGCCAACGATGTTGAAATCGGAGATATTGATGGTGACGGAGCCAATGATTTGATTTTCTTCCGCCAGAATGTCTGGGTGGCTAGTTCAACCACACCTCCCCTCGGTAACATGACCATCATGTGGGGCGATTGTAATGAAAGAGTCGAGCAATGGACTCGATCCCCTGCAATTTCCGTCTCTCCAAGATTGTATGGTATGGAGGTCACCGATATCAACGATGACGGCAATGACGACATCGTCGGCCTCTTCTTGGATGAAACCATCACCAACATGGAAGTCATGGTCATGCGTGGGCCAAACCCCACACAGCAAACCAGTCAATCAACCACTCAAATTCCGTTGACACATGGTTTCTTCTATGACATGGCCATTGGTAACTGGGGCGAAACCGTCACCGGTGGAGGTATCCCAGGAGGACAAGGTGATTGTGAAGATCAGGATATTTGGCTGATGACAGCTCCCCCATATAATGGTCCACAAACTGGATTCAGTGCGGGTAATTGGGACAACGTCACCGTTCTCGAATACAACTGTGTAACCAATCAATACGAGAATCCAACCGGTGGTACCAATCAGAATACACACAAGTTTGCTCTCAACGAAAACTCTGATGCAAACGGTATGGACATCGCTGATACAGACGGCGATGGCGTCATCGATATGGTTGCTATTGGACAAGGCTGGGAACAGAACGTGTCCTATGCAACCCGCAGTAGTGTTGGGGGCCAATGGTCCACAAACAATTATGCCGGGATAGGAGAGTTTGTTGCTGCCGATGTTACGATTGCTGACATCAATGGTGACGGTAACATGGACTTCCTCGTTCCGACCATGTTGACGGTTTCAACGGTCAACAGTGCTGGTGCAGGTCAGCAACAGCAACTGAACACAGACAACTTGGTGGACATCAACACAGTCAATATCATCCTCAACGATGGCAGTGGAAACTACCTATCACCACAAACTTTCGATGTTGGGCGTCGACCAACCATGGTGATCGCTGACCAATTCAGTGGCGGAGCCAACAGCGCTCTTGATTTGGCTGTAGGTCAGCGTGATTACTCTTTCACATACGGCAATGGTGCCATGTGGATTGATTCAAAGGGATGGGCAGGTGCTCAAGACACACTTTCGATTGTTGAACTTGATTCAGAAGATGTGGGAATCGGTGGTGTCACCGTTTATCCCGCTGCTTATGATTTCGAAGACCGAGAAATGAAGATTGGTGCAGGTACCCGTAACGTAAACGTCACAGTCCGAAACACAGGACTCCAGTCAATTTCTGGTTCAGTTGATGTCGACGTCTCAGTGAAGGAAGTTGTTGGTGGAACCGACACCGTGGTGTATGCCAACGATTTCGATACAGCACCTACTGGTAGCTGTTCCAGCTGCAACATGGTCGGCGTATCGTACTCCGGTGAAGTCTCAGGTTCCTATTGGCACGTCGAAGATGGCAACAACAACACTGGAAACGGAGGCGAATATGAAGCCGATACCAATCCTACAGATTACATGTGGGCTGGAGCAATTGTCACCAACACATCTGGTGATGGTGATGAGGAGTCAGGATATATGTCATGGTGGGACGAAGGCCTCATCATTGAGAATGTAGACCTTTCAGGTGCCGACTCTGCTTCAATGGATCTCGACATGATGTGCATGGTTCAATACAGCATGATTTACTTTTCATCAACTGGAATTGCCAACCGAATCATCTACGACGATTCTTGCAATATTGATGTATACAGTGAGTCCCAAGGATGGACAAGTGTGGATTACACCGGTGGATACGATTACGATCGTTACATCCATCTGGCCAATGGTTACTATCCAGAATTCACGGTATCTAATTCGGCATACTGTTGCTTCGTTAATCCATGGGATCGCCTTGCAGGAGAGTCTGCAATTGACTTGACCGCTTGGGCTGGCGAGGAAATCGACATTCGCTTCCGCTTCCGCTCCGGACACTCTGGAAGCGTCGGCAACGACAACGCCTCTTACAACACTGAATGGGACGGATTCGCGATTGACAATATTACAATCAACAAGACAGTGACTCAATTTGGAAGTAACGTTCAGAACGTAAACCAGCAATTGTCCCTGACTTCACTCGCACCTGGTGATGAGCAAGTTGTTACCTTGCAAGCGAATTTCGTCAATGGGACGACCTACATCATTGAGAGTGAGTTGTCAAGTACATCTGGTTTCCAGAATGGTGATGACACCAATGACGACAGTCGATGGAGAACTACAGTGAAGAATTTGTTTGATCCTTCAGTGGAAGAAATCACATCATTCGAAAAGAATGCGCTTTACGCGTCGGGTACTTACCCAATCGATGTGATGGTGAAGAACGTTGGAAATACTGTTGTTGATTTCGACACAGTAGCTACCATTTACTCCGCTACACCAAATGATTTGTTAATCGAAAATTTCGAAGGTACCTCTGGGTACTCCTTCGGTGATGATGGTGACTCCTTCGGTGTTGTAATAGACGATACAGACTCAACCATCAACAACGCGATCGTACCGAACAACCGTCCGGTCTTCGGCTCCAGCGCATACTGGTTCGGCCACCCTGACGATGGATATGGGGACGATTGGGATGAAGAGATGACACTGCAGACTATTGATTTGACTCAGAATACGGCGGATTTCGTCTACCTCAATTTCGATTACTTTGCAGAATCTGATTACATCACGGATGGTGATGGGGACATCCTCGCCGTCCAAGATTACGGGATTCTCGAAGTGGAATGGCGAAAGGGAGGAGATGTCTACAATGGAACTGTCATTGGCAACTGGAATGACTACAACGAAAATGGAGTCCAGTACAATGACACTTGCGAAGACATTGATGATGACGGTTCATTCGACGAAACAGAACAAATAGGAGATTTCGGCTACGAGGTCTTCTTTGACTCAGAAGGAATTTCGAAGGGAGTAACTCTGGATCTTACGCACCTGTTCGTTCTCAACACCACTTCTTTGGACAGTCGTGATTGGGATTACAATTGCACAGATTTGTCCGGAACTGAAGCTACTGTTTCATTCAAGTTCCAGTCGAATGGCGACGGTGTGAATGGTAACAGCGGTCTGGCTGGATGGGCGATTGAAAATATCTCAGTCCGTGAATATGTTTTCACTTATGTGACTGAGTATTCTACATCCGTCTCGGGCCTTGACTCACAGGAAACCCAAGAAGTCAACGTAGGAAACCATGACTTCTCACAAGGTATTTTCCGAATTGATGCCATGACCCATTACGACAACCAAACCCAAGGAACCGCATGGTATAACCACAAGGAAGTGAATTTGGCGAACAACGTCAGTCGTTTGATTTTCGAAGTTGCCAGTGTGGATGTGCAACTGTTGCGTCCAGATGTTTTGTCTTGTGTGACCGAGAACTCGATCGGTTGTGTTTATCCAAGTGATTCTGTGGAAGACCACGCCTTCTCGATGGATTTGATTAACGGTGTCCTTGATGGAGATTACAACATCAAATTGACCGTTACGGATACGAGTACCGGCTCAGTAGTCTATGATGAAACAAGTGATGAAGGTCAGATGTCTTTGATTGCGCATGAGCGCAACACAGCCACCTGGGCTGCTGTTTCTCCCTCTGGCGGGAATGGTTGGACAGATGGTACAGAGTACCACTTCCGCTTCCATGCTGAATTGGTCGATGATGGTACAAGCTCTGGCAACACCTGGGATTTCAACATCACCATGGTCGACGATGTCGATGTCGCAATTTTGACAGGGCACAACGATCAGCAGCGATTGACAAATGTGATTGAGGACCTAGATGCGATGGGAATGACCTACACGCAATTCTCCTCATCAGACTGGGACCGATATATCACTCCAACTTGGATGAATCATTACAGCAAGATTCTGTTGCCTTGGCAAGTTGCTCCATTCTACGAAACCTACTACGAAGAATTGGCAGCAGATGGTAGTGGGGGTGTATCCCCAATGGATGTCATCATCAACCGTATGCGGGCAGGTGCTACTCTACAAGTGCACTTGGGGCCTTACAATGCGGAATACGAGCAGCCGAACGTCATGCCTTACGACATGAATGTGGTCAACCGTGACTCCGATCGTGTCACACACCCGGACACCATGGTCATGGATTGGCATCACCCGTTGCTGCAGGATGTGAATCCTGTTGCCTTTATCTCCTTCAATGGTGGAGATCACGTGGCGAAGTCGACATTGATTACTACTCAACCAGACAGCGACAATATTCCACAAATCTGTGGAGGTCAGATTTCGGCACCTCTCGGTACGTTCCACAGCCTGATTAACGATGCATCAGATCCGACTGCATCCTTGTTGGCCACTTGCGCTGTAGAAAATGGTGGTATGATTATCACCACCATCGATGTTGAAAACTCGCAAGTCTCGGATGATTACGGTACCGTTGGCAAGCCTATGCTATCCAATCTGCTCGGCCACCATGTCGGACAATATCCGCTGAACTTCGGTCCAGCAGGGGACGGCTTTGACTTGACCATCAACGGTGAAAGCATGACTTGGGATAGCCAACTTGGACAATATGAGACATTGTACATGAAGAGCGATGCAGAACTTGAATTCGGCTTCACTTCAGATGTATCCAGTTTGGATGCAGATTGGGAATTGCGACCTGTCGCGGGAACGACTGCAACCAATTGGGATGGTAATCCGCTCCAAGATGGAGAAAGTGATCACAGAGAAGAAGACACACACATCGCAGACTTCTGTGTACTCGATGCACAGAGCTCAACCCTGTGCAAGCAGGAGGCACGCTGGGTAGTGACCTTGTTCCTACACACTCCTGAAGGACACACAAGAATCGCCAGTATCATGCTGGAAACCAACGATGCCCTAGCGGACGAGTACTCTCCGTTGCCATCGTTCTCAATCATCGACCGCCTTGAATACCGCGGACAGATTGATCCGCATGGTATCAAGGAATCTGGTGGCCAGGAGTGGGACATCAACCTGATTCGATTGGGCCCGACTGGTGACTTGACTGTTCACTTCGATGCATCGAACTCTTCGGATGGCGATGCGACCGATGGCACAAATGGAATCAAGACCTACATTTGGAAGATCTTCCTTGACACCGCTTGGGACAACCCAGGTGGTGCACCACAGAGCGGTAAGACAACCGAGATTTCAAGTTCAGTCAGTCACACCTTCACCCACCGATTCCAGAATATCACGGTGGACCCAAATACTGGATTCGAAGGTTCATTGATTCGAATTGAATTGACTGTTGTTGACCAGGCTGACAAGCCGAGCACTTACGATGACCGATACAAGATGTACTTCGTTGTCGTTGGTGAAGGATACGGTGACGACGAGCCTGTGGTTGACTTCACCAACCCTGCACCTGGAAGTTCACAGACGGATGATACGCTGTACGTGAATGGTAGCATTACATCGGGTTCAGAAAATGGAGATGTTATGATTGAGGTTGCATTGGATGAAGCGACACTCGACCTACTTCCATCACAGAAGTTCCCGAAGAAGACCGCTGGTGAATATGACAGCACAGTAAGTCTAGCTGACGGTGCTGAATTCAGCCTGTCTCTGGATATTGCAGACTTGTACGATGAAAACGGTTCGACTCAAACCATCTGGATTAAGATTACAGAAGGTGATGGTTCACGCTGGACGATTTACAAATCGATCGACGTCAACCTAGTACCAAGAGAAGCAGAATCCGAAAATAACGGTGAAGAACCTGAGCCCGAAACTTCGGGTGAAGAAGGTGGTCTAGGTGCAGGTCTATTGTACGCTGGAATCGCAGCCTTTGTGCTTCTACTGATCGTTATTGTGACGTTGCTAGTTGTACGTGGTCGTGGTGCTGATTCAGGAGTAGCAGATGCTGGTGCATTCGGTGGCGAAGTCGCTCAGATGGACCCAGTCGAAGCCTATGTACAGCAATTGGTTGCTCAAGGTTACCCAGAGGAAACTGCGAGGGCTTACGCCCAGCAGTATTACGCTCAAGCATCTCAACAACAGGGATGACGAGCCGACGACGGAGACGTCGAGGGGGTACTACCCCCTCGGCGAATCTCTGAGACTCTGGACGCGGGTTAATGAAGTAGAAACTGGCGCCATGCATCATGGACTCAGGTGAGGACTGGAAGGTCGCAGATATTTCACTCGCAGATGATGGTGCGCGTCGCGTTGATTGGGCACGTTCACGAATGCCGGTTTTGGCACGACTCCGCGATGAAGCAATCCAAACTCAACCTCTTGCGGGGATGACTGTTGCCGGTTGCCTCCACGTTACCAAAGAGACCGCTGTGTTGATTGAGACCCTCAAAGCCGCAGGCGCCAAAGTCTCATGGTCAGGGTGTAATCCACTTTCCACACAAGACGATGTTGCAGCATGGTTGGCCCGCGAGGGGTACTCAGTCTATGCATGGCATGGACAAAGTGTCGAGGATTTCTACTGGTGTATTGATCGAACCATTGAGGCAAATCCGACCCTGACATTGGATGATGGAGCGGATTTGATTGTTCGAATTCATGGGGAAATGTCAGATTATGCTGCAGGAGTAATCGGTGGAACTGAAGAGACCACTACAGGGGTTCATCGTCTCCGAGCAATGGGGGATGCGGGACAACTTCGCTACCCTGTCATTGCCGTCAATGATGCTGTAACAAAATGGGATTTTGATAATGTATACGGGACTGGGCAGTCTACGATTGATGGTATCGTACGTGCAACATCCGTGTTGATTGCAGGCAAGACATTCGTGATTGCTGGTTATGGGCACTGTGGACGCGGCTTGGCTATGCGAGCCCGTGGGATGGGTGCAAATGTGGTGATCACTGAAATCGACCCACTCCCAGCACTGCGTGCTGTCATGGACGGATTCCGTGTGATGCGGATGGATGATGCAGCATCAGAAGGCGATATTTTCTGTACTGCAACTGGAATGAAAGATGTAATCGTTGATCGTCACTTTGCAGTCATGAAGAATGGGGCAATTGTATGCAATACAGGACACTACGACTGTGAAATCAATATTGGAAATTTAGAATCACAATCTACGAGTGTGCGAACGATTCGTGCTGATAATGAGGAATTTACCATGCAAGATGGGCGCCAAATTTTCTTGCTTGCTCGCGGACGTCTTGTCAATTTAGCCGCGGCAGAAGGGCACCCCTCTGAAGTCATGGATATGAGCTTCGCCAATCAATATCTTGCGCTGTGTCGTCTGGCCGCAGAAGGCAGTGAAATGGATCCGGTCGTCCATGATATTACCACAGAGCAAGATCAACAATTGGCCATCAAGAAATTGGCTACGTTAGGCTTCGAAATCGATTCACTGACACATGAACAAATTGCGTATCACTCCGACTATACCGCTGGAACGTGAAGGAAAACCGCTATTCTTCTTCACCGATTTCAGATAGGTCAAACGACGTCCAATAGGGCAACTTCATTTCCCAGCGCTTGGAAATTTGCTCATCATTTTCGACAATTTTTTCTAATCGCTGACGGAATGCGACAGGGTAATCCTTGTTCATAACAGTACGATACAATTTGGATTCACGAATTTTCTCCGGAATACAGACCTTTCCAGATGACGCTTCTACCTCAATCGCACGCCACAAGTCGAGTACGGGTCGGTTACGCTTGTCAGTGATTGTAATTGAGATTCTTCGAACCCATAAGATTGAGGCGTATACAAGTAGGAAGGCCGCACACATCCCCCATGTATGCTTAGGCATGAACATCTGCAAGGCCAAGGCCTCCCAAATGACCAGGGGGCCAGCTAGCATGAAGAAAGTGAACTTCTCTGAACCAGGTTTCAGGTTGCGCATACCGTCAATGTCTTTCCATGTAGCATGATCAGGATTTTGAGGCTTGAATACATCGATTTTCTCCATTTCATAATATCGACTTATGGTTTGGTTCATCCGCTCGACACGGAACAACTGCTCACGTGGCATCTCATCCATCCCATGGGCAACAACAGCTTCCAGTCGTTCGCTGGCCTCAGCGTAGAATCCCATTCGAATCAACAATGCCGCTTGCTCAATCACAGGTGTTGTATCGCTCGGGAATTCAGCACGGAAATCTTCCCACCATTGTAGCACCTCTTCTGAAAGACCCAGATGTTGTGTGGCCAAAATTGCACCTCGGAACCAAGCTCCACGATGTCTAGGGTCCAAGGTGATGATTTTCTTCGCCAATGTCCAACCCTTGGCAGCCTCAGCCAAGGTTGGATCGATTCGGTAGGAACCATCACGTCGCCGTTCTGGCAAGCCAAGTTCTAACAAAGCCCAAAGTGCATCCACACATTCAGGATCCTGTTCAACAACTTCGGTGGCCTTGATCATGGCTGCTGCCCGATTTCCTCCTTTGATGTATTTCTCAAGTTCATCGAGCATCGCTGGAATCCCCTCATCCAAAAGGGGGACGGCGGCCTCGATTGGCGGACTCATATGAGTGCCTCGGTCGACTCGTCAAATGAATACTCCGCGTGAGGTTTCAGCGACGGTTGCTTCCACCCTTGCTTTTCGGACCCCAACCTCCAGGTCCTCTTGAATCACGGCGTTTTGGTTTACGGTCATTGCTTCCCTTGTATTCACGGCGTGGGGGTCGATTTGAGTCAGGTCGCTGATTACGTGAATCATTGCGATCCCCGCCTTGGTTTTCTCTTCGGGGCCCACCTTCACGTCGGTCTCCACCACGATTGTCTCGGCGATCTCCACCACGATTGTCTCGGCGATCTCCGCCGCCTCGGTATCCACCGCCGCCTCCGCGTCGGTCTCCACCACCTCGGTCTCCACCACGATTGTCTCGGCGATCTCCGCCACCTCGGTATCCACCGCCGCCTCCGCGTCGGTCTCCACCACGATTGTCTCGGCGATCTCCGCCACCTCGGTATCCACCGCCGCCTCCGCGTCGGTCTCCACCACGATTGTCCCGGCGATCTCCGCCA
>Ga0163179_10002614_pt1 | contig 12471 bp, 17 predicted proteins | sample AtlANTMetagenome_FD_109643 | JGI IMG/M metagenome (GOLD analysis project Ga0163179, IMG submission 109643) | Marine eukaryotic phytoplankton communities from the Atlantic Ocean - Atlantic ANT 2 Metagenome | ecosystem: Environmental > Aquatic > Marine > Oceanic | place: North Atlantic Ocean...
CGGAGACGATACGACCTTGAAGATGACCTTTGTTGTGTACTGACATAGTATGCACTGGAATGTGTGGCTGGACTAGTTCCACTGGTTAGAGTCCAAAAGGTAGACCAGGGCTTGCACCTGGCTAAAGGGTCTATGCCTCTACCACAGCCTTATCAACATCTTTAAGAAGTTTCAAAGGTTGGCAATTACCTTTATGTAGTTCTTTAACTATGCGAACAAATTCTTCCCAAGGAATCCAAGAAGAAGGATTATTCACATACATAGGAGCATGCCATTGAACTTCATATGTCGTTGGTTCACCAGCTAATCCAATGTTTCCATATATTCCAAATTCAGTAGGAAGTATGGTCACTATGGAAGCTCTAACTAAACCATCGTCATAGTGAAGACGAAAGGTATTTGTATCACCTTGCTTGGTAAACATGAAATGGCTTGGACATACATGTTCAATAGATTCATAACATCTATATGAAACACATTTGTTAGAACCATTTACAGGCCAATAAGATAATTTAGTCATGACAAAGCATGCTAAGGACAAGTAAGAAAGCCCTACTAGCAGTACTAGTAAGGCAATCAGTTCTAATTAACATCAGTTGGATAACCATAATCATTACAGAAATTGATATGATTCTGGTGTAAGTGTTCAGGCCAGTCATGAGTAAGGCACTGTTGAGCAGTAGCCGTTTCAACTAGATGACCAATCACAGATGGGATGCCTATAAAGAAAGCTGCAGTAGCAGCTACTGATAAAACAGTTTTATAAGGGGTAGGCATGAGTTGATTTTGAAGGACACCACCAATAGCCCCCTTAGCAATACTAAGGAGGCAGGTGGGTATCAACTATGCAACTTTCTTGACCTTAAGGTCTTTCAGTATCTTCTTAGCCTTTGGAGGACTGACACGTATCACATCTGCAACACGGTTACGAATGCGACCAGTAGTGTGCTTAGGGTCTTCACAAAAGTCTCCCATAACATGGAAAGATTTGCTGATAGCGGATTGTATACGGTTCATGCTGAACACGATATAGGACACCACCAATAGCCTCATCAGCAGTACTGACAAGGCTTCTAATAGATTACAGTTCTATCCGAACAATATTCGAGCGAGATTCTCTCCCCAATTTCGGGCACGATTGTGGAAAAAGGGGCTAAATCTGTGGAAAAACAGGGTATTTTCAGGGAAAAAGCCCCATCAGCAGCACTGACAGGGCCTTGGAGGGAGTTAAGCAGGGATTAAATGCTGGCTATAGAACTTCCGAGCGTCATTACGGGACATAAGTTGGTTATATCCTTGGTACTCGGAGCTATGAGACTTAGCAATCAATTGGACAGGAGCTGTCTTATCCCCATCCTGAACGAGGAAGGTGAAAGTGTAACGCTTAGTCCAAAGAATGTGTGCTGAAACTTCCATTGTCTTGTTGTAAAGGACAACTCGAAAAGCCTCACTAGCAGAACTAGCAAGGCGAATCGAATTACATCTAACGAACTGGAACGTATGAGTGCCAAGAGCCGCTGGTGTGGTGAGTGTAAACAGCCATTCCTATGCAGAAAACTGCGAATGGAATTGGATGCTCCTCAATAAACCAAGCGATAGCAGCGAAGATGCGTGTCATGGGGAAACTCCATAGGTAAGTGGTACACCTTTCTTTTTTTCTATACAGATGTATAGTCGGGAAGGTGGTGGGAGACTAGTCAGCAAATTTTGTTCCCTATTTGAGATATACACGGACCTTCTTTTAAACAAAAAGTCAATTTTGTACTGAGATTCCCCAATTAGCCCAACAATGGAGCCAAAAGCCGCTTAGATATTTTTAATCTTTACAATTAGTAACTTATCTTTTAAGTGAAGTCTTGATTTTTCTTAATATTGCCTTCGCCTACGCTTGATTCTTTTTGATTCTTGTATTTTGCCGCAACTTTAGTCGCTTTTTCAAATGCTTCTTGGTCTGGAAGCTTAAATGCTAGTTGTGTTTTTGAATCATCTACAAAAGTACGGACAACGAAAGGATCTTCACCACCATCAAGCATTTTTTCTGCTTTAGATTTGATGGATTGCATCGCTTCTATCTTTTTTACTCTGTCCTTGTCATCCATTGGACTTTCTTTGACATTATCTACTCATCATAATGCCTATATTTCTTGGATTTACCAAGAATAGAATACGGATAAGGAAATAAAAGAACGATAAGCTGATATGGCTGTTTCGACTGCAGACTTCTACGCATATGCTCAAGCTACTGGTACAGAAGTTCCAAGTAGTAAAAAAGAACAAGCAAAGATTGCTCCTGCAGTTCATCAATGGCGTAGATCACAAATAAAACAACAACGACAAGAGAATCAACCTGATTTAGGAGATGTTGTTGCTTGGACAGGTTTAGGTGCTGGAACTTTAGCTGCTGCGTTTCTACGAGATCCAAGTCGTGCTAGACAAGTTAGAGATAAAGTAGGTCAATTAAAACAACAGACTCTTAAGTTAAGAGATGACTTAGAAAGCAAGATACAAAGAGATCCTTCTTCTGGTACAGATACAAGTGCAACGATTGATACGTCTGCACAGGTAACACCTAAACAAAATGTTCAAACTTTAATAGATAAAGTTCAACCATCAACAAGTCAATCAGCTTTAGAGAAATTACAAGCTCAAGGTATTCCTGAATTTGAATCTACTGCAAGAATTCAAGCTTATGCAACAACAGGAAATCAAAATTTCTTAGAACCTTCTTTTAATGCTAATACTCTTCCTTCAGGATTAGAAGGTTTTAGATCAGCATTAGGATTAAAGAATATTCAAATTAATGAAAAGAATCAAATAATTGGTGGTGACTTAATGAACCCAACAGGTGAAGTGCCTCGTTCATTAAGAGATTCTGCTAAACAAACAATTGATGGTGAAGCATATGATGCAGGAGTAAGACAACTTGAATCTGAAGGTGCTCCTGAAGGAGGTTATGCTGTTACTAGAAGTATGCCCGTATCTGGAGCTGGTATTTCTCAAACAGACCCAGAAGCATATACAAAAGCAGCAAGACAAGGACAAAAACCTCAACAAGTTGCTGGAGAACAATACAGAATAGCTAATGAAGAATTTTCAAGACAATGGGACTCATTAGCACAAGAAGGGTATGTAGAACCTCGTACTATAAATCGTGTTGTAGAGCCAACTGAATTAGATTTAGAAGTACGAAATGAATTAAGAAATAGCGATGGAATAGTTATTGAACCAGCAGTTACATATGGTGAAAAATTATTAAAAGAAGATCCTGCATCTTACGCTTTATTATCTCAAGGAACTTCAGTTAGACTTGATGCTCCTTATCAATTAAATAAGGCAAAAGATTTAGAACTTGTTAAACAAAATGCTTTTACTCCAGAAGGTGCAGTTATTAATCCTGAATTAATTAATGAATGGAAAGGTAAGTATGATCCTACTTCAGAAAGATTACAAGGTTTACATAAAACAGTTTTTGGAAAAATAACATCTGATGATGCTTTCGTTAGTTCAGAATTATCTTTAAGCGATAGATTACTTGAACCATTAAAAGGTGAAGTTGTAACTCCTAGAAGAGGAGCTGGATCACAAAAAGGACAACAAGTTGGAGGAATGGTTACTCCTTATGTTTCTGAACCTATTTACAATTTACAATATGTTCCTGATCAATATTCAAAACATAATATGATGAAAGTAGTTGCTATAGGTAACTTAGGACAATACGATTTAACTAATATAAAAAATTTACAGGGCATAGAAGTATTAGGAAAAACTGGTAATAACTTTGATGAAATCGTTAGTCAACCAATGACAATGTGGAAAGAAATAAAAGGTCAAAAACCTATAGGAACAACTTCATCAGGAAAACAAGTAGTTTGGGCAACTCCAGAAACAGTACAAGCTCCTCTACAAGTTCAAAAATATAGTCCTACAGGAGAATTTTTAGAAGAAGTTCAAGGGAAGATAAATCGACTTGAAATAAAAGATACTTTAGAACAAATAAAACAACAAGGTATAGCAGAAAATGCAGCTGCAAATACTGTGAGAGCACAAGTACCAAAAGGAGGTTTACCTAAGCAAGAGCTATCAAATCTTATTGCTCAAACATCTAAGCAAACAGGTATTAATCCAAATTTAATTGTTGAACGATTACGTACAGGTGGAGAAGCAGATACTAGTTCAATAGGTTTAGCAAAACAATTACAAAGTAGATTACTTTCTGAGAAACAAATAAAACTACCAGTTTTAGATTCTTATCAATCTTACGATTTTATAGATAATATTATTGGATTCCCAAAAGATCAAATGGGAAAAAGAAGAGCAGTGACTAAAGATAAGCTGGGAGGTCTTAAACCAATAAGTGAAAAAAATCTTCATCTTTTAAAACAATTAGGTTTGCAAGATTATGATCCAAAAACAAAAACTAGAAAATATACATCAAAAGTTTCTGATCCTGCTTTATCAAGAATTCCGAAAGGAGCACCTAGTTTAAATATTGTAGATAGCCCTAAAAAAACTACGTCTAGTTATGACAGAAACTATGAGCGTGTTGGATGGGAAGACGATGATGTTATAAAAGTCTACGATAATGCAAATGACTTTTTAGCTAACTATCAAGGAAATACGCAATTAGGACAAGCAAGTTTAAATCCCCCTGGATTACAAACAAATATAAAAATAGATAAAACAGGTACGTCTGGAGAAATGAGGAAGATAAGGAATCAACTAGGCAAAATGAGTAATCAAAAAGATTTAAGATTTAACGAATCATCACAACCTGTAAGAACAAATATACTTGCTAATGACCAGTGGATTCAAGAAGGTTCTAACCCTACAATAGATAAAGCTACTGGTTTAAGTGTTTTGGAAAATATGACTTCTCCTGAAGTACAACTTTCTGAAAGTACTTATGCTGATGCTCAAGCGTTAGCTCAACAAGCACTTAGAAGACAGTCAAGAAGAAGAGGTAGAAACTGATGGCTGAAAAGAAAAAGAAAACCAAAAAGAAAAAGGAGTGGATAGGTAGTGCTATCAATTCCCCTGGTGCTTTTACAGCTAAGGCTAAAAAGAAAGGAATAACATCTGCACAGCTTCAAGAAAACGTTCTATCGAATCCAGATGATTACGACGAGAAAACTTTGAAGCAAGCAAACTTACGTAAAACTTTAGTAAAATTACAAAAGAATAAAAAAACTAAAAAAGAATGAAAGATCATAGGTTAGAACTTGGACGCTACATGCGTAACCCTTTTAATGAACAAGGGAAGATACCAAAGAAATTAGACTTTCATGAATTATTTGAATCAAAGACAAGAGATGGTGAATACCCTTGGAACCCTTCTCGTTTTGATTTTAAAGACTTATTAAAACGAGCACAAAGTAAAAAAGTTACTTTAAACCCTGATTTGAACTTTGTAGGAAACACTCCTTTCTTTGATCCTGCACAACCTTCAGAAGGTAGTTATGAAATGTTTGAAGGTCTTGGAAGATTTAAACGTAATGAAGATTATAACTTTGAAGCAGGTAGAGCAAATATCAGACAAAGCCCTCAACAGCAACCAGACTTTAATCCAATGTGGATTGAAGCTTATAACTTAAGTCCAACAATAAATCCTGGAGATTCTGTATCTAACCCAATGCCTAGAATGAGTAATCCTGATCCTAATGGTTATCTCATGCAAGTAGCTGCACAAAGAGCAGAAAGCGAATACGAAGGGAAAATGAATGTAGCAGCTTTATTACAAGGTCAAGCAAGTGTTACAAGTAAGAAGGCTAAAGGAGAAGAAAAAACTGGTAGTAAAGTAGAAGGAACTGGTTAAGAATATGGTCGCTTCTATCTTTCCAAAATTTATTTATGCAGGTAGAAGTCCTGTTACCAAGCAATTGATTAAATCATCAATTCCTGGTGCAGCCATATCAAGTGCAGCGACTCTTTTATTTACAGGTAATCCTATTGCAGCTGGAGCAGTAGGTATTGCTGATTTAGTTGGAAGTGCAGGTATAGCTCGTGGATTACATGGGACGAAATGGGGAGGAGGACAGATGTTACGTACAGTTAAAAAAAATTCTCCTACTTCAACATCTATAGGACCTGAATTTTATCAAACAAGCTTGCCACAAAACATAGGAATTATGGGTACAAGTTTTCTTGCACCAACGATAGAAAGATTACCAATATTTGCAGGACAAAAAAATGTGCAACAACAACAATTAGCACAGATGAAATATATGAATGATTTAGATCCGATAACTTCTAACGATACTTTATATCAATTACAAGGTGTACCAATGAGGGAAGTCTGATGCAGTTCCCTAGATGGTTAGCTCAAGCAGGACAAGATATAAAAGAAGGAGGAAGAGTAGGTGATTTAGTTCAAGCTCAATTAGATTTGAGTGGAACAGCAAGAGATAATCGTCATACTGTTTTACCAATTTCAGGTGGTAGAGATTTTTGGAAAACATTAGGCGAAGGAATGGTCGTTGAAGATCCAAAGACAAAAAAGCAAATACAAACAGAACCAATCACTATAAAAAAACCTCTTAAGTTTGCAGGTGCTCTTGCAGCTAGAGGTATGACTGATATGGGGTATGACTCAACTCGTCATATCTGGTGGAGACATAATCATCCAATGGCTATCTTGGATCGTGTACAAGGAGCTGTTATAGGTGATCAATTATCTGCATATACTCCTGCACAAAGATCTGCGATTACTTTGGCAAGTATCGGTGCTCCAGCAGCAGCTTCTTTAGGTGTTTGGGACGCAACGAATCCAGGTGAATTATTTAGACCAAAAGGTTATGCACAAAGTTATGCAGAAACAGGTTCAGATGATAGACGTAAGACTGCACAGCCAGGTGTTGAGTTTGTAGAACGCATGGTATTAGGTAGACGTGGTAGACCTTTGAATTATGAGACTGCTAAACAAGATCTTCCTAATTTAACAAGATTAGAATATGGCAATTTCATTAAAGATCATTGGCAGAACAAAGGTTTAACAGGTATGGGTTTAGTGAAAGGAAGCATGAGAAATTTAGAAGGTAATCCTGAAGTGAGAATTATTGGATTCCCAGTAGGGTTACAAGCAGTAGGTGCAGCGACAGGTGGATTGTTAGCTGCTAAACAAGCATTAAAGAGTGGAGAAAATACAGGAGTTAATCGTGCAACAGGTGCAGCCGTTCCAAGACGAGCTAGAACAGTTGCATTAAGAGGTGGTTTAGGTGCATTAGGAGGTATTGCTGCAGGTAAACTTTCTAATATGGTTCTTGCCTCTGCTACAAAGCCAAAGTATCCAACAACCCTTGAATATTAGGCTGATAAAATAAACAGAGGAGATCTCAAATAAGTAAATCAAATGGTCATAGCAGATCCGTGGGGTGCAGGAACAATACCAAATACAGGCGCAGGAGTTATTGCTGACCCTTGGATGGCTGAAGCTGTTACAGGACAAGATCCAAGATTGTGGTTAGATAAAAAGATGCGTTCTTTAATGCATCCTGCAAATCCTATTAGAACAAGAGCACAACAGTTTGGTGCAGGTGTTTTACAAGGTTCAAATCTAGGACCTGGACAAACTGGTTTATCTGCAGTACCAAATGCTTTTGGAGCTAATAAATTACCTTTAGCAAGTCCTTTTTCAAAAGCTGCAAGATGGGGTACAAGATTTGGTAAAGCTATACCTTATATGCCAGCTGTTGGAAACTTGATGGAAGGAGATTTACCTGGAGCAGGTTTATCCGCTGGTGGTGCAATGTTAGGAGGAGCTATAGGTAGTGTTGTACCTGGAATAGGAACAGGAGCAGGAGCTATTGTTGGTGGAATGCTAGGAGAACCTGTTGGTAAAGGAGTAGGAAAATTAGCAGGAGGAATTGTAGGTGGTGTTACTGATTGGAGTGATCCTCTAAGTGGTAAAGATATAAGTCTTTTAGGTATTCCTCTTACACCTTATGCAAAAACAAAAAGTAAACAAAAGAAAGCATTAGCTTTAGCTGAGATGAGATTACCGCTTTATAATAAAATTGCTCAAGCAGAAACTCAAAGGAATATGGCTTTGAATAGTATGAATAATGCAGGTCAAATAATATCTAATGTTTATGGTACAAATCCATTTAGGTAATTAAATATGGCATATGGATACGCTACTGATAATTTTCTTCGTTATCCTTTGTTAGCTCAAGGAGGAAACAGAACCAATTTACATAATAGAGGTGGAAATCAAGCAGGGTATTCTTTTCAAGATTTATTAAACTCTGGAAAACAAGGAGGAACAAATTTTTGGAATTTCCTTTGGTCTGCAGATGATATGAAAATAGGGCCTGATGGAAAAGTAAAACCTACAACTGAAATTATACCTACTTGGGGAACTAATGCTGTTTTTCAAACACAAGATGATTTAAAAAATAATTTAAAACGAATGGGAGTAGTAACTGGATCAGGTTTAGATGCAGCAGCTGATGCAGCAGCTAAAGGACCTGATATGGGAGGATTTCACGACTACTGGAAAATGACTCCAAAAGAATGGTTAAAAATGCAAGGAGATGAAGCCAGAAAAGGTGTAGATCATATGCTTGGTTCACAACTTAAATACAATTTAGTGACAAAACAGATTCCTCAAATTGGTCGTCAAATTGGATTAGGTGGAGCACCATTTGAATATCAAGGTGCATTAGCTGATGCTAGAAATTCAACAGCTGTAACAATTGCAAGCAAAATGAATCCAGGTCCAAGAACTTATCTTCAACCATATAGAAGTTATTTTGGATAAAAGAAATAGATAAGATTAAAGGCATTAAACTAGTTAAGAGCTACTTAGATAGTCAGGTCGAATGAAAGTATGGCACTTGGGACATGGCAAAATCCATATGGAGCACAAGGAGGAGGACTACCTAGCTCAGGTAATCTTTCCATGTTTGGAGGAGGCGGTAGCATGGCATTAGGTCCTTGGATGTTTGCTTCAGCCGCTATAGGCGGTATTGGCTCATGGATGGGTGCTAGAGCACAAGCTGCAGGTATGAGAAATGCTGCGGCACAAAGTCGTGCTCAAGCTGCTGAAGATAGAGCACATAATGCTCTTATGCAACGTGAAGGTTTGAAGTGGGGATTAGGTAGAGATATTGATACTGCAAATCGTCAAGATATGTATGATCAAATTAGATTTAGAAGAGAGAAAGATGCAAAGAGATGGGCAGCAACAACATTAACTCCAATGATGGCAAAAGCCTCAATGGATGCAGAAAAAAGAAGAACAAGTTATCAAGCATTTGGTGCAGCTCCTAAAAGTTTACGAAGACAAAAAAGTTTTAATCGAGCTGTTCAATCAGGTTTTGGTCAAGGAAGTGTAGGTACAATGAGTACAACAACTCCTTGGGGTACACAACATAGTTTTCCAATTGCAAATCGTAAAGCTTTTATTCGAGCACAACAATTATTCGGAGCATAAATAATGGGTTGCCCAATACCAGGAATGAAAATATTACTCTCAGATGGGTCCAGCAAGCTCATTGAAGAGATAAAAGTAGGTGATGAGGTTGATACTCTTCATGAAAAAACTTTAAAGCGTGGACAACATAAAGTTACTGAAGTTGAAAAAGTTAAAACAGAGTTACTTTCATTAAATTTTTCAGGTCAATTCTTTAAATGTGCTCCTACACATCAATTTCATTTTGCAGATAAGAAAGAATGGGTTAAAGCTAAGGATTTAACTCAAGGAGATAAAGTTCTTTTATTAGATGGTGAAAAAGAATTTACTGAATTAGAAAAGATTAAAAAAGATACAGGTATACATTTAACAGTTGATGAAGCTCATACATTTATTTGTGATGGAATTTTATCTCATAACAAAGGAAATACAGTAGTAGAAGCTCCAGAGCCTCCACCTAAAGATGATAGTTTTGAAAAATACATGAACTATCAGTCTAAAAGAGACGATCAAAGAGGTTATGAAACTTGGTTAGGTAATGTTCAAGATTACGAAAGTAAAAAATCAAAGCAATCTGCAGGTAGAGCTAACTGGAATACATTCCAACAAAATGTAAAGGATAGAGTATCTTCTGGTTTAATTGATTACAACCAAGCTGCTTCACAGTTAAAAGATTACACAACTGAAAATTATTTAGCTGACGGTTCTATTCAAAGGCCAAGTGAAGATCCACGTAAGATGTGGAGAGAATCTGTTGACGATGATCCTGATACAGAACAGGACGAAACTTTTGTAGGTTGGCGACCTGACGAATTTACAGAGCTTCCTACTTACGATACTCCTGCAGAGTGGAAAGACTGGTCGCCTGTTGCTGATATGAGTACTCTAGATACTTGGTATCAGAATGATATTCTACCTGAACAAAGAACAGGAAAAATCAATAGAGCATATCAAGCTGTTTTAGGTAGAGATCCTACAGAAGATGAAATGACCAACACGCTAGGTTATTTCGGTAGTGATCCAGATTACAGTGCTCAGACCTTAAGAGGTGATCTACAGATAGGAAATGAGTATCGAGAGAAGTTTAATAAGAGTTACCAAGATAGCTATTTCGATAGCATGTATGGTGAAAGCTGGAATGAAACATTTACAGATGATCAAGGAGAAGAAAGAAGTAAACAGGTTAGAAAATTCAATATCCAGACAGGATTATCTCCTACATTCTCAGATAATACAAACTTAAAGAATGATATGGGAATTGACTTTGGAGATACTCCAACAAATCTTACAGGTTCTGCAGCTGAAATTGAGTTTGGTATTAGTCAACTAAGAGATAAGGAGAAAGCACTTTATACAGCTGGAATTAAGAACTTAGAAGGTAATATCCAGAAAGACTTACAGAAGCTTCAAAACAAGAGTAGAGAGAAGATTGCGAAGATAGATCAGAACACAAGTATGATGGGATTAATTGGTCATGCGTTTAGTTAAAAGATATAGCTTGCTATAATTATTTATAAATTGAGTATTTAAAAAATGACAGGATCAGTAACAGAACAACTAACAGGAGATGAATCTGTAGGTACAGGTACTGCTGATTTTGATGTAGATCAGTTCCAAGAACTACTTAACCGTCTAGAAGGTTCTAAAAAGCGTCAACAGCGTCAGAGATCAGTAGAAGGTCGTCGTGACATCTACGCTCAAGGTCTTGCTGGCATGATGGGTAACTTCTAAACCCACTCCTATAAAAATTTCTTAGAGTAGTTAAATGGCTGATACCCCTCCTTCATATAATAAAAAAGAAGATGATGATTGGTTTGATCTAGACAAATATAGACAAGCCGCTGGTGTCGCTTACGATTACTCTAAGAAGAAAATGGAGGATGCAGGTGATCAAGAAAGAAAGAGCGCAAGTCAAAGACAAGAGTTTAGTCAAAAAGACGAAGAAAGAGATCGGAAGCAAGCCCAATCAGCGTATAAGTATTGAGACGTTTAGTACTTGGCTTGACAACTTAGACTCTCCTACTCAGGAGTCTTTTCATGCTTTTTCAGAATCTAATTACTCTGTCATTGAGATTTATTTATATGCTCGATTCCTTGGTTATCAGGGAAGCATAACCGATTGTGATAGCTGGTTAAAAGCAACTTATACGAAGCCTGATCATCGTAAAAAATTACTTTACGAAATAGATCAGATGCAAGAAGATATACGTAAATTAAGAGCTGATGTCGAAGTAGGATCAGTTAAAAGAGATGCTGGTGTCGCACGTATTGCGTCAATGCAAAAAGAACTGCGAGGACACATTGATCAAGTTGATAAGTTTACGAATACAAAAGATAGAAAAGGACTTTTAATGGCTGGAGCAGATCGAGCTGTTAGAGAATTAATGTTTATTTTTAAAGATGATCCAATTGAAATCCCATTAGAAGAAGCAACAATGAGTGTCTGGGCAAGGATGCAACTAGAAGAATAAGTAGGGTTAAAATAGATTTATTAAATTGCGTATGTAGAAATGGGTGCTGGTAGAAGAAGATCCTCTGGTAGGAGGCCAACTAGACGACCTGTAAGAAGAGGAAGGCCAACACCAAGCCCTCAAAGAGATACAAGAAGGCCAGTTAGAGAAGGAAGAAGACCTGCACCAGATAGAGAAGAGAGAAGACCAGCCCCAAGAAGAGGTGGTGGTAGAAGAAGAAGAGATCCAAGAGAATTAATGAGAAGAAGAGCAATGATGAGAAGAAGAGCTATGGAAGCACGTAGAAGAAGAGGTGGTAGTAGAGGAGGAAGAAGATCACCAGGCCGTAGATCTTTTAGAGGAAGGAGATAGATATATGGCAAAGAAAAAAATGCCACCGCAGTTAGTTGAATATTTTAAAAATAAAAATGCTAAAAAAGAAGATGGCTCAAAAATGACAGATAAGGAAAAGCGTAAAGCTGCCTTAGAAACTGCACAGGAATATAAAAAACAAAAAGCAGAGAAAAAGTAATTAGTTATTATTAAAGTAATAGTTTGATTACTTCTTGTGCCTTCATATACTCATCTTGCTTATAGACGTAATGCAAAGGC
>Ga0163179_10002615_pt1 | contig 12469 bp, 8 predicted proteins | sample AtlANTMetagenome_FD_109643 | JGI IMG/M metagenome (GOLD analysis project Ga0163179, IMG submission 109643) | Marine eukaryotic phytoplankton communities from the Atlantic Ocean - Atlantic ANT 2 Metagenome | ecosystem: Environmental > Aquatic > Marine > Oceanic | place: North Atlantic Ocean...
ACTAGTGCTGCCAAAGGTTAAATCAATAGATGCATTATTTGAATTATTTGCTACAGAAGAAACTGTCTCTTCTAGTTTCTCAGGAACAGTTCCTGTATTAGCATCATTATTATAAGTTACTAAGTGAAACTGATCACTGCCGCTTTCCATATAGAAGGCGGTCGTAGCAGGAACTCCCTCAGTATAAGTTAAAGAAGGCTGAGTTACAAATCTAATTCTAGTTTCACTTGTACCATCTACATTTGTTAGAGTATATATGTCAGCTATTTGAATAGTGCCTAGAGAACTATTATCGCTTGTTTTCTTTAGAGTTACAGTATCTCCAAGATTAAAGTCAGCGCTATCAGCATCTGATCCTGTATATAAAGGATCTTGTTCGTAAGAAAAATCATAGTTAAAGCAATTTACTCCTTTTCCTCGTACAACAAAATCTAATGAAGGTATAGTTACTTCTCCTTCACTTATAGTGTACTCACAAACTACATATGCAGTGTCAAGAACTTTATGGTTTGGCCCCCAATAATCAGCACTTCCAGAGTAATAATCTGTACCAACTTTAAAGTTCGTAGCGTTTGCTACAAGTAAAGAGTCTGCTTTTTGATTTGATTTACCAGAGTGAAAAATTAATCGAGTATCTATTGGAGTACTATATCCTCTTCCTTTTTCATGAGTTATACCCGCCGCTTGAGTGCTTGCACCCCCAGGAAAAGTACTAAGAGGAAGTGATATACTTGCAATATGCGCTGCAGCTTCAGAACCGATACGAGACCAGCTATCAACACCGTAGCCTGTACTATATCCTGGGTACCTTACAGTGCTTCCTGATACATTATTTGCACTTAACGTATCTCCTCGATCCATTCTGCCCTCACAAAGAACATCTATTGTATTCTCTGCAGTTTGCGAAGAACGAGTATCAAAATCATTTTTATCTAAACATATAGACGAAGTGTCATCAAAATAAACATCGTAAAGACCCCCTATTTCCCCCTCACAAAGCGCATAAGCAACATAAATTTTCTTTGAATCAGTATTTAATGTGTCAACAAAAAAAGGAATACTATCTATTTTATTTACACCATACACAACTGGTAAATGTTTTGCATCTAAATTAAATCGAAGATCGGCCTCTCTATCAACTTCAACTTCATATTCTTTAAGTTTCTTTCCTCCAAGTAACCCAGCAAGTCCCCCGCGCTTTTTTTCTTTATAGCGAGTTTCCATAACTTGATATACTGCAACAAGATTTATAGCTTGTTCACTATGTAAAAAACCTAAATCACTGGCATATGCAGGACGTATAACAGCAGCTTTATCAGGCTTCCCATTTCCATCTAAAGCTCTATGGTGTGGGTCCGAAGTTAGTCTTCCTGCAACTCTTTGAAAATCTCCCCAGTGACTTGTAAGCCCCCAAGTGACAACAGAGTCTTTTTGCGGATCTTCTTTTATTTTACCGCTTGCTATAATTCCTTTGAAAAGCAGGTAAGGCTCACCAATTATTGCTCCTGTCTCTGTATTTATATGAGCCTTATATACAAATACATCTCTATTAATATATCGAGCATAGGAAGTTTGAGAACGATTACTAAGTACACTTTCAACTTCAGGACTGTCAAAGTTTACGCTGTATGAGACAGAATTTTCTGTAGAGAAAGAAGCTAATTCTGCTACTTCATTGTTAACAACTTTTGAAAGAGGAGTTACATTTGCAGTTTTATTTGAATTACTGAAACTATTTATTCTTGCTCGAGCAGTATCATTTGATCCACTTCCAGATAATACTTGTACTATATCACCCTCTCTAAAACCTGCTTCAACAAAATCAGTAGAAGCTGAAGTAATAGATTGTGCTGTAAAAGAGAGACTGTCAATAAAAGAAGTACTTAATGCGGCAGCAGAAAGAGTCAAACTCATACTTGAAGTTTTAGCTTCACTTGTTTCACTAACATCACCTACTTTTAGTAGTTTATTTGCTATATAAGTTTGTGCTCCATTTGCATTTCCTTTAATATCACTAGAACCATCATTAAAAACTATATCGGTAGAACCGTCTGATAAGTAAGTATAATCTTTTGCACGCCGAGCGCTTTTCCCACTATCTGTTTTAAGTGGTTTTTCAAACTTTACAAGATGAGCATATACAAATGCATCTTCTTTTAAAAGCGAAGCTCTTAAATCAGTGTGGAGTGAACGCATTACTGAACTTCCTCAAGTGATAAGTTATACTTATACAAGTTATTTGTATCTATAGAATAATTTTGGGTATCTGGTGCAACAACTTTTATAAGTGGATTATGAAAAAGAAAATCATCTCCTTGACCTACAGCACGAGAAAATCCAGGTGTAAAATATATTTTTACCTGAGAAGTAGAAGGTTGTGTTGTACCAGTTTGATAATCTGTGCTATTCTCTACACGAGTTACCATATATGCTTTTAGGTGATTTGAGTCTGTACCGCTTATGGTAAATAAATCTCCTGGTAAAGGAGTTTTATTTGTACTATTATTATATCCTGCTTTACTAATAATTACTTGATTTACTCCTGCTGAATAGGATGCAATAGCTTCTAAATTATTCGAAGCAGCATAAGTTGCAAAAGTACTATTTTGAGGAACTCTATACTGAGGTAAAGATACGAAAAAAGGATTTAATCCTCCTCGCCTATGAAGTAGAAACGAATAAACACGATTAAACTCTGTTTCTGTCATAGGATTATAATTTATACTTATCTTCCATTGATGACGAGCAATAGCTCTTGCTAAAATTCTACCTGAGTTTGTAAAATCTCTCATAGTAGGCTGCTCTGAAGTTAATTGAACAGAAGCAAATCCTGGTCCTGCGGTTCCTCCAGTTTCTCCAGCATCTCCGATGGCATTATTCGGATCTGGCAATATATTTAAATGATTACTAAAAGCCATTAGTACCTGCTAACCCCTGCCTCTGCTGTGGGAGTAAGTATTGAAGTATCTACTTTCTCTACAAAGTCTTCGCCGTATGAGTTTGCGGCATCTCTTATCATTCCTATAATATTTCCTCGTTGACGTACGAGTAAGTCTTCTACACCCGCTGCATCCACAGCATTTATATTAAAGCTTACATTTGTAGGACCACCTGCTGTTATATCATCATTTGGTACAATTCTACCCGGTCTTTGTGGGACAAATAACTCTGGTCCTTGCTCTCCGACCATAAATGCAGTATTTCCACCTTCGGCTCTATTCCTATATCCACCAAAAGCAGGGGTAAAGTTCTCGGGGCCACCCTGACCGCTTTCTCCTCTCATATAAGCAAGCTCGCCTCGACCTCCTTGAGACTTAGCTATATCAACACTTGACTTTCTCTTTCCTGCTGTGATCGAGGTTGGACCCCCTCCACCCATAGAGCCTCCGCCTTGGAATGAGGTTGCTGAAATCATTTGTAATTGCTTCATACCCATAGCGACAGTTGCCGCTGCCATGATAAAGTTGAAAGGCGGTGGGAAAGTACCCATAGCATTCATAGCACCCGTAGCAGTATTAATAATTGTTTGAGCCATCTTCATTTTCTTTTCTTGCTCAAATGCTTTACGTTGTTCTGCGACTTTTTTCTTCTCAAGCTCTTTTATCTTCGCTTGAGATTCTGCTGATTTACCATCACGTTTCTTTTCAGCATTTATTTCTTGATCAAGTGCTCGTATTCTTCCAGCAGATGCAGCTTTCTGCATTGCTGCTATACCGTTTATGGCGGAGCCTACAACTGCGAGACCTGCTTTTGCTTTATCTGCTGCAGTTGCAGTCTTACTGCCCAGAATCTCATTAAAAGCCACCATCGACTGGCCTACATTACTTAGACTTTGAGAAAATGCTCCCATAAGCTGGCCTTCAGGACCAAGAGCTTTAAAATCTTCTGCTAGTTTACTAAACCCCTGAAAACCTTCCATCATTTGAGAAGATTTTGACTGCTCTGCAAACTCAGCCGCAGCATTCTCGCGTATTTGTTTTATAACGCGCTGTCTTTCCTCTTCCATATTCAGAGATATTAAAGTCTTTGATAGCTCTGATTTTTCAAACTCTGCTACTTCATTATCCTGTATAGCTTTTAGTGCAGCTCCACGAGCTTCTCTATTTGCAACTATTGATCCTGCAAATCCTGTACTTGCAGATCCAGAAGTATCAGATAAAACTGAAAAAGCTTGTTGTACTTTCTTTGCATTTGCAAGCCGTTCTTCAATCTCAAGCAATTGTCGCTTAGTTTCTAATGCTTCTCTATCTTTTGCGTCTAAGTCTGTTTTAAGTTGAAGATCAATTATATCTAGCTGAATTTTTGCTTGCTGTATCTCAACATTAGCCTTCATTAGTTCTCCGGCTCTACCTGTTGCGATATTTAAAGCAGCCTGTACTGCAGTAAGGTTAGCTTGCTGGGTAATAAGATCTATTAACTCTATTTTAAATTCTCGGGCAGACATGCCTGCATCCCCTAAAGCGTCATTAAATTGTTCAAGAACTTTTACTGCAGACTTCTTTTGCTCCAAAGCTTCAAATCCATTTGCTATACCGTTAGCTTGTGCTTCTAAAGAAGTTAAGTTTCGTAGAGTTTCTGATAAAGCCCCTTGACCCATGCTCTTGCCAAGTGTATCTTTAAAGTTTTGTAAACTTGAGTCAAATAATTTTATTGCACCTGCAGAGGCACCCGCTGCTACTTCTAAATCTTCAAGTGCTTGAGTATTGCTTGGGTCTGCGAGGGCCTCATCGAAAGCTGCTTTTAATTTAGGAGTTAAATTAGCAATACCACCTAGTTCTGTTTTTAACTTTTCAAGCATTTGGGTTCGTTGAGCAGTATTAAACATAGCTGCTTGACCAATTACATCTCCATCTTTATCTAAAACATCTCGAGTTCTTGTAATTGCCTTAAATGCTGTACTGATATTCAAAGTTCTTATAGCTTCTGCAATTTTAAATCCTCTTTCTGCTTCATCTTGAGTATTTTTTAGTCCGTCTTTTATTGCAGTTGTAGAGTCTCTCATTCCTTCAACAGTGTCATTAAATGCTTCAACAGCTCTGTTAGCGCGTTCTACTGCAGCAGATGCTTCATCAATTTCTTTCATTTTTTCCATATCAAACAAAAAGTCTGCTAATTGTGCTCCTACACCTACTAGATTAAACCCTTGGAAAGTATCTGCTAATTTACTAACTGCTGCCTCAGCAGGGGCGGCACCTAGCCCATCTTTGAGCATACTTTTAAATTCAATCATATCACTTCGCATTTCTTCAGGTAAAAATTCATTTATTTTTGTTCGTATGCCATTGACACCACTAACTATATTATTTATAATATCATCAATAGTGCCTAGTACAGCCGACGCCATATTAAAAAATGCGGTTTTAATTGAAAAAGTCATTCCGTTAAAGGAATCTATAGCTATATCTGCAACTCCTAATACCGCTCTAGTAATGGAATTAATGGGTCCTTCCAAAAAGCCTAGTACTGTATCTATCCCACTTGCAACGCTAGTAATAATTTTAAAAGGACTTTTTAATATCTCTTGGACAGCTTCCTTTATAAGCATAAAGATACCAATAAAGCCCGCAAAACTCATAGCTTTACTTATAAGTTTACCAGTACCTTTTGCTATACCACCCACCACCAGTAGGGGCATTTTAAGGCCAAGAATTATGGCTTTACCACTCATTTTTGCGCCTAACTGTATAAATTTGAACATTTGACCTATACGACGCTGCAATGAAACTGTTCCCATTTCGGCTTGTTTAAGTGCTCCACCTACATCACGAACAATTGCAATGTTTACGCCTTTAAACATCCCTGTAGTGACTGCACCAAATTGTTTATACTGAGCTTCTGCCTCTCGAATACTTCTCTTAATTCTACCCTTTTCTTGCGGAGTAAGAACCATGCCTTTTTTCATTTTCTGAAGAATTGCCGAAGCTGAGTCTGCGCCACCTGCTAAAGCTGCACGAGCAGCTCCTTTTACAGCTCCTGCACGGCTTGCTTGTATTTCTTTTGAAACTGATTTAATACCTTTTCCAAAGGTAACCATTTCATCAAAAGTATTTTTTACGCCATCAACACTACCTTTAAAAAAGTTATTAAACTTTGCAGACAACTCATCCATAGGAAGCATAGTTTTTAAAATACTAACGCCAATCAAACCAAAAACAGCTACAGCTGCTCCGGTACTTCTGTTTATAATATCTACAAATGCTGTCATAATAGGCATAACAGCTCCTGTCAAATCTTTTACAAGATCCTCAAAGGTTTTTTGAAGTTTTATGAAAGGATTAGAAATAGCATCAACATCACCAAAGTTTTCATTTAGCTGACGTTGAGTTTCAATTAAAACTGCCTGGCTTCGTTCATATTCAGTAAGCTCTTGCCTATTTTTACCAATGGCTCTTGCATATCTATTTGTAGCAGTCTCTAAACGAAGTGTAATACCTAATTCGTCTAAAAGTTCTGGCTCTGCTTTTGAAGCACCACGAACAAGTCTATCAAAAGCATCTTGAAAATCTCTACCTAAAGCAGTAGAAGCTTTTCTAGCCCCTTGGGCTAAATCTTCGAGTTGTTTAGGGGAAAATCCTTTTGCTAGACCAATTGCTGCTGCCTGTCCTGCTTCTTGAAATCCAAGCATACCATCACTTGCTGCACGAAGTCTTTGAGTTAAACTGCCAAGAGCAGTACCTGTGTTTTCAGCAAAAGCTATTTGAGAAGATTGTAACGCTTGTACATCAAACTGTCTTTTGAAAAAGTTAAATGCAGCACTAATTGCAAATACGTTTGAAGCAAGAACAGCATAAGCAGGAACAAGACCTCCTGTTATACCCTGCTGCTGTTTTGCAAAGTTTTTAGTTAGATTAGAAGACATTTGCGCAGTACCATGAAGGTTTCTACGCGTATTAGTTTGTGATTTATTTAACTTATCACTACTTTTACCAAGATCATCTGTTTTACCCGCAGCCGCTTTCGCCTCGTTACCTACTGCACGAAGAGTACCATCATCATCTACTATTACTTTTAGTTCAACTTGATTACTTGCCACGCGATTGTCTCTTGAGCTTGTCCATCTCCTTCTTCAACTGTTCTGAAGATTTTTTAATTGCTTTTGTTTCTAGTGTATGCAAACATTCTAGAAAAAATTCTGTATTTTCTACACCATACAAATCCATAATAATAGGTAGGTTTGTATAGTCTTTTCCTACAAATCCGATTTCTGGATATACTCTATCCCCTAGTATATTGAATGCATTTAAAGCATGTATCATATCTAAAGGAAGATCCTGTCCATCTGGAGGAATCTCACTTTCTACTGGCTCTTTACCTAATTGTTCCATCATGTCGAGATACTTATCTCTCGACATTCCAGTTTCATTATTCTGAAGATACCTGTCTAGTCTTTTTAGGGCTTCCTCCCTTTGACTCTGTACGAAAATTATCTAAATCAAAGACTACCTCGTTGAGCCACGTATCAAATTCAGTTGAGTTAGAGACAAGTACTTCTGCATTTTCTTCAGAGTACTCTACTTGTTCAGAAGGATCTTTTTCGCCCTTATCTATCAGAATTAATGTTTCTAAATGATCTAGTGTTAGTCCTTTCCAGTTCTTTATAGTTCCTTTTGCAAATTCAGTTACAAAACGCTCTTCATTTAGCTCTTCTTGTAACATACGGGTTTTTCTGTCAAATTTTTGAAGAGTACATCTCTTTCTTAAAAGAGTTAATTCCTTTCGTGAAAGATTTACAACTTCTACGGAAAATCCGTCTAGGCCCGGAAAGTCCATCCATACGGACTTACTGTCGACCATTAATTTTTTTAGCTCCATCTATTGACCTCCTCAGTCAGTTTCATATTTTAGTACGGTAGATAATGTAGGATTTTGTATCATCCTCCAGTCATAACTTTGTGTAAATATATCTGCAACTCTAGCTCTATTTGTAAAAGAACAAGTTGCAGGTCCAAAATGAAATCCTCTAAAAGAAGACCCAGATTGACCATTGCCTGCTTTTATTTCAATACTTGCATTTTTACTCCAAGTTTGATTTTCAGACGCATTTACATTCGAGAGATACTCAGTTATAGAACCTGATAGAATTTTTTTAGATAGGCTGAAGCCGGAGGGATACATAGTAGTATTGACATTAAGTGCAGAACGTGCTCCATTTACTGTAGTATATGGAGTCCATCTTATTTCGTTCTGTAATTCTAAAGAAAGAGAAGTTACATAAGTTATACTTGTACCATTAACTAAAACAGTTAATTTAGAAGGTATAGTATAAGTTCTAGTTGCACTTCTACTTTGTAAAGAACCTGTCAGCGTTTGTCCTCTTTGTAGCTGTTGAGCCTGACCCGAAATACCAATTCTCAGGGGTTGAGTTTTCTCAATCTCGAAACTCCCATTTGTAATGACACATCCAGTCAGTTTATAAGTATCAGCATTATTTTTTACAAAAAGATCAAACTGATTTGCATTTAGTAAGAGCGTTTCTACTATTGTGAAATCATTTTCAACAAGAGCAGGAATAGAAAAACTAAAGTTAGCAGGATTCGCTGTAGTAATCGCACTGGATTCAAATACAGCTGCCTGATTATGTAAAGTCTTTACGGGAAAACTAGTTTCTTTAAAGGTCTGATCAAAAGAGATATCACTTATATCTAATTTGTATCTGTTACCTCCATGAACCAAAAAGACCTCAACTTCTCTCTTGAAACTAAAGTTCGCCATTTTTTTACACTCTTTGAGATCGAAATCTCACTTTTAGTACCGTATAGTATAAGGGACAGGAGGAAAAATGTCAAGAAATATTTTTTCTTGGTATAAGAAAAAAGGGGCCGAAGCCCCTTTTCTCAAGCTGCTTCTCTTACGGACGATATGTAAGAGCCAGTTCATTAGTACCATCAATGGTTGAGGGCAACGCTTGGAAGTTAGTTTCAAGAGAAATAACATCCTCAATAGAGTGAGTAGGTATCTCAACGTGAGATGTAGCCATATTCAGCTCTAGTCCAGTACCACTTGCTCCACCAATCTTAAATACAAGAGCGAAAGAGTTTGTTACTACATTTGTAATAGCGCGTAAGTCTTCGAAAAAGTCTCTAGACGCATTTGTAGTACTAGTATCTTCTGTCAAATAACAAGTAAAGCTGCCTGATACGGATCGAGTTCCAGTTACGTGTCCTATCGGCACATTCACCAAACCTAGTTCTTCTGGAGTAATGAAAGTAATATTATTACTAACTGTTACATTTCCTCCGGTAAGAGTTAAGCTATAGGATGACTCTAACTCATTCGAACTATCATTATCAGGGTCTTGCGAAGTAGGAGTAACAGTAAGTACTGTTAATCGGTTACGAATAAAGTTTGTAGTATTTGTAATTGCTTCATTTACGTATGCAGTATTCGCTTCAGAACCATTGCCTACATTAGTTGTAACATAAAGACGGTGACCGTCATTTGCATCTAACCAAACATCGCCTACTGCCATTGTAGTGCCATCGGCTGTGGTATCACTGTGGACAGGAGCAGTATTATCGGTATGTACACTTCCTGTAAAGTCTACAATATTTGCTGCATTTCCAGACCATGCGATTGTAGCAATACCATCAATATCAAAGTCAAGAGAGGCTTCACCAACAACACAACCGTCTAGTTTCATTACTGTACGGTTAGCATCGCCAAGTACAAAGTATAAATTAAATGTAGATAGCGTTGATACATTTGAAGAATTAAAGTTTACAGTCATATTTGATCCGCCAGGAATCAATACATCTGTACCACCACGATCATACTTTGCAGCGGCATAGTTATTTGCACCTGCCATCAAAGCCCAGAGCACTTCTTCTACAGCGTGCACTTCTGCTGCTGCGTCTGCTGAACCTGTACCTTGAGTTGCACCTGCTGCGGTAAAAGGTCTCACATATGTTGAGAAAGACCACTCACCTGGAGCAAGAGAGTCATTAAATGCTCGACGTCCTCTTCTACTTACACCGGCAGAAGACTCCATCTCATTAAGAGTAATCTCAGAACTGTTTGTAGCCTGAGAAAAACTGAAGCCATCGAGTACAGGGATTTCCCATACGTACCCATCGAACTCCAAGAACATCTTCGAGTCGCGGCTAAAGTATAGTTGTTGTGCCATAGTTTTCTCCTATGAATCTTGAAAAGACTTGGACGTGAACGTCTGTTCTTGCCAGTATTTTCTAATAACGAACCTCTACAAGTATTTCTCCTACTCCTAAAGGATCGAGTACACCCTCATCAGTATCAATACTGATTATAGTGATTTGTTGAGTTTTAAAAGTATTGTTTTGCTTATCAGTATATTCTAATTGTGCATTATCTTCTAAAACCGTTTCTACATCTTCCATTAATATATTGAGCGCATCTTGTGCATCTTCTTCCTGCACATAGCATCGAATAGTAATAGATAAAAATCTATCCTTATATCCGCCGCCTTGGTACTCTCGTGTTTCTGCTCCCGGATTTAAATGAATTGCGGGAAACTCATCGACTTCATCCCAGAATTTAAGTCTTGGATGAACGTTATTTTGTAAGTCTGTAAGAAATGTGCCAGACCCATCAATATCTTTTAACTTTTCTGCGAGTGCTACTGCTATATTACTTCTTCGTGAAGTATATGTTCTACTGCTCATTACACTCTCCTAGCAAATAATCTTCCAATTTGGTTTTGCGCCGCTATCTCTCGTATCGACTGTTCTATTAAGCGTCTTGGGTCTCTTTCTGATGAAGCAAAGCGAGATCCACTTGTTGATTCAAATACTTGATAGGGTCTCTTTTCGTAAGTATACCCTACACTTGGAAACCCTCTTGCAGTTGTATTTATATCTACTGCTCTGATTGAAGACAAAAAAGTTCCTGTCTGATTATTTAATCGAGGAGACCCCATATTCTTTGCCACAGTCTTTTGCATTTGAGAATTTAGTATTGCCAAAAAGCTGGTAAGAGAGACTTTAGAATGCTTTGATCTCTGTTTTCTACCGCCCTTACCGGCTGCTCCTGCTGCTGCTATTGCTGAAGCTTTTACTCCTTTATTTACATTGGGTCTTCTAGGCTTTGCTTTAACTTTCTTTGCTTTCTGTGCAGGACTTTCTGCACTTGAAGTTAATTTAGTTGCTTTAAGTTTGCCCGATACTTTTTTAGTTATCTTTAAATTTTTGTGTTCTACTAAATTATCGACAAAGTTATTTATAGCAACTTTTGACATTTTAGCTTTTAAAGTACTAGAGCCTACAAAGTCTAAATACTCTTGTGGGCTTAAATGTTGCTGAACACTTTTTTCTAATACATCAAGAAGGATATCCATTTCCTTCTTTTCCATTCCTGCTCTACTAGCATTTTCAGACGCATCTAAAGCAGTAATAATTAGTGCAGCTCCTGCATCCACTAAACCATCTGGAGAAACAGCTTGAGAAAAACTTGCAGCTAAACTATAAAGCCTTCTTGCTACTGCTTGTCCTGCTAACCCACCAAGCTCTTCTGCGTAAACTGCCTGTAAATTTTGTTCTACAGTTTTTAAAAGCTTTGCCTCATCAATACCAGAGTCTAGTGCTGCTCTTACTCCAAAAGTCGCTGCTGTAAAAGCGCCCTGTGCAGGACCGTCTGCACCATGGTCAAACTGCGTTGTCTTACCAAATTCTTTATTTTCATTAAAAGTTACTTGTAGATTTTTATCTGCAAAATTTTTATGAAATGCTGTAATTCTATCTTTAATAGTCTCAAAAGATACTGGAAAATAAAGCAAAGTCTTATCAAATTTAAGTCTTCGGGCTTTTGCAATATCTCCCATCAAACCATCTTTTAGCTCCTGTGGTGCAGGAACTGCATTTTCTCTAAGCATTTTTCTTAGTTGTGATCTATACTTAGTTAATAATTTTTTATCTAAAGGTACATTACCGTCAGAAACTCCAGCTATAAAACCTGTTTGAAGTTGCATTACAGCTTTTTGATTCATAACAAAAAGCTGTTTAACTTGAGCAGATTCCATTAATCTTCTAGATAGCTCACCCATAGTTTTTTCACTCTGGGAGGATACGTTTAATAAAAGTTTTTCTTTTACTAAGTTTCGAAGATTACCTGCACTCATTAAAAATTCTTATACAAATCTAGAACACGCTTTATGTGATCTGGAAAAGCCACATTGTCTCGCTGGCTTGTGCTTGCAGTATTAGTTATACTAGCGGCTCCAAGAGTTCTACGCTCTTTATGTTCATCTTTCAAATAGTATGTAATTAAATCAATTACAGCAAGTTTTAAATCACTTGGAAGAGATGCATAGCCTGCTTTATAAACAACTTCTACAGCGCCAACACCGTGCTTCCAATTAAGACGAGTACCAGACTCGTTTGTTCTAACAATACTATCGGTACGCGAATCGAGATGATACTCATATGCGCCCGTAGTGAGTGTAGTATATGCTTGATCATAACCACTCCTTTCTTTTACTGTAACAATAGATACTATAGGA